>Ga0210394_10001197_pt1 | contig 43239 bp, 48 predicted proteins | sample IncBWC12MmetaG_FD_160121 | JGI IMG/M metagenome (GOLD analysis project Ga0210394, IMG submission 160121) | Forest soil microbial communities from Barre Woods Harvard Forest LTER site, Petersham, Massachusetts, United States - Inc-BW-C-12-M | ecosystem: Environmental > Terrestrial > Soil >...
CAGTCGGGAGTTACGCTGACCGATTCCGTTCTGACCGGCAACTATGGATTCACCGGAGTGGATCTGAGCCAGTCACAGGGCACCTCGGCCGTGGTCTGGATGTCAGCGAACGGGCAGGGCAGTGTACAGGGCATCGGGGACGTGGTTTCGGGTACCTCGGTGAGCAGCGTTATTCTGAGCGGGACGTACTCGGTGGCAGTTATCGGACGGACGGTCATTCTTCCGTCGGCGCCGGTGGGAGCGGAGAGCTTTATCTTTTACGTGGTCTCGCCCAACGAAAGCTACATGCTGGGTGTGCTCCCGAGCTTTGACGGCCTCGTGTTTATCCAGTGATTTGACCTGCGGCTGTTGGCCGCAGAAACAGCAAGGCGCTACCGACCAAGCATCCATTCTGAGGGAGGCTACGGTAGCGCCGCCTATTACCAAGACCCAAAACTAGGGGAAGTCTATGACCGATGCTGCACCGTTTCTAGTGCATTGTTGGATACGGGGCAGGCGGTGGGCCTGACGGCATGGATGCGGCAGAAATTTGGTTTTGGGAAGAGCATGAGTTCACTCACGCCGCCGGAGACGCTTTAACGGAGCGCGCTTCAGCGCCTGAGGTTAGGGTCTGACAATCTATTTCGACAGCCGGGATAGGTGTGCCGGATCGGCGCGAAGCCAACTCGCTACCCGACACCGCCCGCATCGTCCGGGGTTGAGCCCTTCTCCGGCCTGAGCAGCGGGAACAAAATCACGTCCCGGATGGTGTGCGAATCGGTCAGCAGCATGATGAGGCGATCGATGCCCACTCCCACACCGCCCGCCGGAGGCATTCCGTAAGAGAGCGCGCGGATGTAGTCTTCGTCCATCTGGTGGGCTTCCTGGTCGCCGCGCTCGCGTTCTTTCAGTTGAGCCTCGAAACGGCGGCGCTGATCCTCGGGATCGTTGAGTTCGCTAAAGCCGTTGGCAATTTCCATTTTGCCGGCGAAAATTTCCCAACGCTCGGTCCACTCCGGCTCATCGGCTTTCTGCTTGGAGAGCGGCGAGACGGCGGTAGGGAACTCGTAGATGATGGTCGGCTGCGTCAAATGTTCCTCGGCCGCTGCGTCGAACAGATTGGCAATGGTCTTTCCCACAGGCTCATTGGGATCGTAGGCGGCATGGGCGTGGGCGCTGTTAAAGCGCTGAACCAATGCCTTGACGGAATCATGCGATGCGAAATCCGCCAGCGCCGGTTTTACACCAGTGGCTTCCGGCCAGTAGTGAATGATGGCTTCGCGCATGGTCATCCGCCGCCAGTTGGGGCGCGCCCAGTCAATCTCGTCCTCGCCCCACTTTGTTTTCGTCCCACCGGTTACGTCAATGGCGGCCTGCTCGATTAATTCCTGCGTCAGGTCCATGACGCCGCGGTAGTCGGTGTAGGCCTGATAAAACTCCAGCATGGTGAATTCGGGATTCCAGCGCCAGCCGAGGCCCTCATTGCGAAAGTTCCGATTGATTTCGTAAACCCGGTCGAATCCGCCCACCGTAAGGCGCTTCAGATAGAGCTCGGGGGCGATGCGCAAGTAGAGGTCGATATCGAGCGTGTTGTGATGGGTGACAAACGGCCGCGCTACGGCGCCCCCGGCGATGGGCTGCATCATGGGGGTTTCCACTTCCACAAATCCGCGCGCATCCAGCGACCGGCGAAACGACTGAATCAGCCTGGTGCGCTTCAGAAAAACTTCGCGCACCTCGGGATTCATCACGAGGTCCACGTAGCGCTGGCGGTAGCGCAGTTCCACATCCGTCAGCCCGTGCCATTTTTCCGGTAGCGGAAGCAGGTCTTTCGATAGAAAAGTAATTTCCTCAACGTGCACCGTGAGTTCGCCGGTGCGGGTGCGGAACAGATATCCGCTGACGCCGATGTGGTCGCCGAGGTCCAGCAACTTGTAAAGCTCAAAGCCCTTTTCGCCGACAGCGTCTTTCTTTACGTAGATCTGCAGTTTCTGCCCGTCCTGTTGCAAGTGAGCGAATCCCGCTTTGCCCATGAGACGAATTGCCATGATCCGTCCGGCAACTCGCACATTGACGCGCGAATTTTCCAACTGCTCGGCGGTTTTCGCCGAGAACTCCGCCAGAATCTGCGAAATGGTATGGGTGAACTCGTACCGGGTCGGATAGGTGTGCTGGCCGAGAGCTTCGATTTGTTTCAGCTTCTCCAGCCGCAGTTGATAAATGTTTTCGTCGAGTGCCAATGCGTTCCTTAGGCAGCTATTAGGTAAGCAGCGATTATAAACAGAACGCTATCGCAGTGCTGACCTCAAGCGAGTGAAGGGACGCGTTAGGCTGGGACCTCCTAAGTTCATCAACCACGAAGGACACGAAGTTCCACAAAGGGTCAATCCCTGAGGACTTCCTTTGTGATCCTTTGTGGTTGATTAGAACAACCCTGGGCTGATGCTCGTGGGATACTTGCCGAATATGGCCATGACTCTCGAAGATTGCCGGCGTTTCTACGCCGAGGAGATCCGGTACTCAGCCAACATCCAGAACGCCGCTCTGGTGGAGGCATTTGCGCGAGTGCCTCGGGAGAAATTTCTCGCTCCCGGCCCATGGAAAATCGCGTCGGCGGATATGGGCCTGGGCGGGATGAGGAACGTCCCGACCGATGACAGCGATCCCCGCCATATCTATCACAATGTGGCCGTTGTGCTCGACTCATCGCGCGATCTGAATAACGGCCAACCCGCGGCGCTGGCAAAATGGATTGACGCTATCGGACTCAAGGCCGGAGACCGCGTTTTTCACCTGGGCTGCGGCGTGGGCTATTACACTGCGATCATCGCCGAAGTCATTGGCTCCGGCGGTTCCGTGATTGCCAGCGAAATTGATGCGGATCTGGCGGCGCGGACAAAAACCAACTTGAAAGCGTATCCCAACGTCGAGGTCCATTCAGGAGACGGAGCGAAGCTCAATCCGGGCGCATGCGACGCCATTCTCATTAACGCGGGTGTGACCCATCCTCACGCGAGTTGGCTCGACAGCCTGCGAGGGAAAGGCAGGCTGCTTTTGCCGCTTACCGTTCCGATGGGAATGGGTATGGGCGCCAACTTGGGCAAGGGAGTAATGGTCAAGATCACTCGCGAGCCCGGCGGCTTCTCGGCTCAGGTCGTCACGTTCGTGGCGATTTATTCTTGTGCCAGCGTACGCGATCCGCAACTGGAGCGGCTGTTGGGGAAAGCTCTGGCAACAGGAGCGCTGCTAAAAATCAACTCTCTTCGACGCGACTGGCATCCGGTGGCGGAGACCTGCGTGGTCCACGGGAACGAATTCTGTCTGGGCAGCGCCGGGTTGGGCGAGTACCATTAACTGGAGGCGGAGCCATGAGGCGTACGATAGCGGCTCGTGCTTTTTTCTCGCAAAAGGTCGTGCATGGAATCCAGGCCCCGCTTCTTAATCGCGTCCCTGCTTTGCTGTGCGTCCGGTTTCGGACAGGCTACACAATCGGGCGACAACCAGAATACTGCATCTCCCGCGCCGTCCTCCCAGCAGGTGCAGATGACAGTATCGCCCGCTTTTCTGCATTTGGCGACGGGTAAGACTGGCCAATTCACCGCCGAGATAAATGGATCTGCTAACGTTGCGCCGACCTGGGCTGTCAGCGGCCCCGGTTGCACGGGAGCGGCTTGCGGCACTATTTCCGCAGACGGGCTCTACACTGCACCTCTTGCCGTGCCAAATCCGCCTGCTGTAAGAGTAACTGCAACTTCGAAGACGGGCCTAAACGCAACTGCTGTCGTGAATCTGGCTGAGACTGTCTTCAAAGTTGGCAGCGGCGTCACCCCACCTCGAGCCGTGTTCTCTCCTGACCCTGAGTACTCCAACGAAGCGCGCCACGCGAAATATCAGGGGACGTGCATCCTCCAGATGATTGTCGGATCGGACGGCATACCGCGCGATATCAAGATCACTCGGCCTGTGGGTCGAGGATTGGACGAGAAAGCGATTGAGGCTGTGAGGCGATGGAAGTTTCGGCCGGCGAAGAAAGACGGTGTGCCCGTTGCCGTCCAAGTCAGCGTTGAAATAACCTTCCGGCTTTACGATGGCCCCCCGCCAAAGTCAGAGCGTGGTGCTCTCTTTAAGACGATGCCATACACAGAAGCGCAATTGGCGCAACTCCATACCCGCTGGGATCAAGGCCTAGCGAACCCGCAGGAACTGCTGCGACTCCGCACCGAATGTGCTCCTTACACCAGTCTGAGCGTGGGTGACCTAGAGAAGAAAAAGGCTCCGTTGCCCCCGCATGAGTGCGCAGCCGTGCTGCGATGGATGCGAGACCTGCGTGTAGAGACCTTGTACGCTTCGGGCGGGCCCTCTTAAGACAAGCCCCTCAATAATTGATCGGAGCGCACCATGCTGACTCCTTGAAGCCAGCGCCGCTCGGCGGTAGTATTAGTTGGCGCACTTTTCAGCGAACTCCGAGAGGATGATGGCGCGAGAGGCCTGATGCCGCAAAACTACGTTCCTATCTTCATATTCATCGCGTTCCTGGGAGTCATGCTTCCAGTGACGCTGCTGGCGGCCAAACTGGTTCGCCCTGAGAATCCCAGCCGCACCAAGCTGATGCCTTACGAGTGCGGCATTGATCCGGTGGACAGCGCCCGCGGGCGCTACACGGTTCGCTACTACATTGTCGCCATGCTGTTCGTGGTTTTCGACGTAGAGACCATCTTCCTGTTTCCCTGGGCCGTGAAATTCAAGGCCCTAGGTACGTTTGGCTTACTCGAGATGCTGATCTTCCTTGGCATACTGATCGTGGGCTATATCTGGATTTGGAAAAAAGGGGCGCTGGAGTGGGTGTAGCCCCGATCACGGCCGGTGCAGATTCCCAGGCCGAAACCTTTACCGCCAGCCGCTGGACCAAGGGGAATCTGTTTTTCCCCACCTGCATCGTGATCAATCGGCAACACGTGACCCGCGTGAAACCGCGCCTGTTCGGCAGCAACGAAGAGAGTATCGGCATTACTCAGGTGGCTTCGGTTCACATCTCCACAGGAATATTCTGGTCAGAGATTCTGATTGAATCGAGCGGCGGCACCGATCCGATCGCCAGTCACGGGCACCGCAAGGCCGACGCGCAGCGGATTCGCGATCTGATCGAGGCTTATCAAACGGCGGCTCGGCGGTGAAGGCGTGATTAAGTTTATCCGCCTTCGTTGACAGCCCAAGGGCAAGCTGTTAGAAGTTAACGTTTCTTCAAAAACTTTGCTGGGCCGAGGCTTGTCCGTTCGCTAGCGATGCCTGACGACACCAAATCGCCTTCACCTTCGCCAGCGGGCGAGCCCAAGCCGCCGGCAGCACACGCCCCTGCTGCGCCCGCAAAGCCCGCCGGTCCGGCGTCCGTTCCCTGGGAATCGCCCATGCTAGCCAAGCTCAAAGAGCAGTATGGCTCGGGCATTCGCGAGACCAGCACCTATCTCGGTCAGAACTACATGATCGTGGAACCCTCCATTGTTTCCGAAGTGCTCCAGATCCTGCGCGACGAGCATGATTTCGACTATTGCGTGGACATCACCGCTGTTCATTATCCGCAACGGGAAAAACAGTTCGACGTGCTCTGGATTCTCTATTCCTTCCTGTGCAACGAGCGTATTCGGGTGAAGATCATGATTGCGGATGGGGAGATGGTTTCGAGTTCTGATCCCATCTGGCCAACCGCTAACTGGCTGGAGCGCGAGGTCTTTGACATGTTCGGCATCCGTTTCGAGGGACATCCTGACCTGAAGCGCATTTTGCTGCCCGAAGGATGGAAAGGTCACCCGCTGCGCAAGGATTACGGGATCATTCAGCAGGATCAGGAATGGGTGCAGATCAACTTGGGCATCGAGAGCGGCCAATGACGAACGGGACGAAAACGGACGAGATGGAGACCGGGCAAACAAAAGCGTCGACCGCGACGCATCCCGAGAAAGACCCGGCCAGCTATCTCTCGCATCTCGAACTGGGCGAAAAAGACCAGACGTTCCTCGATTCCGACGAGCTCATCATCAACATGGGCCCGCAGCATCCCGCGACGCATGGCGTGCTGCGCGTGATTCTGAAGCTGGACGGAGAAAAAGTCCTGGGCACGGAATGCGTGATCGGGTACCTCCACCGCGGGGTGGAGAAGATCGCGGAGCATCGCACCTACGCCATGTTCAATCCCTACGTGGACCGCATGGATTATGTCGCGGCGGTTTCGAATGGATTGGGCTATTGCGAAGCAGTGGAAACACTTCTGAACGTCCAAGCTCCGCCGCGCGCGAACTACATTCGCGTGATTCTGACCGAACTAAACCGGCTGGCCAGCCACATGCTGTGGCTAGGCACGCATGCTTTGGATATTGGTGCCATTACGCCGCTGTTCTACACGTTTCGTGACCGCGAAGAGATTCTGAAGATTTTCGAGAAATATTGCGGCGCCCGCCTGACCACGCATGCCTTCCGCATTGGCGGGTGCCTGTATGAAACCTACGACGGCTTTGAACAGGATGTCGTCAAGTTTCTCAATTTCGTTACTCCAAAAATTGGTGAATATGAGGAGTTGCTCACCACCAATCGAATCTGGGTGGAGCGGACGAAAGGCGTAGGCAAGATTTCGGCGGAGGATTGCGTTGCGCTCGGTGTCACCGGGCCGGTGTTGCGCGCCAGCGGGGTGAAATGGGATCTGCGCAAGGCTCAGCCCTACGCCGCTTATTCGGATTTCGAGTTCGAGATTCCCATCGGTGAGAACGGCGACACCTACGACCGGTATCTCGTCCGTATGCAGGAGATGCGGCAATCGCTGCGCATTATCCGGCAGGCGGTCGGAAAGATTCCCGAAGGTCCGATCATGGCGAAGGTGCCCAAAGTGATCAAGCCGCCGGTGGGAGAGATTTACCACTCCATCGAGGCGCCTAAAGGCGAACTGGGATACTTCATTGTGAGCGACGGCTCAACGCAGCCCTATCGTGTGCGAGTGCGGCCGCCGTCGTTCGTGAATCTGCAGGCGCTAGACATGATGGTGCGCGGACAACTCGTCGCCGATGTAATCGCAGTGATCGGCACGCTCGACATCGTTTTGGGTGAGGTGGACCGCTGATGCTCGAATACATCACGTCCTATCTCAATAGCAACACGACCCCGGGGCAGGCAGGAAATCTGTTTTGGGCGTTTGTTTACATCGTTCTCATCTTCTTGGGGCTCTCCGTTGCCGTGATCGCGATGAACTGGCTGGAGCGGAAAATTCTGGCTCACATGCAAGTCCGCCTGGGTCCTATGCGGGTGGGTCCACATGGCTTGCTGCAGCCGATTGCGGACGCCCTCAAGTTGCTGTTGAAAGAAGACATCATGCCGGAGCGGGCCGATAAGCTGGTCTTCTGGATCGCGCCGCTACTGGTGGTAATGACCGCATTCACCGTCTTTATTGTTGTGCCCTTCGGGCCGACCCACGCCGTGACTGACATGAACATTGGAATTCTTTTTATGCTTGGCGTCTCATCGCTGAGCGTGTTGGGGATCGTGATGGCGGGATGGGCTTCGAACTCCCACTATCCGATCATGGGAGCACTTCGCTCCAGCGCGCAGATGGTCTCGTACGAGATTGCCATGGGACTAGCCGTGGTTTCCGCGGTGCTCATGACCAGCCTGCACGGGCTTGGCACATATGGCGTTGCGACCGGTGGATCTGGCACAGGCACGTTGAGCATGATCGAAATTGTGAAGGCGCAACAGGAGCAGCAAACCTGGTTCCTGTTCAAATTTTTCCCGTTGGGCCTGATCGCGTTTTTTATCTTTGCCGTGGCGATGGTGGCGGAAACCAACCGCGCGCCATTTGATTTGCCGGAAGCCGAGTCGGAGTTGACCGCGGGCTTTCACACCGAGTACAGCGGCTTTCGCTGGTCGCTGTTCTTCCTGGCAGAGTACTCGGCCATGATTGCGGTGTCGGCCATAGCGGTGACTTTGTGGGTGGGCGGATGGATGCGGCCGTTTCCCAACTGGCTGAGTGGAGATACCTGGGATTTGGTATTTTCGTTAATCCCGGGTGTGACTTTCATCCTGCTTGGCATCTTTGCGTTTGTTGGTGTCCGGCGGATGCCGAAGCACCCGTACTTTCGCATCCAAACCCTCGGCCTTGCCGGATTTGGCGCGGTGCTGGCGTTAATCGGCGTGCTCCTGTTCATTCCGCCAATACGGGACCGAATTCAGGACATATATTGGTTCTCAGCCAAGGTCGCGTTTTCGATGTACATGTACATCTGGTATCGCGGCACGTTCCCGCGCTATCGTTTCGATCAACTAATGAAAGTGGGATGGAAGGTGCTGTTGCCGATTGGAATCGGCGTGCTGATTTTGACGGCGATCATGGGAGTGGTGCTCTGAGATGCAGCCGGTAGCCACAACATTTTTCTTTTACTTGTTGGCCGGACTCACCGTCGCGAGCGGGGCCGCGGTGATCATGCGCAAGAACGCGATTCATTCGGCCCTGGCGTTGATTGTGGCGTTGCTCGGGCAAGCAGGCTTGTACCTGATGCTTTATGCCCCGTTCGTAGCCGGCGTCCAGATCATTCTTTATGCCGGTGGCATCATGGTGCTGTTTCTGTTCGTGATCATGCTGGTGAACATTGAGCGCGCACAGAAAGAAGAACAGTTCAACAAGCAGTGGCTTGTCGGGATCGTCGCCGCGGTCGCGCTGGGCGCGCTTTTCGTGGTCGTGTACATCAAGGGTCAAGCTTTGTTTCCGGCGCATACGGTGCAATTGCCAGAGGAGTCGAACACGCAGCAGATCGGCGTTCTGCTCTATGGCAATTACATGTTCGCCTTCGAAATCGCGTCGTTGCTGCTACTGGTGGCGATTATCGGCGCGGTGGTGATGGCAAAGAAGAAGATTTGAAATGCCGCTTCTGACTTCTGGCTGCTAGCTTACAAACGCCAGAAGCCAGTAGCTAGAGGCTAGAAGCTGAGTATGGCACCAATAACTACACTTCATTACCTGGTGGTTGCGGCCGCCCTGTTCGTACTGGGCACAATCGGTGTACTTACCCGTCGCAACGTGGTCATCGTGTTGATGTCGATCGAATTGATTCTCAACGCGGTCAATTTGAATCTGGTGGCGTTTTCGCGGCTATGGGGCTTGCACGGGCAGGTCTTCGCAATTTTTGTGGTCACCGACGCAGCGGCGGAAGCCGCAGTCGGCTTGGGCATCTTGATCGCCTTCTTCCGTAACAAAGAAACTGTCAATGTGGACGAAGTAGATTTGCTGAAATGGTAGGAAAGCAGTACTTAGCAGTTAGCACTTGGCACTTACTTCCTAAAACTTTGTGACACGCTAAATGCTAAGTGCTAGATGCTAAATGCTCGACACTAACTGACTCATGTTCTTTCTCTCACACCTCTGGCTGATACCTCTTCTGCCGGCCTTCGGCGCAACTGTCATGTTCTTTTTCGGACGCAAGCTGCAGAAGTCCACGGTCAGCGCGGTTTGTGTTGGCATGGTGGTGGTGGCATTTCTTTTTTCCTGCGGCGCGGTGTGGCAATACACGGACTACGCACACGATAGCCCGGGCAAGCCCTACCAGACCATCGTCTATACCTGGCTCGGCACCGACACCGGGCAGATGAACTACGTCACGCATGATGGCAAGCCCGCTCCGTTCCAAGCCGACGTCGGATTCTTCCTCGATCCACTCTCGGCCATCTGGCTGTTGTTTGTGACCGGTGTGGGCGCGCTCATCCATATTTATTCCGTCGGCTACATGGCGCACGAAGGTGGCTATTACCGCTTCTTCGGATACTTGAATCTCTTCATGTTCTCCATGCTCACGCTGATCCTGGCGAACAATTACGTGCTGATGTTCGTCGGCTGGGAAGGTGTGGGGCTGTGTTCGTATTTGCTGATCGGATTCTATTTTCACCGCCATTCAGCCAGCACTGCGGCAAATAAGGCATTCATTGTGAACCGGATTGGCGATGCCGGCTTTCTGCTGGGCATGTTTACCATCGCCTGGTACTTCGGATCGCTGCGGTTTAACGAAGTCACTCATCTGGCGCGCAGCGGCCACTTTGCCATCGGCGATCCAATTATCACGGCGGCGACGTTGCTTCTATTCGTCGGCGCTTGCGGGAAGTCAGCGCAGATTCCGCTGTATATCTGGCTGCCGGATGCGATGGAAGGTCCCACTCCGGTGTCGGCTTTGATCCACGCCGCAACCATGGTAACCGCGGGCGTGTACATGGTAGCGCGGTCGAATGCGTTGTTTGTGCTGGCGCCGACGTCGATGAAGACAGTTGCGATTATCGGCGCGCTGACCGCAATTTTCGCGGCATCGATCGGCCTGGTTCAGAACGACATCAAGCGGGTCCTGGCGTATTCAACCGTGTCGCAGTTGGGATATATGTTCCTCGCGCTCGGCGTGGGCGCTTTTGCCGCTGGCGTATTTCACGTCTTCACCCACGCGTTCTTCAAGGCGCTGCTCTTCCTCGGATCGGGTTCGGTAATCCATGCCATGAGTGGTGGGCAGGACATGCGCAATATGGGCGACCTGCATAAGCGCATCCCGATCACCCACTGGACCATGTTTATCGGGACATTTGCTATTGCCGGCATCCCCCCGTTTGCCGGATTTTTCTCGAAGGACGAAATTCTCTGGCAGGCGTGGTCTTCCGAAGGCGGCGCGTATCGCCTGCTCTGGTTGATCGGCTTCATTACCGCGCTGATGACAGCCTTCTACATGTTCCGCTTAATGTTTCTGACCTTCCACGGCCGGCCGCGCATGAGCCATGAAGTCGAGCATCATATTCACGAGTCGCCGAAGTCAATGACCATGCCGCTGGTGATCCTTGCGATCTGTGCGTTATTCGCAGGCTGGCTGGGATGGCCGCACAGCCTGGGTGGCTCCGATCGTTTTGCAAAATTTCTCGAGCCGGTTTTCGCCCGCGAAGCTAATGTATTTCAGGCGGAAGGCCAAGCCCGGCAGCTTGCGGTCGGCGAGAGGGAAGAAGAGCACACCAGCCCAGTCGAGTATGGCTTGATGTTTCTTTCTATCGGCGCAGCAGTTGTGGGCTGGGGCATGGCCTGGCGCGCTTATCGCCATGCCGACAAAGACTACGTCGAACCGATCGCCGCGAAGGCTCCGCCTTTGTACAACACGCTCTACCACAAATACTACGTGGACGAAGCCTATGACTACGCCTTTACCGGCCGCCGCAAAGTAGGAGATGTACGGCTGGGCGTGATGGGGTTGGGGGACGCGTCATCATGGTTCGATTCGCACGTGATTGATGCCACTGTCAACGACGTCGGTTGGGTCACACGACTAGCCGGCACGGTTTCCAGTTGGTGGGACAAGTGGATCATTGACGGTTTCCTGGTGAATGGGCCGGCGATCGTGTCGCGAATGCTGTCTTATCCCGCGCGCATGCTGGAGTGGGGACTGGTGCAGTGGTACGCGCTGGTGATGGTTATGAGTTTAGTTGGATTTGTCGCTTATTACGCATGGCGATAGCTGGTTATGTGGCGCCTGCGCCACATGAGTGTAAACAAAAAATGCAAAGCCATATTCTCTCGATCATTCTATTCACGCCGCTGGCTGGCGCGATCCTCCTCCTTTTTGTTCCCAAGGAGAACAAAGACGCCATCCGCTGGATTGCGAACTTCTTCGCCCTGGCCGGACTCGTGGTCTCGCTACCGCTGATTCCGTGGTTCTGGGCGCAGCGTTTCGAGCCGGGCTTCAAGTTCATGGAAGGTGCGCCGAATAACTGGATTCCCTCGATCGGCGCAGGCTACGTGCTGGGCATCGACGGCATTTCGTTTTTGCTGATCCTGCTGACCACCCTGCTCGGGTGGATTTCGATTCTTTCGTCGTGGACGGCGATTGAGAATCGGGTCAAGGAATATTACATTTGGTTTTTGATTCTGCAGACGGGGATGCTGGGCGTCTTCATGGCGCTGGATTTCTTCCTGTTTTTCGTTTTCTGGGAAGCCATGCTGGTGCCGATGTATTTGCTTATCGGCATCTGGGGCGGGCCACGCAAGCTTTATGCCGCCATCAAATTCTTTCTCTATACCTTGCTTGGTTCGGTGCTGATGCTGCTCTCCGTGCTGTTCCTCTATTTCTATAATTTCAAACAAACCGGGCAATATACCTTCAGCATTCAGGCTCTCTACCAGACGGCGCCGCACATCTTCCACGATCCGGCGTACGGTTCGACGTTTGCCATCGTTCTGTTCTGCGCGTTTTTCGCGGCTTTTGCCATCAAAGTGCCGATGTTCCCCTTCCATACCTGGCTGCCCGACGCACACGTAGAAGCTCCGACGGCCGGGTCAGTGATTCTGGCCGGCGTTTTGCTGAAGATGGGAACTTACGGATTCATCCGCTTTGCTTTGCCATTCTTTCCCGACGTGGTGATGCATCCGAAAGTACGCGGCTGGATGATTTTTCTTTCCATCGTAGGAATCATCTACGGCGCGCTGGTTTCCCTGATGCAGAAAGACATGAAGAAACTCGTCGCCTATTCTTCGGTCAGCCACCTGGGTTTTTGCACTCTGGGAATTTTTGCGTTGAACCCCGCTGGCCTGAGCGGATCAGTATTGCAGCAGATCAATCACGGCATCTCCACCGGCGCGCTATTCTTGATCGTCGGCATCTTGTACGAACGCCGTCACACTCGCGAGATTTCCGAGTACGGCGGCATCTCGAACGTAATGCCGCTCTACGCCACCATCACCATGATCATGTTCCTCTCTTCGATGGGACTGCCGCTCCTCAACGGCTTCGTCGGTGAATTCACCATCCTGCAAGGGACGTTCATGGAGAACTGGAAGTGGGCCGCGTGGGCGGTTCCGGGAGTGATCCTGGCTGCGGCGTATTTGCTCTGGCTCTATCAGCGAGTTTTCTTTGGAACCGTGACCAATCCCAAGAACGAGAAGCTGCATGATCTTACGCCGCGCGAAGTGCTGACCTTTGCTCCGTTGTTGGTTATGGCATTCTGGATTGGCCTCTATCCCAAGCCATTTTTCGAGATTCTGCAACAGCCGGTGAACCAACTTGTGATGACGGTACGGCCGGGTTATCCGGGGCTTGCAGGCACGGTCAATGCCTCTGCCCAGCCTTCAACTTTGCCAGCTGCGCCGACGGCCAAAGCCGACACCAGCGTAAAGGGGTATGAATAAGTGTCCGGGATTCCACAACAATACTTCACCGGCATAGACTACCTGCTCTCGCTGCCAATTATTTTGCTCTCGCTGTTCGCGCTCGGCATCCTGCTGATTGACCTGATGGTCCCGCCCGAGTGGAAATGGTCAAACGCCGTGACGGCGTTCGTAGGCGTGCTTTTTTCCGCTGCTGCGGTGGTCAAGATCCAACTTAAGCAAGCCGAGCTTGCGCCCAGCGGACGCGAGCTGAAGTGGGGGTTCATGCACGCCATGATCCTCGACCACTTCTCCATTTATTTTTTCTATTTATTCCTGGCGGGAGCGGGGCTGGCCATTCTGATGTCGGTTCGCTACCTCGAAATCGAGAAGGAAGATCACGGCGAGTTCTATTCGCTGATCTTGTTCTCCGTCGTGGGCATGATGTGCATGGCTGCCGGCTTCGACATCGTGCTCATCTTCATCGGGCTTGAACTTGTGGCGATTTCGACTTACGTGCTGGTCGGTTTCCTGCGCCGGGACCGGCGCTCGAATGAGGCTGCGCTGAAATATTTGCTGCTGGGTGCGTTTTCTTCCGGCATTTTCGCCTACGGTTTGTCTTTGTTCTACGGCCTCACGGGCAGCACCAACCTGGTGGAGATCAGAGAAGGAATCACGCGCCTGATGGCGGCGCATCCCGGCCATACGGATCCGGTAATGATCATCGCTCTGCTAACGACCGCAACAGGGCTGCTGTTCAAGATCGCCGCCGTGCCGTTCCACCAATGGGCGCCGGACGCCTACGAGGGCGCACCCACGAGCGTTACCGGATTTATGTCCGTTGCGGTCAAAGCCGCAGCCTGGGCGATGCTGCTGCGTATTTTCCTGTGGGGCCTGTACCCGCTGCGAACGGTTTATGTCCCGCTGCTGATTTTTGTTTCGATCATCACCATGACTTGGGGGAATCTCGCGGCGCTCACACAGACCAATCTCAAGCGCCTGATGGCCTACTCCTCGATTGCGCACGTGGGTTACATGCTGCTCGGTTTGGTTGCGCTGGCTTCGGTGCAATACCCGGAACAAGCGTTCTTCGACAGCTTCAAGGGAATTCTCCTTTACCTGCTGGTGTACACCTTCATGAACCTGGGCGCGTTTGCCGTGATCACGTCGCTGCGCCAGCGCGATGTGATCGGCGACGAGATCGACGACATTTCAGGGCTGTACTCTCGCGCCCCGATTGAAGCTGTCCTGATGCTCATTTTTCTCTTGTCGCTGGCCGGAATTCCGCCGCTGGCAGGCTTCTACGGGAAGTATTTCATTTTCCTCAGCCTGATTGAGAGTGGCCATTATGTGCTGGCGTCGCTGGCCGTGCTGTACGCGGTGTTCGGCCTTTATTACTACATGCGCATCGCCAACAAAATGTTCATGTCAGAGGCCATGGAGAAGACTCCGCTGCCGATCAGCGCTGGAATGCGCGTGGCGCTGGCCGTAACCGGATTGGGCACAGTTGTCATCGGCATCTTTCCCGAGCAATTCATCCGGGCAGTGACCTGGTCACTGGGAATGTCGTAAACCTGCGCTCCGAACATGCCGCCAAGTGATAAGAATTCTTCCGAAGAAAAGAACCTTTGGGTGCAACTCGCCCGCTACAGCGAGTTGGCATTCATTTTCCCAGCGACAACTGTAGCGGGATGGCTGATCGGCCTTGCGCTCGATCATTGGCTGCACACCACCTGGCTTTACCTGGTTGGCCTGATTCTCGGTATCGTCGCCGGCTTCGTGCAGTTGATTCGATTGGTCACATCTTCAGATTCCAAATGATCGCGGTTCGCTCGGCGGGTGATGGTAGGTTGTATCCATGAGCCCCGAGACTGAAGCCGAATCTTTCTATTCCGGCGCACTTACCCGCATCGCGCGCTGCATGATTGCCCTGGCGGTTCTGTTCACTACCGCCGGATGGGTACGTTTCGGCTGGCGCATTGCCCTCGGCTTCGCCTGCGGATGTGCCATTGCCTATCTCAATTTTCGCTGGCTGGAGCGCGTGGTCTCGGCTATTGCTGATCGCGCCACGCAGACAGGGCAGACTCAATCGAGCGGTGGGGTCGTGTTTCGATTCCTGCTCCGCTACTTTTTGATGGCCGTGGCGGCCTATGCTATATTCAGTGTTTCTCCCGCGAGCCTGAACGGATTATTTGCGGGGTTGTTTCTACCCGTGGCGGGGATTGCCTGTGAAGCTGCGTATGAAGTTTATGTCGCAGTATTTCGCGGAGTTTAAAGCTTTTTCATGCCCGAACAACTTTGGTTTACCCACATACTGAATAATCTTTTCGCCTGCCAGGTCACGGGGTTGCTGCGCGCGGTGCACTTTGAGCCGAAATATCCCCAGGCTCCCATTGCCAACTCCGCCGCCATGGAGTTTCTCGTATTCCTGATTCTTATCGTGCTGTTCGCCGCCGTGCGCTCGCGGCTCTCGGTGGACAAGCCCGGCGCATTACAGCACATCTTCGAGGGCGCTCACGGCTTCGTCAACGGACAGAGCGAAGAGATCATCGGCCACCACAGCGAGGGCTACACGCCGTTCTTAATGGCGTTGGGTTGCTTCATTCTGCTGTGCAATCTGATCGGTCTCGTCCCCGGCTTCGAATCACCTACTGCGGTTCCGGTGGTCCCGCTCGGCTGCGCCATCTGCGCCTTCTTTTACTACCAGGCGCAAGGATTCAAGCACTCGGGCATCGCGTACCTGAAACACTTTGCCGGCCCCATGCCGTTGCTGGCGCCGCTGATGGTTCCCATCGAACTGATCAGCCACCTGGCCCGCATGTTGTCGCTGACCATCCGTCTCTACGCCAACATGTTTGCCGGGGACATGGTGACGCTGGTGTTCTTTTCACTGGTCCCGATTGGAGTGCCGATTGTCTTTCTGGGATTACACATCGGCGTGTCGTTGCTTCAGACATATATCTTCGTGCTGCTGACCACCGTATATCTGGCAGGAGCGGTCGCGGAGGAACACTAGCTTCGCCGTTCAGCGTGAGGGCGTCTGTACGGGATGACGTCAACCACCCACTGGCGGCAATTCATAAGGAGAAAACACAATGCGTAGATTAAGTAATCTGTTCTTGATGCTGTCAATGCTGAGCTTCGCCGTGCCTGCCTTGGCGCAGACCGGGGAAGCGAGTATGGGAGTCAACTGGGTTGCCATCGCAGCCGGATTTTCCATGGCCTTCGCCTCCGGCATTTGCGCTCTGGCACAGGGCAAGGCGACAGCGGCCGCGGCTGAGGGTCTGGCCCGCAATCCTGCCGCTCGTCCTGGAATTCAGCTCGCACTGATTCTCGGTCTGGCGCTGATCGAGTCGCTCGCGCTCTACACCCTGGTCATTATCTTCGCCAAGGTGAAGTAGGCTTCACAAAATTAAAATGCCCCTGCTGCAATTCAAGCGGCAGGGGCACTGTTTTTCTGCGGTCTTCTTAAGAGAATTTCGAGTTTAACTCTTCCTGTGGTCTTTCCAATCGGCTTCGCTGGTCTCCGCAGAATGGCCGAGCGCATCCATCAACAGCCGGCGCAAGCGGTAGCGGCTCTCCAAGTCGGTGTTCACCAGTTCAAATCCCACTTCATTTACCCGTGCCCGCCGCAACAATACTTGACCTTTGACGTGCCGCATGCCCATCGAGATTTCAATGTTGGCTTCTGACCCTACCCGGAGGTTGTCTTCCTTAACTCCCATGCCGCCCCCCAGACTCAGCTCGCGAATGGAAATTCCGGAGCGTCCCCATGAACTGCTGATGACGGCCGGGATGGGCCGGCGCAGAACCATGCGCTCGTAGCGCCTTTGACGGACCCAGGGGCAGGCAGGAGCAGCGTCCAGCGCCGCCACCGCCAATTCGGTTGCCTCCAGACCGCATTGCGACAATACCTGGGCGGCGAATCTAGGCTCGATCTTCGCCAGGGCCTGGGCTGCTGCTATGCGCAACTCACGATGATGCACCCATTTCCACATTTTTTTCGCTTCCAGCAGATTGCGCAGAACTGGAACCGATTCCGCCTCGCGCAGCCGTCCCAGCGACTCCACCGCTTTCATCTGAATCAAAGCCGAACGGCCTTCCGCCTCGCCCGCCTGCGCCATGACAATCAATGGGGGAACGGCTGTCCGGTCGCCGCTCATACCGATTTCATCGATCGCCTGAGGCAAAACCCACGGATCCAGAATCTCGAGTAACTCAAGCAAGGAGCGTCCGCGGTCGTCGGCTGCGCCGTAGGCGATCTGCCGCACCACTAGATCGTGATAAAACCGATTCCACTCCGGCAGCCGCAACGGCAACAATTCGAGCAACGTGGGCACATCCACGCGGCTCAGCAAGCCCACTACCGAAACCGCCTGCCGGGCCTGCCCCGTCCGCAGGATTTCTCTGAGGTGCTGCATGCCCGGCGGACCAAGCTCCTGTATCAGCTCGACCATGCGGTCGCATTCTTCGCGGCGCATGCAGCGGAAAAAGCGCTCAGACAGGTGTTCCACTGCCGCCTGCGAAGTCAGCCGCAGAACTGAGAGTAGATCCTGAGGCACACGCGGCAGGCGCAACGCTTCCTCAATAAACTGAGGGAGCCGGTTTTCCACGCCCACCCGCGGACGCAACTCCGCGCCCATTCCCGGACGCTGCCTGGTCAGGATTTCCAGGCTCTGGCACACGTCGTGCAGCGCGCCGTATTGCTTGCGGTTGCTGGCTTCAGAACTCAAGCGCACGAAGGCCGCGCTCAACAGGGTTTGCAGCTCGGTGTCCCGCTCCGCCACCAGCGCTTCCCCTATCTTGCGGATGGCGCTGCCGATCAGGTCCATAACTGGAGCGGCAAACAAGTCCGCCAATTGGCTCACGCCGATGGCAGTCTTGCGGCGCGGTTCGGGTTCTTTTGCCTCCAGGCAACCAACATAATTGCGCAAAATTGCGCAGGCAGTTTCGTTGTCGTGGCGTTCCAGCAGAAACTCGACGAATTGCCGAATATTGCGGGCCGGAACGCAGGGCGCTTCATCCGACATCAACACGCTCTTCTTGCCGGCTTCGGGCACCTCTGCCCAGAACATGCGGTCTAGAATGTCGGCGTGGGATTCCACCAGAATCCCTGCCTTGCTCATCTTGTCTTCCTGAATGCGCAGGATGTTGCGCAGCGTATCCATCTGCCGGCTCATGTGCTCCAGCATCTGGTGCACCGCGTTCACTTTTACCTCGCCTTTCTGAAAGCGCTCCATGGCAAAGCGAATCGCCATGTGCTCAGCCGCCTTGACTAGCAAGGGAGTGTTGGTTTTCTCCTTGGGGATGGTTGCTGTCAGCGCCTCCAGTAACTGTTGCAGATTGACCTTGGTATTCTCGTCGGTCTGGTTGAGCTCTTTCCTTAGGATGTCGGTTTTTTCTGTCGGATCAGGGCTCGCGCTGGCTTCGCCGAACTTGGTCAGCAGGCGGATGGCCTGCACGACCTCTTCTTCCTGCAAAGGCACAACACCGCCGCTCCATGCTAATCCCAGTTGACCCGTCGCTTCGGTGTCGGCCACAGCGTTACGGTTGTTTCTGAGCCAACTGTCGGGCACGCTACCGACGGCCACGCCGCCGGATCCAGCTCCGCCATGCAATCCCTCTGCCGCAGCTATCAGTTGCAGCAGTTTCTGCGGATCATTCAACCAATCCTTGAACTCCGGACCGAGGCTCTGCGCCGCGATCTGGGCGGCAATAGCGATGTTCCCTGTGGCTGGGTCAGCCGCCACGAACTTGACTTCATTGATCCGGATAGTGGCCTGCTTGTTATCGCCGAATATGTCCTTGATTTGATTTACGACGTCCTGGGCCTTGGAACCCCCTACTGCGAAAGCGCGTACCAAGCGGGCAAAATCGTCAATGCTGACGTCTTTAGAAAACTGAATACTGGCCAGACCAGCCGCTGTAAGCAGTTTGGCAAAACTTTGCTCGGCCTGTCCGCTTTCGAGCGCTATGCCATCCAGCAGGAGCCGATTGTCCGCGACTCCCAGCAGGAATCCCTGGTCGCGATCCTTGGGCAGGCCCTGCTGCAGTTCATTCCACGTGATCTTGAACTGCCCCTCGGTGCGCTTGTGCTCGGGACCATAGAGCCGCACGTATTTCACCAGGATATTCAGGCTGTGAATGAAAGCGCGGGCAGACGCATTCCGGCTCTGTTTGCTTGTATTTGCGGTGAGAATACGCGGCTCCTGACTTTATGCTCTCCCGCGTAAGCGTAACTGCAAACAGCATATAGAGATACGTTACGGAGGTACTTTTGAGGTGTAGTCCTTTCAGGGAGTTAGGGTAGGTGGCTTCGGCGGAGCAGGTTCGAGACTGCAGTTTGAATGGTCTTAAAATGGTCGTTCGCGAGTCTGCAGCAACGGTTGGTCTTTGCATAACTTATAATTCTGTCGGTTTTCCAAACGCGATCGGAGACGCTACATGCATGGTTCGCTGAAACGCATCTCGAATGTCATCTCAAACCGCATCCGCTGCTTCACGCTTGCGGCTTGCTGGATCGCGGTGGCGTCGTGCGGACAGACCATCTCTCCCGTCATTACCGTTGACCATGGCCCGAACGCTCCGCAGCAGCTTTCGAAACCTTACGTCATCCTCGTTTCCCTCGATGGCTTCCGCTACGATTATGCAAAGCGTTATCACGCCGACCATCTACTCGCCCTGGCGGCGCAGGGGGCCAGCGCGCCCGAAGGAATGCTTCCCGCGTATCCTTCAATTACATTTCCCAACCATTACACCGTCGTGACCGGCCTCTACCCGGAACATCACGGCATTGTGGCCAACAGCTTCTATGATCCGGCTCGGAAGGAGGTCTATAGCTATCATGATGCCAAGTCCGTTGCCGACGGCACCTGGTATGGCGGAACTCCGCTTTGGGTATTGGCCGAGCAGCAAGGCATGCGGTCTGCTTCTTTCTTTTGGGTAGGTTCAGAGGCGGATATTCAGGGAGTTCGGCCTACGTACTACCTGAAGTTTGATGGGAGTTTTCCCAACGCAAAGCGCGTCAAGCAAGTTTTGGCCTGGCTCCAACTTCCCCCGGAGCAGCGTCCGCACATGATCACGCTGTATTTCTCCGACACCGACACGGCTGGACACCGGTACGGTCCCGACAGTCCGCAGGTCGCCGAGGCCGTGCACGAACTCGACGGCGAGATCGGGAAGTTGGTGGATGGCATCAAGGAGTCCAAGTTGTCCGTAGATTTGATCGTGCTGGCGGACCATGGAATGGCGGAGGTCAAGGGCGCACCCATCCACCTCGATCAGTAAGGTTTGCCCCCCTCTTCGTTTGCCCAGATCGTAGGTACGAGCCTATACCCAAAATCCGAAGAAGATGCGCAAAAGGCCTATGAAGCGCTGCGCGGAAAGAGCGACAAATTTCTTGTTTATCGCCGCGCGCAGGTGCCCGCCTATCTCCACTTTGACAGCAACACTCGCGAGGGCGATCCGGTTGTTATTCCGACCGGCCCTTACTTCATCAGCGTGGCCGCGAATCTCAGCAGTCCAGAGTACCCTCCCGTGGGCGCGCACGGCTATGATGCCACCCACATGCCCGAGATGAAGGCCATTTTCTTTGCCACCGGGCCAGATATTCGACCGGGAGTTACGCTTGAGCCGTTTGAGAACGTGAATGTGTACCCTTTGGTCGCGAAGATTCTGAGTCTGGACATCACGAACCTGAAGACAGGCCCGGTCGATGGCAAGCTCGACGTGCTCGGGGGAATTCTCAAGAGAAAGTAGGACGCAGCGGGCGCCCGCACCTGCGGGTCACGGATGCGGCAGCGTGTGCTCTTTGGTGCCCCTGGTTAGAGGTTTCTAGGCTAAGGCACTGGCATTAAATCCCCCCTCCGGCGACAATTAGTGCTAGCTTTGTTCGAGAGGGAAATGACCGCCACCGCAGCCATCGCTCCAACTATAGTCGAGAAAAAGCCAGTGGGGCTCGCTTTCTGGATGGAGCGTGTCCTGGAAGAATGCGATCGCGCCGGCGTCGGATTTGCCGCCGATCCCGTCCATGATCTTCGTGTCGCCCTGCGCCGCTGCCGTTCCATGGCCGATGGCCTGATGACCATGGACCCGGACCCCAATTGGAAGAAGATGAAAAAAGCCGGCAAGCGCCTGTTCAGCAGCCTGGGCGAGTTGCGCGATGTGCAGGTTATGGAGGAATGGGTGCGGCGACTGGAGGCCCACGAGGATTTCACCGGCGTCGCGCTGCTGCAATATTTCGCCAGCCGCGAGACTCATCTCAAAGCAGAAGCCGCCAAAGCCCTGGCGGAATTTGATCGCAAGCAGTGGAAAAAGTGGAGCACGACGCTGCCCAGACGAGCTACCCGAATCCGGCAGGGTAGCGTTCTGTTCAAGCATCTTGCACTGGAGCGCTGGATCGAGGCCCATGATCTGCATCGCCAGGCGATGCGCAATCGTTCCGGCATTGCCTTTCACAGCCTGCGCATCGGCATCAAGCGTTTCCGTTACATCGTGGAGAACTTTCTGCCCGAGCAGCACGCCGCCTGGAGCGACGATCTTAAGAAGCTACAGGATGCGCTCGGCGAAGTCCACGATCTCGACGTGCTCTGGACGACCGCGCTCCAGATCAAGGCCTTTCCCGACGCGGAAGCTCGCTCCCGCTGGCATTCGCGCATCGTGGAAGAGAGAACGCAACGAATCAGCAAGTACCGGGAAAAGATGCTCGGCAGATCTTCGCTCTGGCAACTCTGGCGGGACGAGTTGCCTCAGGGTGAGCAGATTGAAATGGCCGCGTTCGGCCGCCTTAAACTGTGGGCATCATTTCTCGACCCGGACTTCAAGCATTCCGCCCACGTGGCCCGGCTCGCGCTGGAACTATACGACGGCCTCCCGGCCCGTGGGGACTCGAACGGCTCGGGACAACGCGCTGTTCTGCAATTGGCCGCCTGGTTGCACGAGGTTGGGCGCTCGAAGAAAGAAAAGAACCACCACAAAGCCAGCTATCGCCTGATCGCCGGGCTCAAACCTCCGCTGGGGTGTGGGCCAGAGGCTTTGCGGGAAGCTGGCGCTGTGGCGCGGTATCATCGCGGGCGTTTGCCTCGATCTGGCCAGCAGCCTCTGCTCAGATTGAATCTAGCCCAGAGGAAGGGCACAGTGCGCCTCGCCGGAATTCTGCGCCTGGCGAATGCTTTCGATTCCGGCCATGATGGCCGTATCGGGCGCCTGGAAGTCCACACTCAAAATGGTTTCATCGAGATTGCGGCCCAGGGCTACTCCGCCCGCGACCGCGCAGCGGAGCGTATCGCCGCGGCCCGCCATCTTCTCGAAAACATCTATCGCCGCCCGATTCTGGTGAAACCTGCGTAGAGGGCGGTCATCCTAGAAACTACTCTGCCACTCCCCCCGAGCTGCCCCCACCGCGTAACCTAGTTTACCGATGACGCACACGCAACTGGTGCAAAAAGCCGTCGAGTGGCTGCGCAGATATCGGTGCGGCGTGATCCTGTCCGAACAGGCCTGCGTCAGCGGAGAAATGCCGGATGCCATCGGATGGAAACGCGCCTGCCACTCAGTTCTGGTCGAGTGCAAAATTTCGCGAGCCGATTTTCTGGCGGACCGCGAAAAGCCGTTTCGGAGAAAGCCGGAGCTTGGCGTGGGCTGCGAGCGCTATTACTTGATCCCTCCCGGATTGGCTCGTCCCGAAGAAATGCCGCCCGGATGGGGACTGCTTGAATACCGGGCGCGAGCGATCGAAATGATTCGGCCTTCGCAGAAAAATCTGCGCAGCGCACGGGGATTCCAATCGGAGATGAATCTTCTTCTGGCCAGCCTGCGGCGGGTGGAGATCCGCATCGAGCCGCAACCCATCACCGATTTTCTCAAATGGAAAAACCGCATGGCCGACTACAACGGCGGGGATTTGCCAGGAGGAATATCACCGCCCGAGGAAGAGCCCAATCATTTCCTGGAAGCCGAAGCTGACGCCCCGGTAGTCTGAGGTTCTTGCCGGTCAATAACCTCTGCTCTTATCCACCAATCCCAGTAATGTCTCGTGAGCGAGATAACGTCGGAGGTTTTCAGAGATGAGCAGGTAGTGCCGTTCCCAGAGTTTGTCGGTCAGGCCGGCAGTATGCGGCGTAACCAGCAGATTCCGTGTGCTCCAAAGCGGCGATTCCGGCGGCAGAGGCTCCGGCTCAAAAACATCTAGCGCAGCCCCGCCGATGTTCTTCTGCTCAAGCGCTTCGATGAGCGCCGGTTCGTCAATCAGAGGTCCGCGGCCCACGTTGATCAGGCAAGCGTCCGATTTCATCTTCGAGAAGCGATCCGCGTTCATCAACCCACGGGTCTGCGGCGTAATCGGTGCGGCTAGCACCACGTAATCGGATTGCGAGAGCAGGCGGTTAATCTGTGCTGAGGAGTAAACCATCTCCACGCCCGGGGGCTTTGGCTTGTCCGGATTCTCCCGCGCGGCGATCACCCGCATTCCCAGCGCAGCAGCGAGTTTTGCCACTTCACGGCCGATGCTCCCCATGCCCACGAGTCCCAGAGTTGCCCCGGCGATCTCGCGCGGGCGCGGCGAAGACTCCCACAGGATCTGCTGCCCCCAGGTGCGTTTCTGCTGTAAACGGACCGCCTCCGGCAAAAGTTTTGCCAGAGCGAAGATCAACGCGATTACGTGCTCTGCCACTACCGGCCCGTGCACCTCGCGCGCGTTAGTCAAAACAATGTCGCTACTCACTAGTTCGGGGAACATGAGCTGATGCACGGCCGCCGCAGGCGAATGAATCCAGCGAAGTTTCTCCGCCATTTTGATCTGCTCCGGGCGCAGCGACCAGGCAATCGCGACCTCGGCATCGCGCAGCTGCTCCTCGACTCCGGCGTAATCTGCAAAGTGAACAATTTCGATTTGCGGGAAGTCACGTCTCAGACGCTCCACAAACCACTCAGGCGCGTTCCACAGATCAAACCGATGATGAAGAACGATGACGAGCTTCAAGGCAAGAATCCTTCTCGATAAAGGCAGGCCCTAACCAGTATTCTCCTGTGTCCCCTGTGGTTAACTCTCTTTCGGGATGCGCAAGTCTTTCCCAGTCATTTCTGCTGGTTCGGGCAACTCCATCATTCCGAGAATGGTCGGGGAAATATCCCGCAGCGCCCCCCCGGGCTTCAGAGTAAAGTTCTTGGAATTCTCCGCTACCACGATGAATGGCACCGGATTCGTCGTGTGCGCAGTGTGTGGGCCGCCAGTCACGGGATCGATCATCATTTCGGCGTTGCCGTGATCGGCGGTGATCAGCAGGGCGCCTCCTTTGGCTCGCACTGCGGGTTCGATCCTTCCGAGACAGGCGTCCACAGTTTCGACGGCCTTTATCGTGGGTTCGATTTTTCCTGAATGCCCCACCATATCGGCATTGGCAAAGTTCACGATGATGACATCAAACGTGCCATCCTCGACCGCTTTCACTACCGCATCAGCAATGCCCGCGGCGCTCATCTCGGGTTTCAAATCGTAGGTGGCAACCTTGGGCGACGGCACCAGCACGCGATCCTCGCCCGGAAACGGTTGTTCTATTCCTCCGTTGAAGAAATAAGTCACGTGGGCATATTTCTCCGTCTCGGCCACGCGCAGATTCCGCAGATTCGCCTGCGCCATTACATTGGCTAGGATGTTATTCAACGACTCCGGCGGAATGACGACCGGCAGGCTGAAATTCTTGTCATAGCGGGTCATGCAGACGTAGTGCAGGTCCTTCGGCACGCGTTCCCGCGGGATCGCCGCATCCAGATCGTCGGCGCCGGGCAGATCGCGCCCAGCTTTCTCATTCAATCCGCTGTTGCGAGTCAAGGCTCGGGTAATCTGCCGCACCCGGTCGGCGCGGAAGTTGAAGCAGATGCAAGAATCGTCGTCGCGGATCGTAGCCAGTGCCTGGCCGCGATTGTCCACGCACACAAACGGCATAACGAACTCGTCGGTCACGCCTTTGTTGTACGAATCCTTCACGCCCGGCACCGCGTCAATGTACGTCCCAGCCTCGCCTTGGCCGAACACCATCGCGCTGAAGGCTTTGGCGATACGCTCCCAGCGCCGGTCGCGATCCATCGCATAATAACGTCCGCTCACGCTGGCGATCTTTCCGGTGTTGTACTCGCGCATTTTTTGCTCAAGCAGTTCCAGATATCCCGCGCCGTTGGTCGGCAAGGTGTCGCGCCCATCCATGAAAGCATGCACGAAGACGCGGTCCACCCCATTTTGCTTGGCCATGCGCAACAAGGCGTAAAGATGAGTCTGGTAGGAATGCACTCCGCCATCGGAAAGCAATCCGAGAAGATGCAGTCGGCGTCCTCCAGCACGCGCATTCTTCATCGCGCCAAGCAGAGCCGGATTTGAAAATAGCTCGCCGTTCTGAATCATCAACTCGATGCGCGTACTGTCCATGTGCACGATCCGGCCCGCGCCAATATTGAGGTGGCCGACTTCGCTGTTGCCCATTTGACCATCCGGCAGCCCAACATACTTGCCGCTGGTGTGGATCAGCGTGTTCGGGTACTCGCGCAGCAGTCGGTCGTACGTGGGCGTGCGTGCCAGCGCGATGGCGTTGGCTTTGGTTTCGGCGCGATATCCCCAGCCATCGAGAATAATCAGAACCAGCGGTTTAGGACGGCTCATTTAGCTCCTGCGCTTTTTTAGCAGCTAACATTGGCACGGAGACATCGAACATCAGGAAGGATAGAATCTATACGAGAGTGGAGAAGGTTTCAATCGCCCGCTCTTATATTTTGATCAGGGAGAAATCATGTCCATCAGCGAATTCCTGTTGCCTGAACTTGATGAAGAAGTGAAAAAGACGCGCACCATGCTGGAGCGCGTTCCGGCGGACAAAAAAGACTTTGTGCCGCATCCCAAGTCAATGCCGCTGGGCAAGCTGGCCCCGCACATTGCGCAACTGGGAGGTCTTGGTCTGACAATCCTGACCACTCCTGAGCTGGATTTCGCCAAAGGCAGCATCAAGCCGTTGCCATTCGAGTCCGCCGGCCAGCTGGTGAGCGCGTTCGACGAAAATGCGGCCAAGGTGCGTTCCGCACTTCAAGGTACGCCGGACGAAGCCTGGAAACAGAACTGGAAGTTGAGTTTCCAGGGCAAGCCCATTTTCAACGGAACGCGTTTTCTCGCCTATCGGCAAATGTTCCTGAATCACCTGGTGCATCACCGTGCCCAGCTTGGCGTGTATCTGCGATTGAATGACAAGCCTGTGCCTGCGACGTATGGGCCGTCTGCCGATGACACGATGGGGTTTTGATCCGATCGGGCGACGGTTAGCGATTAATTTTTGGAAGTATCCGGCTTTTGGTTCGGAGCACCGGGTGGCTTCTCATCCATGCGCTTCATGATCGCATCCAGATTCTTCTGCATGCGCGGATAGGCCGCCTGGATTCCCTCCGAAGTCATCGCCGGCATTTCGTGCAGCAGCTTCTTGCCCGTCGGCGAAGAATAGAAAGTGATCATCGCATCCACGTCGGCCTTGGTCAGGTGTTTCTGATAGACCGGAACCATGTCCTCCATCAACTGATCCACCGGATAGGTCTTCGCCACTTCTTTGAACTCCCGATCCATCTGCGCGAGGTCATCTTCCGTCACGCCTGAGGGCCGCTTCTTCAGTGCCTCACGATTCATCTCCGCCATCTGGCCAATTACCTGCTGCATCACCTGGCGCATCTGGTCCTGCGTGTCCATGACGCGAAACAGCTTGAGAATGTCCTCCTTGGTGGCGGGAGTATCCGGCTGCTGAGCTAGAGCCGCAGCGGTTAGAAGGTAAACGACGGGAATGACGTTCCGAAGGCGATAGGTCACAGAACCTCTTTTCGGCTACCAGATTAACTCAACAGGGTATCTCTGGAATACAGGGTCGGCGGTTACGAGAACAAGTTTCTCTTCGAGGCACTGAGCGACGAGCATCCGGTCAAACGGGTCGCGGTGATGAAGTTCCAGGGTCTCGATCCGCAGAACATGGTCCAACGCAACGGTGAGAATCTGTACTCCATTTGCGGCTAATCTCGACGCTACATAAGCTCCCGCCGGGGATGGCAACGAGAGTTTCCCCACCTGCACCTTGATCAGAATTTCCCAGATGCTGGCGACGCTGAACCACGACTCACGCGTTTCCATCACAGATCGCGCGCGTTGCGACAATCTTGATTCTTCCGTAATCGCCCAAAGAAAAGTATGAGTATCGAGTAGTGCTCTCACTTGTAGAATAAATCCTCGATCTCCTTGGGCAAAGGATCATTGAAATCGTCGGGGACAACAAACTCCCCCTTCGCGGAGCCGAACTTGAACTTCGGTCGAGCTGATTTGATCGAAACCAGCTTCGCCACCGGTTTTCCCGCCTTGGCAATCACGACCTCTTCCCCCATAGCTACCCGCTCAAGCAGCCGGGACAGATGAGTCTTGGCCTCATGAATATTGACTTCCATAAGCTCATTATAACTAAGTCATGGACTAAGTCAATGATGGCTACGCCTTATAATTCAATGCCTTCAACCCTAAGAACCTCGCCGTTCCTCCCAACTCTTCCTCGATCCTCAGCAACTGGTTGTACTTCGCAATGCGGTCGGTGCGCGAGGCCGATCCGGTTTTGATTTGCCCTGCTCCCGTCGCCACCGCAAGATCGGCGATGAACGTGTCTTCTGTCTCGCCCGACCGGTGTGAGATCACTGAGGTATATCCGTTTCGGCGCGCTAGCTCAATCGCGTCCAGCGTTTCGCTCACCGTGCCGATCTGGTTCACCTTGATCAGAATGCTATTGGCAACGTGTTTGTCGATTCCTTCTTGCAGGAACTCCACGTTCGTAACGAACAGGTCATCGCCCACCAACTGAATCTTTCCGCCCAATTCTTTGGTCAGCATCGCCCAGCCGTCCCAGTCGTCTTCCGACAAACCATCTTCCAAAGAAACAATCGGATAGTCTTTTGCCCACTGTGCCCAGTGCCGCACCATCTCTTCAGAACTCTTCGAGGATTTATCCGACTTCTTGAAAACGTATTTTCCATCCTGATAAAACTCGCTGGCGGCGGGATCGAGCGCGATCGCAACCTGCGCGCCCGGTTTGTACCCGGCCTGTTGAATGGCTTCCAACACAAGCTCAATCGCCTCGACATTCGATTTCAGCGACGGCGCAAAACCGCCTTCGTCGCCGACAGCGGTGTTATATCCCCGCTTCTTGAGCACTCCCTTCAGGGTATGAAACACTTCCACGCCCCAGCGCAGCGCCTCGGAGAAAGATTTGGCGCCCACCGGCATCACCATGAACTCCTGAAAATCCACGTTGTTATCGGCGTGGGCGCCGCCGTTGAGAATGTTCATCATGGGCAGAGGAAGAATGTTTGCACCAGGCCCGCCAAGATACCGATACAGCGGGACCTTTTTCGCCGCCGCCGCTGCCCGCGCTGCAGCCATAGATACGGCAAGAATCGCATTGGCGCCCAGCCGACTCTTGGTCTTGGTACCATCCAGTTCGATCATCTTCCGATCCAGCCTGCGCTGATCAGCCGCGTCAAAGTTGGCCAGGGCCTTGGCGATCTCTCCATTCACATTCGCGACCGCTTTGAGTACGCCTTTGCCCAGGAAGCGTTTCTTGTCGCCGTCGCGCAGTTCAACCGCCTCATGCTCGCCGGTCGAGGCCCCGCTGGGTACAATCGCCCGCCCCCGAGTGCCGTCCGTCAAGGTCACTTCCGCTTCTACCGTCGGATTTCCTCGCGAATCGAGCACTTCACGGGCATGGATACCACTAATGTTCATCGCAGACATGATTTGCTTTCGTGTAACTTCGTGTCCTTTGTGGTTGATAAATCTTGAAAGACTCTTGCCAACACAATTCTTCCCAGGTCGCGAACCGAGACTTGCAGTATAACCGAAGCCCTTGTCTCCGTTGGTTCCCCCGGGCGCAGTGGTTCTTGTTCTCGGTCCCCGCGTGCTCTAGAGTTTCTCTAGGAGTGCCAGCGCGAACTGAAACGCTCGAAGTTGGATCGCAGGCGCCGCAGTTTTCAATGGCCGCGGCGAACCGAGATGGTGAGTTCTCGATTTCGGCTTTGCTCAAGAATGGTCCGGTGATTTTGGAATTTCTCCGAGGCACCTGGTGACCGACTTGCGTAAAGCGCATGGCTCAGTTCGAGCTGCTGAAAGAAGAACTGGGAAAGCACCAGGTGCAGCTGGTCTTTGTGGCTGCGGAAAAGCGCGACGGCGTATGGAAGCCGGCAAAGTTTCTGAAGAAGCATCCGGTTTCATTTCCGTTCTTGCTCGATGAAGACCGCGCCGTAACCAAAACTTATGGCCTGTACCACCGTATCGGGAAGGATGCCATCGATATCGCGCATCCAGCCACGCTGGTGATTGATCGCGGAGGGACGGTGCGCTACCTCTATCGCGGCGACGACCAGGCAGATCGCGCGCCGGTGGATGACGTGATGGCGGCCGCAAGCCAACTGGCTTGAACCTGGGAAAATTTGAAGTCGAACATCTGGAAATCGAAGACTGAAATTCAGGAGGCCCAATGAAAAAACTCGTAGTTCTGATCTGCATGTTGTCGCTGGCAGTGCTGGCCGTGGCCCAGACTGACATGTCGCTGCCCACCGGCACAGCTCTAAAGGTCAAGCTCGAAACCACGCTGACGACCTTTTCTAACAAATCCGGTGACCCATTTTCCGCCCGCGTTACCGAAACCGTCCTGCTGGATGGCAAGCCTGTCCTCCCCATCGGGACCACGGTGCAGGGCCGCGTCATCAGGACCAGCGAGCCGCGCCGCGTCGCCGGAAAACCGACGATAGATATTCTTCCCGAGACGGTGGTTCTCCCCAGCGGCGAGCGTTACACGCTCAACGCCACGCTGGTTGACACCAACGCTGGCCACGGGACCGACGTCAACGAAGAAGGCCAATTCAAAGGCCCGGGCCATGAGACCCGCGACATGGCTGAGATCGGCGCTGGAACCGGCGGCGGCATGCTGTTAGGCGGCCTGATAGGGGGAGGGAAGGGCGTAGTGATCGGCGGACTGATCGGTGCAACCGTGACCGTCACTCACTGGCTCAGCAAGAAAAATTCAGCCATGCTTCCGGCGGGTACGGAGCTGACGATGGAACTCAGCCGTCCCATGGCGCTGACCGCGGCAGCCACGGGCGGACAGTAGCAACCACCCGGAGAGCGTAGGGCGGCTGTCCCCACGCGGGCTTTAGCATTGCAAAGAAAAGCCCCGCCTTGCGGCGGGGCTTTAGGTTCTGCGAACTACGATCGACTAACGACGAACGACCGCCTTTAGTACATGTCTCCCATGCCGCCGCCGTGGCCGCCGGGCATCGGAGCGCCCTTCTTATCTTCAGGGATCTCCGAGACCAGGGCTTCGGTGGTGAGCATCAGCGAGGCGATTGATCCAGCGTTCTGCAGGGCGGTGCGCACGACTTTGGTGGGATCGAGTACGCCAGCCTTAACCAGATCTTCGTACTCGCCGGTGAGGGCGTTGTAGCCGTAGTTGTTGTCTTTGCTGTCGTTCACTTTGCCCAGGACAATCGCGCCTTCTTCGCCGGCGTTCTCGGCGATCATGCGCAAGGGCTCAGTGATGGCACGCTTCACGATGTTGACGCCGATGTGTTCATCACCCTCGACCTTCAGATTGTCGAGCGCTTTGACGCAACGGGCGAGTGCAACACCGCCTCCGGGGACAATGCCTTCCTCCACCGCTGCTCTGGTGGCGTGCATGGCGTCCTCGACGCGAGCTTTCTTCTCTTTCATTTCGGTTTCGGTCGCGGCGCCGACTTTAATGACGGCTACGCCACCGACCAGCTTCGCCAACCGCTCCTGCAACTTCTCGCGGTCGTAGTCGCTGGTGGTCTTGTCGATCTGGCCACGAATTTCCTTTACGCGGCCCTGAACGTCGCCGGGCTTGCCTTTGCCTTCGACGAGGGTGGTGTTGTCCTTGTCAATGGTGATCTTCTTGGCTTGGCCGAGATCGCTGATCTGGACGTTCTCCAGCTTGATGCCCAGGTCTTCGGTGATGGCCTTGCCGCCAGTGAGGGTGGCAATATCCTGCAACATCGCCTTGCGGCGATCGCCGAAGCCAGGCGCCTTGACGGCCGCGACTTGCAGCGTGCCCCGCAGTTTGTTCACGACGAGCGTAGCCAGAGCCTCGCCCTCGACGTCTTCAGCGATGATGAGCAGCGGTTTGCCGCCCTTGGCGATCTGCTCCAACAGCGGGAGAAGATCCTTCATCGAGCTGATTTTCTTTTCGTGGATCAGGATGTAGGCGTTCTCGAGGGCGGTTTCCATGCGCTCGGGATCGGTAACGAAATACGGCGAGAGATAGCCGCGGTCGAACTGCATGCCCTCGACGACTTCGAGCTGAGTTTCGAGCGTCTTGGACTCTTCCACCGTGATGACGCCATCCTTGCCGACCTTCTTCATGGCTTCGGCAATGATGTGTCCGATGGTCTCGTCATTGTTGGCGCTGATGGTGCCAACCTGCGCGATCATTTCGCCGGTGACGGGCTTGGAGAACTTATCCAGTTCGCCCTTGCCGCGCTCGCCGGTTTTCTTGTCAATGTCGCCAGCGATTACGGCGATGGCTTTCTCGATTCCGCGCTTGAGGGCCATGGGATTGGCTCCGGCTGCGACCGTCTTCACGCCTTCGCGGAAGATGGCCTGGGCCAGAACAGTGGCTGTTGTGGTGCCGTCGCCAGCGACATCGCTGGTTTTGGAAGCCACTTCACGCACCATCTGCGCGCCCATGTTTTCCTGCGCGTTCTGCAGTTCGATTTCCTTGGCTACGGTGACGCCGTCCTTGGTAATGGTCGGCGAACCGAATTTCTTTTCAATGACCACGTTGCGGCCCTTGGGGCCGAGAGTGACTTTCACAGCGTCCGCCAGAAGGTTGACGCCGCGGAGAATCGCCTGCCGCGACTCTTCTCCATGTACGATTTGCTTTGCCATAATTCTTTTTCTCCTTCAGAAATGAAATGTCTTTTGACCACGAAGGGCACGAAGGTTCACGAAGGAATCCTCAGCCCTTTAGAGTTAGCGTCGCGACCCGGCCATTTCCTTCTTGGCAGCGCCGCTGATCACGCCGAGAACTTCTTCCTCGCGCATGATGATGAAATCTTCGCCATCCAGCTTGATTTCGGTGCCGGAATACTTACCGAACAGGATGCGGTCGCCCTCTTTTACCGCCAAGGGGAACACTTTGCCTTCGTCGTTGCTCTTGCCTCGCCCGACGGAGATGACTTCGCCCTCCTGCGGTTTGTCTTTGGCGCTGTCTGGGATTATGATTCCACCGCGTGTGGTGCCTTCTTCTTCCACGCGACGGACCAGGATTCGGTCATGCAGTGGTGTAAACTTTGTAGCCATGCTTAATGCTCCTTTCATTCGTAATCGGTTAAGATTTGAGGTAAATTGCGGAGTGCAGCGCAGTAGAGCTGCTTGTTAGCACTCATTGTCCGTGAGTGCTAAGTATAGAAAGGAGTGAAAGGCCTTGTCAAGCTAGGAGTCGGTATATCCGAATAACTGTCTTGTAATGATAAACATAGACATTAGAAATTGAAAAGGTCTTATGTCGGGCATGACTATGAAAAAGCTTGCACTCGCCCTCATTTTGGCAGGGTTTCTCATTCCAGCGGAGGCAATTGCCCCGCAAGGCAAGTCCGACACAAATACAAATAAGGATAAGTATCAAGACGCGGACGAGGTGGCGACGCTCAGTTTCGTGGTCCTTAAAGACTACAATGGCAAGCCGGTGCGCAACGCCGGCATTGTCATGCATCCGGTGGCCAAGAATAATCGGCAGGAAAAGGGAGGTATCGAACTTAAGAGCGATGCCGAAGGCAAAGCAAGCTTCAATGGCATCCCGTACGGCAAGCTGCGGGTGCAGGTGCTATCGCCGGGTTTTCAAACCTATGGCGAAGACTACGACATCGAACAGCCGACAGTGGAAATCACGGTGCGGTTGAAGCGCCCCCAGGGGCAGTATTCGATTTACGGCGATCAGCCGAGCGAGAAGAAAGAAGATGCAAAGCCAGCCCCAGACGCGAAGCCGCAGTGAAGGAAGCGGTCGTTGGTCCTTGGTCGTACGTCGTTGGCTAAGTCCAACTGCAAATCACTAAGGCCAACGACAAACGACGAAAGACGAACGACGAAATCCGAGACACAGACTTATGGACTATCTATTGAAAACAGAACCTTCGGAATACTCTTTTGCCGACTTACAGCGCAACGAAGTCACTATCTGGGACGGTGTGTCGAACCCGGTTGCGCTGAAGAATCTGCGCGCGATGAAGCCTGGCGATCGGCTGGTGATTTACGAGACCGGCGATCACAAGAGCGCCGTGGGGCGGGCGTCGGTGGTTAGTGTGGATGCTTCAGATCTGAAGAATCCGCAAGTGAAGATCAAAGCGGGTGAAGCGTTGGCAAAGCCGGTAACATTGGCGGAAATAAAGGCCACCAAGCTGTTTGCTGAGTCACCGCTGGTGCGGCAGGGAAGACTGAGCGTCGTGCCGCTGAGTGCTGCGCAGTATCAATTCTTGACTTCCCGGTGAACCTGGCCCTCTTGCGGTGTTTTGGGCCCAAGGGCAGCAGGCGCGGGCCCCTCGGCCCGTGCCCCAATTCAGTTTCTGATAGCCGAGCGTGCTCCCCGATCAGGAGCTGTGTACATCGCGGCGGATCAACGCGGAATCCAGGAAATAGCCGACCCCAACACTCAGCGGAATAATGCCGAAGCTGGCGGCGATCCAGGCATCCGACTCGACGCGAGCGATCAACCCAAATGTAATCATGTAGCCGATGGCGCCGGCCACCAACAGAATTCCCGCCCGTCTCGAGCGCGCCCCTTCGGAGAGCTCCGGCTGCATGGGTACGTTGACTCCGCGAGCCAACGCGGCCAGCCGTTCGTCAGTGCGCAACTTGCGCACGTGATAGAAGGTGTACATCGCCGCAAGGGGAATCCCAAAAAGCATAATCACTGCTACCAGACCGATAATGTTGTCATCCATAATGCGCTCCCTTTCTTGGCGCGCTATCCGCGCTGCCTGGCGGCTCCAGGCCGCTGTCAACCACAGGTACGGGAGGCATGCAGGGAAAGTTCCGGAAAGATCGAAAGGACTGCTGCCGGTTGGTGGATTGGCTTAGAGAGTCTAAGGGTGGTGAGCAATCGTTCAGAGTGGATGCACGCGAGATCCCTCGCCCCACTGGAGAAAACGCCGGGACTTCGGGATGACTAACAGCTAGTACAAGTAATTCCCCCCGACCGTGTCATCCCGAAACTTGGCGTTTTTCGCCGAGTGAGAGCCTGCCCTGAGCGAAGTCGAAGGGGATCTCGCGCGGATCTCCCATTCCCTTTCGATGAACAAATCCTCACCACCTCCAGGCTATCTTCTACCGCACTTCAATTGATGGTATTCTTACGACGAGATGGGGATGCCGAGCCTGCTGCGCAAAATCTTCATGGTGGACCTGCTTCAGGGCCTGAAAGTCACGTTTCGCTATCAGGATCCGAAGGAGATTTATACCGAGCAGTATCCGCTTGAGCGTCCGCAGGTGGCGGAGCGCTACCGCGGGGCGCCGCGGCTGAATGTGAATCCGGATACGAATGAAACGATGTGTATTGCGTGCGATTTGTGCGCGCTGGCCTGCCCTGAGCACCTGATCATCGTCTCCAGTGAACGCAACGAAAAGACCCGACGCAAAGAGCTCACCAATTTTACCTACGATCTAAGCCGCTGCATGTTTTGCGGGTTGTGTGAAGATGCCTGCCCCACCGACGCCCTAGAGTTGACCCAAGATTTCGAGCTGGCCAGCTATACCCGCGATGGCGCCATCTGGAATCGGGAACTGCTGGAAAAGGGACCGCAGCCTACGCAGTATCGGAAGTAGCTGTTAGCTCTTAGCTTTTAGCCTTTCGCTTGAATCCTTCGCCACGCCCGTCCAGCTTCCGTTCCCTTCGACATGCATATCCTTTTCCGTCTCTATGCTGGCGCACGAATTTGGGATGAGTCTCGCGAAAATGCCGGCCATCGGAACTGATAAGCTAAATGCTAAGAGCTAACAGCGAACGGCTGTTCTATGGACTTTGACCAAATCGAAACCTTTCTGGAAGTGATGCGGCTGTCGAGTTTTTCGCGCGCGGCGGAGAAACGCTTTCGCACCCAGCCCGCGATTTCTTCGCAAATTCGTGCGCTTGAGGAAGAAGTCGGGGCGCGACTGTTAGACCGCTCGGGTGGGAAGGTTTCGATAACCGCGCCGGGGAAGCTCTTCCAGAAATTTGCGGAGGAGATGCTGGAGGCGCGCAAGGCGATGCTGACGGCGATTGCGGAAACCGAACGGGTGCCTCGGGGCGAGATCGTGGTTGGCGCAAACGAGGGCACGTGCTTGCACATCCTGCCCGAAGTGTTTGCAGAGTTCAAGAAGCAATACCCGGACGTGGCGGTGAACATCAGCCGCGCGGATTACGCAACAATTCTCGAATCCGTAATTGACAACTCGGTTGACTTTGGGGTGGTCTCGCTGCCGGTGAATGACCCGCGGCTGACAGTTGTACTGATCCATCGCGATGAACTTGTGATCATATGCCCGCCGCAACATCCGCTGGCGAAGACGAAGTCGGCGACGATTTCCGAAGCTTCGCAGTTTCCCCTCATAGTGCCGAAAGCCGGGCACACACGCGATGCACTGGAGAACCTGTTCTACGAACGCCGGCTGAAGCCGCGTTACACCATGGAGCTGGATTCCAGCGAACTGCTCAAGAGATTCGTGGCTGCCGATGCCGGCGTGGGTTTTATTGCGCGCTCCAATATCCAGGAAGATGTGCGCGCCCGGGCGCTGGCGGCGATTCCGATCTCTGATGCGCAAGTGCGGCGCGACTTGGCGCTGGTGTTTCGCAAAGACAAAGCCCTAAGCCGGGCGGCGCTGGCGTTTATTGATATCGCGGTGAAGATCAAGAATGTGGATGCGGTCGCGCCGGGGAAGCGGTAAACACCGGTTGACGCTGAGAAATAGCGTTCGCCCCGGCGGCGGCCGCCCGGCAGGCAATCCTAGCGGGCCCCCGAGAACTTTTCTTCAAGAGTGCTTCAATTTTCATATTCTCTTTACAATCCGCTATGTTAAATTTGACCCTCAGCCACAAAAGCGCCAGCGGAGGCACAGGAATTGGGCAAAGACATGGTCCCCAAGCGGATTTTTTTCACCAAGGGGGTCGGCAAGCACCGGGAACGTCTCACATCGTTTGAGCTGGCGTTGCGCGACGCCGGCATCGCCGCACAGAATCTGGTCCGCGTCTCCTCCATTTTCCCGCCACAATGCAAGCTGGTGCCGCGGTCACAGGGGCTGAAATATCTGCATCCCGGCGAGGTGGTGTTCGCGGTGGTGGCGGAGAACTCCACCCGTGAGGCGCACCGGCTGCTGGCGGCGAGCATTGGCGTGGCCATTCCGTCAGACCGCAATACGTACGGTTATCTCAGCGAACACCATTCATTCGGCGAGACGGAAGACTCCGCCGGCGACTACGCTGAAGAACTCGCCGCCGAAATGCTGGCGACTACGCTGAATGTCGAGTTCGATCCGGATCGGTCATGGGACGAGAAGAAAGAAATCTACCGGATTTCGAATAAAATCGTCCGCACCGCCAATGTGACGCAGTCTGCCGTGGGCGACAAGCGCGGACTGTGGACGACAGTGATCGCGTCGGCGGTGCTGATATTTGACTAGCGCGCCATCCCCCAGCCTCGGGGCAGTTGATAAAACGGGTGGGAGCGTCTAAGATTTTACCGAACTGCCAGCGAGCAGGAAAGGCGCGCCGATGACAATTGACGAGAGACTTGATCGGCTAACCGAACGTCACGAAGCATTGACTCAATCGGTAGAGATTCTGGCCCGAACAACGCGCGATCACACGCAGCAGATAGAGGCGCTAAGGGAAGCTAGCGCTTCTTTGTTGCAAATCGCGCAAATTCACGAACACCGCATATCTGGACTGGAACAGGGCGGCAAGTAGCGGCCCGGCCGGGCAAGATTTGTGTCGCGGCGCTTTGGGCGTTACCGCTTTGCGGCTTTCTCTTTCTTAGTTCTCGTTGAGTTCTTTCCCAGTCTCTCGAACACAGCCGCAGCGATCAAAGGTAATCCCACCGTGGCATCCACAAACACTTCCCCAAACTTCCCGCCTTCAGCCGGCGGAACAAACTTGCCCCAGGAAATCGCCTCGCTGTAGGGACTGCCCGACAAACCTCCCCAATAAACCGGCTCGGGACAAATGCGCACGCCGTAGTGATAGCGCTTGAGCGGGACGTTTTCGCCGAGACGGCGATGGCGCAGCTCGATGAACGGCCCGAACTGTTGCGACCAGTTGCGCGGCACGCCTCCGCCGATGGTCAGAATTCCCAGGCGCTTCTGGCGCAATAGAGTCGCCGCGAAGTGCTCCAGATCTTCAAAGGGATCGTAGCGCAGCTTGTGGCGCCCGGTGGATTCGCGCAGGCGATTGTTCAGCGCCACGTCAAGGCCCAACTCAGAATCGGTGAACGCGGGCACAAAGACCGGAACGGCTTTCTCGTACGCAGACTTCAAAATGCCGCGCTGGCCTTTCGCATGCCTGGCGAGATGCTCTCCGATGACGTGATTCAGCTTGTAGGAGCAGACTACCTCGTTGTGATCCCAGGCCTCGAGAATCTGCGACATGACTTCTTCCACGTCATCGAGATTCTGTTCCGGCTCCAGCGTGTCGTAAACCCGGTTGTAGCCTTGTTCGTACAACTCAGTGTCAGAAACTTCAGGGTTATAGCGGAAGTGGGCTTTTCCCGTGGCTTCGACCAAACCATGAGCCATGAGCGCGCCGGTCGAAACAATAGCATTGACGATGCCGCGATCAATCAAATCGGAGATGATCAATCCTTGCTTGGCAACGGTCATGGCGCCGGCCAGTGTCATGACGACGAAGCAATCCTGGTCGCGCGCCATGGCTTCGAGCACGTCGGCGGCTTCGCCGATCTGGCGGCCGGTGAACGCAGTCTTCCCCATGGCTCGCACTAAATCGTCAATGGAGCGCACGCGAGAGAGATCGAGTGGTTCGAGGGGAATCAACCGGTCTTCGATGGGATTATGCAGGTGGCGATCAATTCCGGCGCCGTCGTGATTGGCGTGCTTCACAGTGGAACCTCCGAGCTTTTTTCTGCGAACTACTACTTTACAGGAAGGGGCGAGGGTGTGCGAAGGCCGAACAGGTTGCTGTTCGTGCTCCAGTGGTCCGCGCGAGATCCCTCGCCCCGCTGGTGAAAGCGCGGGGCTTCGGGATGACTCCGTGCGCTATACTTCCGCCATGATTAACGGCGCTCACTTCCTGCTCTACACCACCGACCCGGAAGCCGATCGGAAGTTCTTTCACGACGTCTTGAATTTTCGTTCGGTCGATCTCGGACATGGCTGGCTGATCTTCGCGCTGCCTCCGACGGAAATCGCAGTTCATCCCTCTGATGATGTTGTCGAGCAGTCTCCAGACCACAAGAAGGCGTGGAGCCTCTATTTGATGTGCGACGACTTGCAGGCGGAGATAAAGTCGCTAAAGGCAAAGAAGGTTCGCTGCACTGAGATTCAGGAAGAGCGTTGGGGAATCACGACCACCATCCCGCTGCCCAGCGGCGCGGAGATTGGCTTATACCAGCCGAAGCATCAGACCGCGCACGGTGTCTGCTCTAAATAGCGAGAGCGCATCGTCAGGTCTTCGGTACACCGAGTTTCTTGTCTGCTATCCTAATTCGTCTCTAAGGGAGGACTTTCTTGCCGCCTGAGAAATTCAAAGTCGGGCTGGTGCAGATGTCGGCTGGACCCGAGCCTGAGAAGAACCTGCAACACGCGATCGAAATGGTGCATGATGCCGCGGGTCGCGGAGCGCAGATCGTCTGTCTGCCGGAGCTTTTCCAAACGCAGTATTTCTGCCAGCGCGAAGATGCAGCTTTGTTTGATCTCGCCGAGCCGATTCCCGGGCCAACCACGGCAAAATTGTCAGAACTGGCGAGGCAACTCGGCATTGTGTTGATTGCCTCGTTGTTTGAGAAGCGGGCGGCCGGTGTCTATCACAATACCGCAGCGATGTTTGACAGCGACGGCACGCTGCGCGGGCTGTACCGCAAGATGCACATCCCGGACGATCCTCTTTATTACGAGAAGTTTTATTTCACGCCCGGCGATCTCGGATTCCGCGCCTTTGACACCAACGTCGGGCGCGTGGGCACGCTGGTTTGCTGGGATCAGTGGTACCCGGAGGGAGCCCGTCTCACAGCGCTGCAAGGCGCGCAGGTGCTGTTTTATCCGACGGCGATTGGATGGCATCCGGCGGAAAAAGCAGAGTTTGGCAACGCGCAGCACGATGCCTGGCGAACCATTCAGCGGGCGCACGCGATCGCCAACGGCGTGTACGTGGCGGTAGTGAATCGGGTGGGGTTTGAGACCGGCAATATTCGCGGCAAGTCGGCTGCGGGAGCGGGTCTGGAGTTTTGGGGCGGGTCTTTCTTTTGTGATCCATTTGGCCGGGTGCTGGCCGAGGCTTCCCACAACAAAGAAGAGATTCTTGTGGGCGAAGTCGATCTTCACCAGTTGGAAGACATTCGCCGCAATTGGCCATTTCTGCGCGACCGCCGCATTGACAGCTACGGGCCGATTACCAACCGGCTGATTGACTGAGATCCCATTATGCCGGCCCGGCACAATCCAGCAAAGACTTCCACAAGAAAACCGGCTGAATGCCGCATGCCCGCAGAGTGGGAACCGCACTCCGCCACCTGGCTGGCGTGGCCGCACTATCGCGAGGATTGGCCGGGGAAGTTCGAAACCATCCCGTGGGTTTACGCGGAAATCATTCGGAACCTCGCGCGCCATGAGCGGGTCGAGTTGATCGTCAACGATGCCGCTTCAGAGCGACGCGCGCGTAAGACCTTGACGCAGGCGAATGCCCTGAGTGCAAACCTTCGTTTTCACCGCTGGCCGACAAACCGCGTATGGACGCGGGACTCGGGCTGCACCTTTGTTAAGGCGCCGAGCGAGTTCCGGGCGGTCACCTGGCGCTTCAACGCCTGGGCCAAGTATCCCAACTATCAGCATGACGAGAAAATCGGCGCTCTCATGGCGAAAACCGCAGGCGCAGATGCGGTCCAGCCATCTTTCGGGAACAAACGCGTTGTTCTCGAGGGCGGTTCGATTGACGTGAACGGGCAGGGAAGTCTTCTCACCACGGAAGAGTGTCTGCTGAGCAAGACCCAGCAGCGCAATCCCGGTATGAAGCGTGCCGATTACGAGCGAGTTTTCAAAGATCATCTCGGCATTCAGAATGTGATCTGGCTAAACTCCGGCATCGCCGGCGACGATACCCACGGCCATGTGGATGACATCACGCGCTTCGTTTCTCCAGACACCGTGGTGACCGCGGTTGAGTCCGACCCCGGCGACCCTAATTACGAACCGCTGCGGGAAAATATTCGCCGACTGCGAGCGGCAACCGACCAGGACGGAAAATCACTCGCGATTATCGAGCTTCCCATGCCCGCGCCGGTGGTCTTCGAAGGGCGGCGTCTGCCTGCCAGCTATGCCAATTTTTATATTGCCAACGGCCTTGTGCTGTCCCCGGTCTTCAACGATCCGAACGACCGTGTCGCGCTGGATATTCTCGCCGACCTGTTCCCGGATCGCGAGATCGTGGGCATCTACTGCGGCGACCTGATCTGGGGCTTCGGAGCGATTCACTGCATGACCCAGCAGCAACCTGATGTTTAGTGGGCAGCCGCACCGCATTCCCACATTGGGAGGGGTTACTCTCTGGTACTGGGTACCCCCTCCCCCTCTCGTCTGCAAAATCTAGAAAACAAACGATTGGGTCAGCGACTATGTTGGCCATCACGGAGGCGAGTTCCCAGGTCTCGCAAAAGCGGCGAGACCCGGGGCACCCGGCTTGGAACTCTTTGGAAGCCGCGAGACGCGGACCGCCAACCGGTCTAGGCGCTGCGGGAGACGACGGGCTCCGCCTCGTGAAGCCCGAGCGCGCTGTGAAACATTCGATGGACGGTGAATGTCAATTGCGGATCTTCTAGGTCCTGGGATGGGGAGATGGCTTTCTCGAAGGAGTACGAGATCCGGTGCGATTCTGGGTGCCTGATCCCGACCAGTCCCACCAGGTAGAGGGCCCTAACAAACTCCTTCTTGATCTCGACGGTGGGCTCGTTGTTATGCATATTTATGTACGTGCACCAACGTACATGGAATGGAAGCCCATCAACGCCTGCAACTCACTCAACACACAGGGCTAAAGCCTCATATCCGTACGCGAGTGTACATACAATGTTCCACGTGAAACATTCCTCACATTTCACCTAACCGCAAGCGTGTGAGTTCCCAGGTCCCGCACGAGCGCGAGATCTGGTTTGGATAAAATCTAGGCACAGAGACCTTGATTAAGAATTAAGAGCGAGGGCGCCGGCTAGCGGTTAGTGGTGTCCGCCGCCATGGAAAGAACCACCGCCACTGTGCGAGCCGCCACTATGCGCGGCTGCGGCATGAGACCCACCATGGGAGGCGCTTCCACGCGCTGCTGCGGTATGGGATGTACCATGGGACGCGCTTCCATGCCCGGCTGCGGCATGCGAGCCACCTGCGGACGCACTGCCGTGCGAACCGCTACTGCGGCCCGCGCTTGCTGACGATGTGCCACGTCCGCGATTGGATGCATAAGAACGTCCGCCGGCGTTTCCGCGGGCTGCAACGTAGGTTCCTCCTCCACCACCGCTGAAGCGATGATCGCCCCAGCCGTGGCCATAGCCCCAGTTCGCCCATGGGCCCACGCCCAGGAAGATTCCGTTAAAGAAATAACCCGGCCCATAAAAACCGTAGGGTGCACAGGCGTACGGCGAATAGCCGTAGTAGCCATAAGAACAGACCGGGGGAACTATGCTGATGACGACTTGTGCCTTGACCGTTGGCGCCAAGGCCAAAAGCGCGAGCAGAGTTGTTGTACCGGCCAGAAGCAGATTGCGCATGGCGAACTTGTGAAGCACGGTCTTGACTTGCCACATTTTGTTATCCTCCGCAATTTCCGCTTTCGGTCGAAAGCTGCATCTCCAGTATCAGGCCCTTGCTGGTGGATAACTGGTCAATACTGACCGTTGAGCAAAAGACTCTCCTCGCCGCTCTGATCGCAGGCTCCGGGGTGCCGGTACCCCTAGTCGGAGTCCGGCTGCAAAGGGCAACAAAAAGGTTGCGCGTTAACTCAGGCTGCTGTAATATGCAACCTGAGGGTTGCATAACATGAATGATCGGATTGAGAAGCGGATTGAACTGAAAGCATCAGTAGCGCGGGTGTGGCGGGCGCTGACGGATCACCGGGAGTTTGGCGAGTGGTTTCGAGTGAGACTGGATGGCCCGTTCGTAGCGGGCCAGGTGTCGCGTGGGCAGATTACCTATCCCGGCTACGAACACCTGAAATGGGAGGCGGTGGTGCAGAAAATGGAGCCCGAACGGCTCTTTTCCTTCACCTGGCATCCTTATGCCGTTGACCCCAAAATGGATTACTCGAAGGAGACGCCCACGCTGGTCGAATTCAGACTGGAGAAGACCAAGAACGGCACGCTGCTTGTGCTCACGGAGTCTGGCTTCGACAAGATTCCCAGCGAGCGCCAGCGGGAAGCATTCCGCATGAATGACGGAGGCTGGGCGCAGCAGATGAAGAACATCGAGAGCCATGTCGCGCAAAAGCCATAGCGGCATTGCGGCCAGACGTCAAGCTCGCGCGCCTGTATTTGCCGCGCTGGGCGATGAGACGCGCTTAGCGCTGGTTGCGAAGCTCTGCAGGGGGCGGCCGCGTTCGATCTCGCAACTAACGGAGGGCTCGCGTCTTACCCGGCAGGCGATCACCAAACATCTGCGCGTGCTGGAGACTGCGGGAGTGGTACGCAGCGTCCGCGCGGGCCGGGAGAGCCTGTTTGAGTTTGATCCGCGGCCGATTGGCGAAATGAAGAAATTTCTTGATCTGGTCTCCGAGCAGTGGGATGAGGCGCTGTCCAGGCTAAAGTTGTTCGTCGAAAAGTGAGGAGCGAGACGCACTTGTTCCCACCCATCGAAAACCGCGATGGGTGCGGCAGCCGTTGCA
>Ga0210394_10001198_pt1 | contig 43211 bp, 35 predicted proteins | sample IncBWC12MmetaG_FD_160121 | JGI IMG/M metagenome (GOLD analysis project Ga0210394, IMG submission 160121) | Forest soil microbial communities from Barre Woods Harvard Forest LTER site, Petersham, Massachusetts, United States - Inc-BW-C-12-M | ecosystem: Environmental > Terrestrial > Soil >...
GATGGAACTCAGCGCTGTTTTCCCGACCCGCACGATCGGCAACGATGCGACGAAAATCCGCGATTGGGCGCAGGCCGCCGAAGACCTCGGCTATGACCATATCGAGGTACCCGATCATGTCTTCGGTGCCACCGCGCGCGGCGATTGGCAGCCGATCTACACCGAAAAAGATGCTTTCCACGAAACCTTCACGACGCTCGCGTTCCTTGCCGCCATGACCAGAAAGGCCAGATTGGCAAGCGGCGTCCTGATCCTTCCGCAACGCCAGACCGGCATCGTCGCGAAACAGGCAGCCGAAGTCGATGTATTGAGCGGCGGACGCCTGCGCCTCGGCATCGGTGTCGGCTGGAACCATGTCGAATATCAATCTCTGGGTGCGGCCTGGAATACGCGCGGAGCGATGCAGGCCGAACAGATTGCGGTGATGCGGCGTCTGTGGACGGAAGACCTCGTGACTTTTAACGGCCGCTTCCACACCTTGGACAGCGTCAACATCCTGCCCGCCCCGGTGCAAAAGCCGATCCCGATCTGGTTCGGCGGGTCATCGGATGCCGTAATCAGGAGGTGTGCGCGTCTGGGTGATGGGTGGATGCCGATCTTGATCCCGGACGCGGCGGGCGAAGCAAAATTGGCTATGCTGCGCGGGTTCTTGCAGGAATTCGGCCGGGACCCGGCGACGTTCGGGATCGAGGCTTGGGTTCGCGCGGCACGCTTCGATCCCGACGCCTGGGCGGCGGATGTCGCGGCATGGAAGCGCCTCGGAGCGGGAATCGTGATGCTATATCCGACCTACGATCTGCCGGATTTCGCGTCGCAAATTGAATTGTTGCAGCGTTTCAAGGACATCGCTGGTGCCTGATCCACAGCGGGTCCAGCGGCATTTGACCGCCCGGCTGGCCGAGCTTCAGCGATTGATCGAAGCGGTTCCCCGTGGCTGATCGGGTGGCGCATCTCGCGCTGTCGCAGTAGGCTCTCGGTCCCTTCGTTCGGCATCGTATCAAAGAGACGCCGCATGACAGAAACCAACCTGGAGAAGTTTCTGCGGCTGTCGGGGAAGGCCACATCGAAAGCTCTTGGTGCGCTTGAACGTCGTGGCATCGATGTTCGTGGGAAGCTGTCCACTCCGATCAATCGAGTTCCTCGCCGGGCACCAGCGCGTCCAAAGCGCAAATCCGATGATCCTGTGGGATGACCGGGGTGCAGCGAAGAGAGGATTCCGATGCGTCTGGCAGGCAAGATCGCGGTGGTCATCGGCGCCGGGCAGAGCCCCGGCGAGGGCATTGGCAACGGCCGCGCGACGGTGCTGCGGTTTGCCCAGGAGGGAGCGCGCATTCTGGCCGTAGACCGCGACCTCGCCTCGGCCGAAGAGACCGCTGCACTCGCGGCGAAGGAGGGCGCCGAGTGTGTCGCGTTTCAGGCCGATGTGACGCGCGAGGCAACCCTAGCTGCAACGATGCAGGAAGCGGTGCGGCGCTGGGGCCGGCTCGATATCCTGCACAACAACGTCGGCGTCTCGGTTGGCGGCGGCGACAAGCCTCTCGATGAACTGACCGAAGAGGCTTACGACCGGGTCTCGGCGATCAATCTGCGCGGCACGATCATGGCGTGCAAGCACGCGATCCCGATCATGCGCCGGCAAGGTTCGGGCGCGATTGTCAACATCTCCTCGGTCGCGGCCTGGGAGAACACCTACCCGCTTGTGACCTACAAAGTGACCAAGGCCGGGATGATCGCCTTCACCCAACAATTGGCCTTTCAAAACGCGCCCTACGGTATCCGCGTCAACTGCATCCTGCCGGGGCTCATGGACACGCCGATGGCGGTCGACACAAGGGCGCGGGCCACCAACCGCAGTCGGGCCGAGGTCGCCGCCGAGCGCGACGCCAAGGTACCGCTGCGCGGCAAGATGGGCACCGGCTGGGATGTGGCAAACGCCGCGCTGTTCCTCGCCTCCGACGAAGCCAATTTCGTCACGGGCGTAGCGTTGCCGGTAGATGGTGGTGCATTGGTGAAAATTGGCTGATAGCCGCGATCCAGCCAAAGCGGGCGGGTAGCAGAGGGACTCCGGCGAGATGGAACGATCCACCGTTCCGTAGCCGAATGGAGGCTCGACGGGTCCTCCGGCTGGGGTCTGCGAACCGGAAGTGGGGCGTCGCCAGCCGGCGCGGTTGAGTGTGATACTGTTCGTCCATGGGGCTCCGGAACGTCGCAAAGATGAATAGCATCAACGACGCGGCACATTCGCGTTCGCTGATTGAGTCCATCATGATGCCGGAACTGATCTCGGTTCTGAGGGCTTGGATCGCGGCGGGTGGAGGTGGCGTCTTGATAGGCGCCGCTGGTTTCGCTTTTCACATTCGGCCTCAGTTCACGCAGGACCTCGATTTTCTATTTCTCGACGACGCGGCCATACCCGAGACGGTTCCGGGTCTCAGCCGGATCAGCCCGAGGCTGTTGCGGCATCATCGAACAGGGATCGAGGTCAACGTTGTCACGCCAGCCGCGCTCGGGGTCCCGTTGGAGATCGCCGAGGAGATCGCTCGAACGGCGATACTCAGCGATGGCGTACAAGTCGCGTCGGAAAGCGGGCTCGTGGCGTTGAAGCTGTTTCGGCGCAGCCGTCAGGATGAGGCCGACATTGTGGCGATAATCAAGACTGGCCGCGTCGAATTGTCCGGCTTCCCTCTGTCGGCCGAGAAAATGTTGGCGTTTCACGAGTTGGTTGAGGCTGCCGCGACGGACCCGCATCCACCATAACCTCGAAAGAGCACATCTACGTCCGCCGCTGTTCCCATTCCTTGACCGCCTCCGAGATATATCTGCGCACCGTATCGACCTCGTACGTCCGACCGGCCTCCCTAAGTTTCTGCTGAACGACTCGGGCGACAGCGGTTAGCCGGCCCCTGCCAGCCGGCACGTCGCTCCAGACCTGACGGGCGATCTCAACAATCTCAGCGGCAGCCTTGGCCTGTCCTGGCTTACGTCCCGGCCCGGTTGATTGGTCCGGATACGGCGGTGGTCTGACGGTAACGGCCCCCGTTGACCGCAACTGATTTGCGGCGCTCTCGATGTCCTGATCGTTCACGAGAATAGTAGCTGTGCCTTCATCCCCGTGTGTAAGCCCGTTGACGAACACAATCTCATCGCCACGGGCTCGCACAGTACCGCCATTATCGAACAACTCGTCCGCCCCAGGTGCTCTCCAGATGTGCATCGGGATGAAACTATGCTCCTGCCCGTCGATACCGAAAGCAATAACCCTCAGCATCCCTTTGAGCAGCAAGTCTCGGCACGCATGCACCGCAAATTGTCGTCGACGCCGAGGCGCAGTCTCTTCGCAATACTGTTCGTAAAGTCGCTGTTGGATTTGTTCCTCCGATGGACCGTCCGGCTCGTACTCGCCCCGCGACGACACGTCATCGAGCACCATCTTCACCGCACGATCGGCGAAATCATCAGGAGATCGCTCCGTATACGGTCCAGACAGAAGGTCCCGACGACTCCAATCGGAATAAATCGCGGCTCCGATTGCATCGAGCGTCGTGGTCAAAGGCTGATACCCTTCCGGCCAGTAGCGGCTGGTCTTGACGATTATGGGAGTCGGGGCACTGGACATTCGAAAGGATCACTCCTGTGCCGGGGCAAGCAACCGTTCAAGGGTCTCATAGACGATCAATGTCCGCCTCCCGACCTTCACGGTCTCCAGCTTCCGGCGCTTGATCAGCTTCCACAGCGTCGTCGGGCCTAACCCGGACAGCCTTCCGGCTGCCGCGATCGTGACCGTAATCGGCTTTACCTCATTCGTCGTCATACCCTGCTCTCCGCAAATGTTTGCGGAGGATCAGTTAGCGATCGGTCCTCGTCTCACCAAACCGGATAATTCCGGGATCAATCCGGGATCGCGTTCGTCTCGATCACCGATCCCGCTGCACAGGCGCTCTGCCGCACCTGATTTTCGGAAAGCGGCCTGGAGATGTCGAGAACCGCCTTGCGCACAACAGAGTCGGCAGGGTCAGCAATATGGCGGCTGTACGTGCGCTCCAGTATCGTAACGCTGGTGTCATGATTCACCGCGACCACACGAAGCGGCACCCCTTCGAGGATTTGGCGGACGATGTTTGTGTGCCGCAGGGCATAGATCGTGACCTTCTTCGGATCGGCATTTGCGCGCTTCGCCGCGCGGGCGAATGGCCGCGAATGATCAGATTTCCTCCACCGCGCGCCGCTCGGCTTGAGCAGTAGGGGATCAGTGGCAGGCCGACCTTCCGCGACCACCTGGAGCCGAGCGGCCAGCCCGGCAGGGATCGGTACCGGCCGATGGGTGATTTTCTTTTCCTTCTTCCCCTTTTTTGAACTCGGCATCATCAGCCGGGGATCGACTCGATTAGCCTGGAGGTCCTGAACCTCCAACCGAGCGATTTGGCTGGAGCGCGCGCCTGTGACCGCCGACACTTCAACGAGCAAGCCGAACTCGTCACTGTCAGCGTAGGATTGCTCAACGATCTCCAGCACCGTCTTCTCGGGGAGAATGACATTGCGCGGCTGTTCTGCGTCAGGGAGCGCTGATAAGCCGGTCTCCCAGGCATCACGGCTTGTAATCCCGCGATCGTGATCGGCCGCGAGGTTCAGCGCAGCTTTGAGCGCCGCGCACGTCCTGTTGACCGATGCACGCGCCATCGTTGCCACCAGCCCATTACGCCAGTCGCTCAATTCCTTGGAGGTGAGCAGCACGACGGGCCGAGCGACGAGGGCTGCTGTAATATGTTTGCGCGCACGAGAGGCGTTTCCTGTGTCGCCACCACGGCTATTGAGGTCGGTCTCGTAGTCTTCGAGCGCCTGACCGACGGTGACGGGCTTCGTTATATCGCCGCCTACTGCCTGACCGTCCTGACCGAGTGCACGAGTCCTTGCCTGCGCCTGCCAGAAATCGAGAATCGAGGCGCCGTTGGCTTCGTCGAAGTCGTCAGCCGTTCCGATTGCCTTGGTCCAATTCCCCCCTCTGCCATCAGCAACCCTCATCACCCATGTGCCGGCGGTGCTGTTGCGCCGGTATCCGAGCCCAATGCGGGGCGCGACCTTGACAAAGACCGGCTTCCTCGCCACCGACAGCTTGAGTCTCGACGAGCGAGTCTCCAAGTTTGCCGATCGGACACTGCGCGCCATCTACGTCTCTCCTTCAGCCCGAGTGTCCCGGCTGTGTCCTGGGTACGGGCGCGTACGAGTAGGTAGGACGGCGATCTCCGATGTCAATATAACTTCGATACGTCAATTGGTTAGGTGAATGACGGCGAACGATGGCGAACGTTAAGGTTTGCCCTCTCACGGCGGCAACACCGGTTCGAATCCGGTAGGGGACGCCAATTAATCAATGGTTTACGAGGCCGCTGAGAATTTGAGTCCAGTTTAAGTCCAGTCGGCGGGCGTAGAAATACCCGCCCCTGGGAAAGGCCCACCGACGGCGCGCCTCCTACGGTGGGCTTACGCGCGCGAGCGGAGAGCACCCTTGCAGCACACCCGCCCGGCCCATCGCCCGCTCCCTTTTCGAGCGGTTCTACAACCGGACAGATCACGAGTCAGCCACAGATAACCCTGAAGTGGCTTGCGGCCTCCGTCCCTCACGTCCATCATTTCTGATGTCGGCCATAAGGCTTCCCTGGTGAGATTGGCAGCGATGTCGTTCCCTGAAAAGCATTATCCCGAAGCCGGCGATTACGCGGCGGTCTACCGCGATGAGATCGTTCGCGCGTGGCAGGAGTTGGACCGGGGCGCCATAGCCAGGGCGGCTGGAATGCTCGATACTGCGATCCGCGGCGGCTATACGATTTTTTCTTGCGGCAATGGCGGGTCCGCAGCAATCGCCAATCACTTGTTGTGCGATTTCGTCAAGGGGATACAGACCGACACGACGCTGCGGCCGAAGGTGACCAGCCTGTCGTCCCATCTCGAACTGATCACCGCCATAGCCAATGACATCGCCTATGAAGAGATTTTTGTCTATCAACTACGTTCGCTCGCGCAGCCGGGCGATCTGCTGATGACAATCAGCTCATCCGGCAATTCCGAAAACATCGTCCGCGCCGTAGAATGGTCTCTGGGCAACCGGGTCGGATCAATCGCCTTTACCGGGTTTGATGGCGGCCGCAGCGCCGGGTTGGCCGATGTCAATTTACACGTAGCTGCAAATAATTACGGAATCGTCGAGGATGTCCACCAGTCGCTTATGCACCTCCTGGCACAATATCTGCGCCAGTCCGCAATGCCGATCGACCTGATTTCCCAGCGCCGATTCTGATGAATCCAGCCCGTACGATCAGACATTCGAAACATTGGCCCGAGACCGCAGCAATGTCATCTGCCTCGGCCGGCCGTGTCGCTGAAATGGACCCGATCCGCTCGACCGCGGGGCCGGGTTGGTTAGCCCGATCTTTGCAGTCACTAGCGACGTTCTGGGGGGCGTAATCTGTGATACCGGTAGGCGCCACCGGCTCGTGAGGTGGCTTCTTTCCGGCACACGATGCGCTTCACATTGCCGGGGAAGCAGCTCTACCTGGATTTCGGGTATCCGCCGGAATACCTTACGACCGAGGACATCATGCTGCCGTTCTACGCCTACCTCGCCAAGGGCGCCCGGTTTATCCCGGAACCGTTGGCGCGGAACCGCGTGCACCCGCTTAACGCCTCGCTCAGCCTCGAATGGGAACGTAGCACTACTATCGAGCGGCCGCGCGTCGAAGCCGAGATGTATTCGGTCCATCTCGCCCATTGCCTGGAGATGTCGGCCGAGTTGGAGCGGCGGCGACTAGCCGATTCGGCACGGTTCGACGACGTCGCTCATCGCATCCGGCCGCTGCTCGCGCATCAGATGAACCCATATGGTAAAGCAGCTCGTCGACGCTCGCATCAAACTGGGCAAAATGGGTGTGAGCCGGCTGATCCCCCCTGGCGTTACGACCTCCAGAGCGGCGAGGGCTCATTGGACGCGGACGCGCTCTTGCTTCTCTGTCTTGGTGCGCTGGAGCAGGTCGAGCGTCATGTGCCGGATGGTGGCGAAATTGGCCGGGCGGCTGCGTTCGCGGATGCCGCACTCGTCTTCGCGGTAGGCGATCGAGGACCCCTTGCCTGGGCTCGCTATCTTCGGGTACTCGAGGAACTGTTTGACGTGGATGTGCCACCCCCTATGCATCGTGGTTTCGCCAATGGGCGTCATTCAAACCGCCGGATTGTTCACCCGGGAGTCCGGCTGTCTTAGGCGGCCCGGCTGCTGCGCCACGCCCGTTTTATCGTGGGGCCGTTTGGTTCGGCGGTGTTCCTGACATATTTCGCCACCAAGCTGAGAAGACTGGGTGTGGCCCCGATCAACGCGACCCAGCGCCAACCGCCGGTTGTCGAAACGGTATACAAGCGCGGCGCTTACTGGCCGACATCGCTGTCGCCGCCTTGCCACGCCTCGATCTCGCGGGGAATTCCCGAAAACTGATCGGATCGGCCATGTCGCACACGCGACACGGCAGGATGGGTCGGCCGTCGAGAATGGAGGCGCGGACCGCTCGAAGGGCCTCTCCGTCGAGGATTTCCTGCAAACTCGCCTGCATCAGGTTTCCGACCACCGGGCCTCCCCGCCCGGTTTCGCAGCACGGAGGTGTCTCGGGACGCGCCCGTAGAACATCGACATCAGGCATTCGTACTTCTCCTGGCCGCTTTCAGCCCCGATACACCGATTTTGCCTGCCCAGTTCCCCGAGGCCGTACCGGCATTGCAAATGGATGCCGGCCTAGCCGTGGGGCCGCAGTCTCCACCCTGTCGGCTGCTAATACTGCCGCACTTCAGGCAAAGCACATTGCGGAGGCGGATCGCGCCGAGCGTCCCTTTCCCATTATCGGTCTCTTAATCGCCAGCGGCCGTCTCGATCAGCGCTGGCAGGACACGGCCGGCCGCAAAATATTCTTCGCTCAAAGCGCGCGCCGCGCGGCTATGGAAATCATAATCCGCGTCGATTCGGCGCACCGCGTCGGCGGCCTCTTCCGGCGAGCGAAATGCCAGCAACCCCTCGCCGCACGGCAGGCATTCCGCAAACCCGGTGTCCTGGTGCAGCACCGGCCGGCCGCTCGCCAGATAATTCGCGCTGCGCTCGCTGAACCAGCCGCACCGCGTCGCGACGTATCCTTGTTTGGCAATGCCAAACTCCGCCTTCGATGCCTGGACGAAGGCCTGATAACTCCACGGGTCACGGCTGACCGCGTCGATGTCCGCCAGCCCCCAACCAGCCTCGCGGAGTGACGCGAGAGGCGCCACCCCGGCACGCACCGCGATCTCGAAAATCCCTCCGAGCCGCTGCGGCAGCGCGATGAACGGGCCGAACGATTCCGATTTCATCGCAAGCCTCAGCGCCCCGTATTCGAAGGGCGCCGGCTCGCTGGCCCATTGCATGACGGTCGTATATCGGCCGCCGGTCGGCCCCGCAGTGCAGGGCCACGCATCGAGCGACACCGGCTGTCGGGTCGCCCGCCAGGGAAACCCATCATCGGGGACCGCGCTGCACGGCTTTCCGATGTTCTCGCCGAAGCTGAAAAAAGCCGTGTGGGCCTCGCATCGCCGGCGGAATACGGGGTCCGTCAAGGTGCGGATTTGGGTAAAGCCAGGGTCGGTGTCGATCAATATCCTCGACGGGACCCGTTCGAACCACTCGCGTATCGGGTTGACCCCGGAAATGTTCAAGACAACATCGGCGGTTTGGCACAGCTCGCGCGCATCCCGCGAGCGTGCTCCCTTCCATTCGTCCGTATGCGCGTCGTAATACGCCCAGCGATCGCCGAGCCCGAGCCGCGCAAACGCCGCCGAGGCAAAGGAAAGCCCGTAGGTGGGATCGCTATTCCATGAGATCAACGTCCGATCGCAGCAGCAGGGCACGTCATCGCTGTCCTCGATATAATAAACGTCGTATCCCAGCTCGGCGAGGCCGCACACATAGTTGAGGTAATGCCAGGCGATGCCGCCCACCGGTCCCCGGATTATCCAGCCGAGGACGACCAGCCGCGCACGGGATCGCTTGCTCATCTGACCTATTGCTGCTTGGTTCGTGCGCCGGTCGATCCCGCCGCTGACGTTGCGGCTTCGATCAGCCCCGGAAGGACCTGGCGGGCGGCAAAATATTCCTCGCTCACGGCGCGCGCCGCGCGGCGATGGAAATCATAGTCTGCCTCGATCCGACGCACCGCCTCGACGACCTCCTCCGGCGATTGAAATGCCAACAACCCCTCGCCGCAGGGCAGGCACTCGGAAAACCCGGTGTCCTGATGCAGCACCGGACGGCCACTGGCCAGATAATTTGCGCTGCGCTCGCTAAACCAGCCGCACCGGGTCGCGACGTATCCCTGCTTGGCGATGCCGAACTCCGCCTTCGATGCCTGGATGAAGGCCTGATAGCTCCACGGGTCACGGCTGACCGCGTCGATGTCCGCGACTCTCCAACCAACCTCGCGCAGTGCCGCGAGAGGTGCGTGCTCGTCACGAACTGCGATCTCGAAAATCCCCCCCAGCCGCTTCGGCAACCCGACGAAGGGGCCGAACGATTCCGATTTCATCGCAAGCCTCAGCGCCCCGTATTCAAAGGGCGCCGGAAAGCTTTCCCACTGCATCACCGTCGTATAGCGGCCTGCGGCTGCCGCCGCGGTATAGGGCCACGCATCGAGCGACACCGGCTGTCGGGTCGCCCGCCAGGGAAACCCATCATCGGGGACCGCGCTGCACGGCTTTCCGATGTTCTCGCCGAAGCTGAAAAAAGCCGTGTGGGCCTCGCAGCGCTGGCGAAACGCGGAGTCCGTCAAAGAGCGGATCTGGGTGAAGCCGGGGTCGGTGTCGATCAGCACTCGCGTGGGGACCCGCTCCAGCCACGCGCGCACCGGATTGACCCCGGAAATGTTCAGCACAATGTCGGCTGTTTCGCACAGCTCGCGGCCATCCCGCGCCCGCGCTCCCTTCCATTCCCTCGTGTGTGCGTCGTAATAGGCCCAACGATCGCCGAGCCCCAGGCGCGCAAACGCCGCCGAGGCAAAGCAAAGCCCGTAGGTTGGATCGGTTGTCGGGTTGCGTATTTTCGAATCGAAGCAAAACGGGTGGTCATCACTGTCCTCGATGTAATAGACGTCGTGTCCTAATTTCTGTAGTCCGTGAACGTAGTTGAGATAGTGCCACGCTTGGCCTCCCGTCGGTTCACGAATCAGAAAACCGAGAACGATCACCCGCATTCTGTCGACCTTGCTCATGGGCTACCAGCGCGCCCATTTGGCTCGATAATGCCTTGAAAACTGGTCGCCCACGGTCTGCTCAGTGCTCGACTAACTGGCCGCCGAACTCCTCCCAGGCAAATCTACCGTTGCGTTCGTAGTGATCCAATACCCGTTCGTACTCGATGGCCCACCCAATTCCAGCCTTGCTAACTGCCGCATAGGCCGCACGAACTCTGTCGATCGCGCGCGCGCTCCACTTGTAGTGCGAAATCTCGAGTTCTTGCGAACAGATTTTTTCACCGATAAATTGATGGTGGCCACTCTTCGGTACAGGCGTGAGTCTACCTTTGACCAGCACGCCCTTGTAATCTGTTCCGCCCATTACATCCCTCGTAAATCGAGACCTCACGGGGTAGACTTTGGACAATTCCGCTTCGGGGCCGAAATCGATCAGCCGTCCATCGGCGCTAAATCGATCATACATTATTCCTCTTACGACGTCGGCGCCTTCACCATCGGCAAGTTGCAAAATGCTGCTGATGCTTGCCGAAAATTCGGTAAACTCGTCCAAGTCGGCGATGATCGCCCACTCATCATCACCATGATGAATTTCACGCATCGTGGAAACCGCGCTGGTCCCGCCCATCATGCTGTCGGCTACATCGAGCCCCTCGTAAACAGTGATCCTGAACCGGCTCTTGTAACCTTCCACCGCTTGTGCGAATCTCGGCGCGGTGGCTATGAAATACTCGGTGACCTCGGCCCGGGCATAATGTTGCAGGAAATGGCCCAACAGCCGGGCGTCATCATAAATAGCCATGAAGAGCTTCATCCTCTTGCCTCTGAGCCCATCACGATCTACGCCCGAAGATCGTCATTAGCGCGTGCTTCGATCGGGCTAGCCAACCCGGCCGGGCGGTTCGGCGGGTGGCGTCCATTTCAGTGACACCGGCGGCGCGCAACTGGACAAGTAGCTTACCGAGATCGGTCACACCCTTATCGTGTAATTGGATGCGCGCGTTGACCAGCTTTTTTGCCATTTCAACGATCTGTTCGTTGAGGAGGGGCTGGATCCGGCCTGAAATGGCTCCAAACTGCATTGGATCTGAGCTGGCGAGTCCGTGAAGCTCGGACAACATCAGGACGGCGTGAGCAATATGCACGTAAAAATCCTCCGCCTCGATCAACAATTTGTCGACAGCGTCTTTAGCGCGCTCCCACTGGAGAGTCATAGCAGTATTTTGCGCGTGGACTCTATATTTCATCAGCGGCTCTGGAATGAAGAGCGCGCCTTTGCAGAGATACGCGTAAAACGGAATCAATAGATCCTCGGCCGTCAGATATTCCGGAGGCCAGCCGAACCTCACATATATGTCACGCTCGAAGCCCATGCCAGCGCCGAAACAAACGGCGTTACCGCCATCCCGCGCCAGGGTCTCGAAAGATTGATCAAATGGCTGCCCCGGATCGCGAAAATATCTGTTCAATTCTATCCCGTTTTCGTCGATGTAGCGAGCATTAACAGTGACAAGCGATACGTTAGACTCTCGCCAGACATGCACCATTCTCTCGACCATATTCGGCAGCATGACGTCATCGCCATTAAACAGGACGATAAAGTCGCCCTCAGCGAGGGATAGGCCTTTGCGGGTATTTTCGAAAGCGCCAAGATTCGCCTCATTACGAATGAAACGGACGTCTTTTCGGTGCTTATGGTTTTCTAATTCGGCGGCTATGATCTCTTCCGTGCGATCGGTCGAGACGTCATCTAAGATAATTATGTCGAGATTGGGGTAGGTTTGAGATAGAACGCCGCGAAGAGCGTCCGATGCGAATTTTTCCTGGTTGTAGGTCGTATAGATTATACTGATTAACGGGCTCGCGCCCGGCGCGAGTGGCGTCCCGGTGACGCCTGTACCATCAGGATGAGCCTGATTGGGCGCGTCGTGCATGGCGGGCCAATCAGCGTCCTTGGATGTCATCGCCGGCGCCGGCCCGGGGTTGAAGCGAACCTCGGTTCGGACCCTATAGCACGCGAATTTCGGTGTCGCAACGCGACCGCTGGGAGGCTCGACGTTGCAGTCACCGTACCAAGCATCCCGACTGAGCCGCCCTTCGCGTCGGAAGTAGAAAATCAAGGTCTATTTCCCATCTCATCCGGTTCGGCCCCCTACCAGGCGCCAGGAGCCGGGAAAAGGCGCCGCGAGAGCCTGACTATTGCTGGGAAGACGCTTGCCGACGCAATCCGCTTCACTAGATCCGGATCCGGCGGCCGGGTGAGTACGCCGTCTTGTATCCATACTTGTTTGGCGATCAGCTCGAGAAACTCTGCCGCGGGGACCGAAAGCACGCGCCCTTCGCCCGCCAACGCGGCGCGGATAAAATTGTGGCGCAGATCTTCCAAAGGGGCCAACAGTTCCGGTTCCTGGATCCGCACGCCGCTTAACAGGGCGCGCAGAATCGACGCCGCCGCCCCGCGATGCAGCGGGCGAGCGCAGAGCGCCTCGTCCATCTGTCGGGGTGGGGCGGTCCCCGCCCGCGTCAGCGCGGCGCGGAGCGGTTTCGATCCGAGGAGCCAGGCGCTGGCATAGGGTTCGGCGACGACGGCCGCGCGCCCCCCATGGGCGAGCACCAGGGCCAGCGATGCCAGAATTCCAGCCCGGCGCAGCGCCCGCGATGTTGCAGGCCTGCAGGTACTTGCGGCATCCAACCGCGCGATCGCGTCGGCAAGCCCGAGGCGATAGGCGGGCAAGTCGGGGGACAACCACACCGCCCTTGATAGGGCGAAGAGCGCCTGCGCTGGTTCGTCAGCCTCGATCCCTTCCCGGTAAGCCGCTTCCGCCGACAGTCGCCGAGCGAGAATGTCACAACTGCTACTCAAGAGCATATCCGATCAGCGACAGGGGAGGCGTCACGCGCAGGCTCAGCAGTTCGGATAGAGCCACTGCAAGAGGCTCCGTAACGACTCGCAGAGCCGCCCCTTCACACAAGGCCGCCAGCATTTCGATAGGCCAGATCGGGGTCAAGCTTGCCCAATAGACAATCCTCAGATCGCCCGCTTCGGCCGCTTCCGCCGCGCGCGCCCATAAATACGCATCCTCCTCGATAGTCTGGGCGAACACGGCATAACCGGTGCTGCCAAAGCCTTGCGCCGATAGCCATGACTTGAACTGGGTTTTAGCTCGAACCGGGACTGTCGCCAGCGCCGGCTGGGGATCGATACGAAAATCGATGTCGTAATCGGACGTTTCGGTCGATTGCGCCAAGCTGTTAGGGCACAGGGTAAAGGCCGCTGTCGCGGGGAAAAGAGCAGCCGCTGCGAGCCAATTCTCGTCTCCCCGCATGACTATGAGGTGCAGCCAATCAAATCCACTCTCTCGCCGCTTCAGCTCTGCAGCGGCGAAGTGCCGAAGCGCCTCGTCTGGCGGACCGGACCCGTCGACCTCCTGGACCAGGACACTGGGCTCGGGGGAGGTGGGTGGCGGCAGCGCGGCGGGCGCAACGGGCGGCCTCCCAGCGGCCCGGCGTAGCGCTGCCTGCCAATCCGGTGTTTGGGCGCCAATCATTAAGGGTACCAGCACTTCAATGATTTCCGGGTCCGGCCGTGCATGGGCGATCGCGACCGCGAGCGCGCTGCGAGTCGGTCCTGCTGGTGCCTCGTCTAAGGCCAACGCCGCCTCAAAGGCGCGATCTTCATCGAGCAGCATCGCGGCTCGCTCTACCGCCACCGCCTTTCTAAGGGGGCCCGGAGGAATTCGCCCGAGATGGTTAGCGGCCGGTAGACCCGCGCGATAGTCGCGACGCGCTGCGGTCACGATGCACTCCGATACCGATGCCATCGGCGCGGTGGTGGAACCGTGCAGCGTCGCGGCTTGCTCTACCGCCGCCACCCGAACGCGACCCGCGGGAATCCGCCCGATTGGCTCGGGGGCCGGGAGCCCCCCGCGATAGTCGTGGCGCGCGGGCGTCATGACGGACTCCGCTGGCGATCGCATCGGCGCGGCAGTGGAATGGTCTCGGCTGAGATCTGATAAGGTTTGAAATACCTGCTCATGGAGTACGCCGGCTTCATCGATGTCCCACACCAACCGCTGGTGGGATTTCATAAACCGAAGTCTCTCTCCCGGTGCAAAACCGAGCCGACGGCAGTGCTGCGGGCTGGTTTCCGGGGTATCGCCCAGCATCTTAAATATCAAGAATCGGATGTGCGGATCGAGGATAGCTAGGAAAGCGGGTCCGTTATTGACGCCCAGATTGAGCCACGCCAACTCATAAAGCGCTAGGCGCCAGTGCAGGTTCCACACCGCCTCCGGCAGCGCGACGGCGGTGCCCCAATCGCCTGGCAGCGACTCGCTGACATGCTCGTGATCGCGAAGCACCACAACGGCGTACCCTTTCGCAGACAGGGAGCGGGCGAGCGATGCCCAGGCCATAAGATTGCTGTTGCGCGGCTGCTGGTACCGGGCTTCGCGCAAGGTGATCGTAATCAGGCGTCGTCCGAGCACCGTGTCCCGTAGTCTTCTCTCCACGGCCTCCTTTACGCGTGGATGGGCGGTGAAAACCTGAACTTCTTCGCCGGCTTCGGCGAGCGCCAAAACATCGCTAAGCCAATGTAGCCCGTGAGCGCGCGAGAATACCTCCGAGGTACTGACTGGCGCAGGGCCGATGTAGAGATCGGACGGCTGTGCCAGCAGCTGGCTCAATGGCACCAAAACGTGGTGCAAACGCCATTGATCATCATCCAACGGATCGTCGGTGATCTGCGCGGTTTCCTTAAGACGGATGTGAAACGCGATACGGTCGCAGCGGCGCCGCCGCCGCTCTACTTCGGCCTGTACGACGGCATAAGTGAAATCGAAGGTCAGGGGCGACACTGCGAGATCGTACAGCGCAGTGAGCGTTGTCGTCATGTGTTGATCCCCGCCGTCAAAGCAGGTCGCCGGGACCGACTTTCGGCGCGATGATCACAGGCGCCTCACTTGTGGCGAATGTCCGGGTGACTGGTAAACTATCGACGCGGAAATCGTTCGGCGTTATGGCCGTCGCTGCGCCCAGCGTCGGCCCCTCTTCCAAAAGAGCTTGCTCGATGCCGAACAAGTGCTGGCGGGCGGCCTCGCGGAGGTAGTAAAGACGACGCAGCCTCGGCAGCAATTGTTGCGGTTGGATAATTATTTCAGTTTCTTTGCCAAGGGCTTGCCCGGTGTTGGCGATCCGAGCCGAAATACGGTGAGGATGGCCGTCTACAAACGGGCGCGGCACAATGAATTCAAAGCCGTAGCACCCGCCGCCGAGCCCAGCTTCCGCCAAGTCGTGGCGGAAATGGCCGGTGGCGACCCTTTCGATCATCTCGCCATCGAGCAACAACTCGATCACGACTGGCATCGCGAGGTCCGACGTATCGCACGCCCACCCGGTAACCGACAGCCCTGAAATGGCATCGAGATCGCCGACCACCGGCTGTATACACAGAAGCGCTGGAGCACCGATACGCGTATCGCTACCGGTCACCCTGAGCGAGAGTTGTCGCGCAGTCACGGCGTGTGCGATGTTCACTTGCTCAAGCGGCAGTACGAATGCGCAAAACCCGCTTCCGATCCCGGCCGCTTGCAAGTCCTCGCGAAACTCCGCAGCGTGCCCGGCAGCGACGACACGCTCGTGATCGAGGATTTCGACCTCGAGGGGAGAGTCGGGATCAGCCGTATCGACGGCCCACCCGGAAACGACCCAGCCTTTTCCGATCTCGTACACGACGCCGTCGATATTCCCGCGTATGGCCAATCGAGACGGTCTCCTCCATGTTGCAACTTGGCGCCGTGCCGGCTCCGGCCAGGCGGATTGTAGCAGCGCGGCTGCTCGCAGTCGAGCCAATGGCTTGAGGTGATGCCGAGCTGAGCGAGGAGATGAGCACCGCCGAGGATCCCTAGTCATTCGAGACGACGGCACGGTCAATAAGTTTCTCGATAACGCGAATATTGATTGCTCCTAGGGGATCGTTGGCGATCGGTGAGCGGCAAAGCTCCCCGTTTCTTGTCGGACCGATCGCGCCGAACTTGAAGAACTTGCCTTCGTACACGACCTCGTACCGGTCGCGCGGATTTAGCCTGAGCCGTACCGCAAAACCGATTAATGGCAGGCTTTGCCCGCGCGTTCCGCACAGCTCAACACCACTCATCCACGGCGTCTCCCGGTCGTTGGGCCAAATCGCCTTGTATTCGATGTCGAAGACCGAAATCCGCTCCAACGGGCGAATGCTGAATCCTTCGATTCTCGAGTCCAATACTCCGCACCACCCTGGATCGGAAAACGATCGGTCCCCAAAATTCTCGATATGCGCCATTATCTCGATCTTGATCTGCCTCGCTCGGGTTTCGCGGGATGTCGGCAGCGCGATGGCGTTGGCGGCAGGGTCGACGCGCTGGATGTCGATGGCGAGTGTAGCGGATGGGTATCCGTCGCCGGTAATCATGATGCAGCCGCCCCCAGGTGGTGACTTGAGCATCACCGTGCTGCCGCCACACGCCCAAAGCTGAGATGTCGGTGGTTCTGTAATGATCTCTGCCGGGTCAAGCCCGTCGGCAGCGATCGCGCAAATCTGGATAGCCGGCTCCCCAATGTCCCCGAGATCACCCGACGACCCGGCGGTTTTGGCAATGTTGAGGGCGTAGAGCCCCGGATCAAGTTTCAAAAATCCGGATTCGGTGCGGGAAACGCCGACGAAACGGGGTTCACCGAACACAATGGGAACCCCAACAGGCTGTGCCGATGAAACCGTCGACAGGTCCGGCAGCGCGGCTTTAGGGGTCACCGTTAGAAGTGGGCCGGCCGCCGCCGCGGCGACAGGGTTATAGGCGCGCAGCGCGTCCACCAAGAGCCGATGTTGGTTGGCCAGTTCGGCCTTACTCAAGGTCACATAGGGAATTTTATGGTTCCCTCGCAAATACACCGGTTGTTCGAACATCCACTGCTCGAACCGACCGCTGCGGCGCCAGAACCGCTCGGCAAAGCTGAACGGGTGGAAAACGGAAGGCGCCGCCGGTAGCGCAGCCGGCTGCTCCAACAAATAAACCCCACAGGTATCCAGACTCTTGTTCAAATGCGCGGCTGAGAAAGGCTCGCGCAACAGTTTGCCAACTAGATCGGCGCCGAAGCGCGTCCACTGTAGAGCTTCGATCCCCGATAGGGCGCCTTGGGCAAGGAACAGCGGATGCTGTTCGGCGGCGTGAAAAACGAGGCCATCCTCCCCCTGCCAGATCAACTGCAGGTACTTGGGGAAATAGCGCTCATTATCGGCCGAAGCCACATGCGCTAGAGTACCTTCCCCAAGATGCTGAAGCGCCGCGTCGGCTAGTGACCCGGCGTCGAGAGGAAGGTCCTCGTTCTTCTCTGCCCACTGCTGAAGCAGCGGCACCAGCAGCCCGGCATCAAGGCCGGGAAGCACCGTCAACACCACCTCGGCACCGTCCTCGGCGCTTTGTGCAACGGTCTCGAGCACTTGATCGGAGATCAGCATGTCGGGCAGCAACACGAGGAGATCAGCCCGAGCTGTTCTTGCGTGTCGGGCGCCGAGCAGAGCCATCTCTTCTCTATATTGCCCGCCCGCAGGCAAACCCGCAACAATCTCGCCAGGAAACAGCATGAACTGGATATTACAAAACTGATGCATGTGCTGGAAGGACGGTGACCGCGATAGGAAGGGTTTCAAAAACGCGGTCGTGAATACCTGATAGATTATCTCGCCGCGCTTTGCTAGCGCCGGTAAATTACCTTTGGCCAGCAGACAGGGCCAGAGCACCCGGCTAAGGATCTCGGCTTCCCAACGGTTGCAGGCTACGGTTGTAATAAGGATGCGGCGTCCCGACCGGCCCCCTGAAAACGGAAGTTCAGCGGCGTGCGACCGCTGCAAGAACCGCATCAGCGCGAGCCGTCTTTCATCCTCTGCCGGGTCGAGTTCCTTGACAGCCAACCGAGGATGCTTTTGAGCCTCCTTCGCGATCGCGACCAGCTTGTCAAGCCAAGCGATGGCGTCGACGATATCGCCCTGCTCGGCGCGCCTCTCGGCCGCGATCCGGCAAAACGCCATCAGTTGCTGGCGGCAACCGATCTCGGCGGCATCGCGCTCGAAAGCCAGGCGATCCCGCTCATTGCGCAAGCGGCGGATAATTTCCCGCGCTTCGCTTAGGTCCCCCGCGGCGTCTGTGACGCTGCCCACCGAGTCTTCTGCCACTCTTACGCTCCTACTGTGCGTCGCGCTTATCTCGGCATAGCCTTAAGGGTGCCATGGGCACGGGCGGCGAAGGCACGCCGCAGCCAGCGAGTTGACGCAACGTCCGAACAGCGGTCAGCCGAGCAGCCTAGGGACGCATTGCCGCGACGCCCCTCCCTGCTACCCGGTGATTTCAGCGCCCTTTTCCGTCCCTGCAATGGCAACACTGGTCCCAGTGACGCCAGGCCGAGCTCGATCGATAGCGGCAAATAGCGAGGCGGTTTCTGCATCCACGATTTCTCGCGACCGTAGTCCTATGTGCGGTTGGTTTTCCAAGGGTATTTCGGTTTTCCGGCGAAAAATCCAGTCGTTCAGCGGGGTACACGCCGGCCAGAACCACGCTTCGGCAAATCTGTCCATCGGAAATGGCTGCCGCGACGACGGCCACTCCCGCTCTTCCGGCGTGAACTCAAAATATGAGATATCGCGCATGTTGGGAAGAACGTACAATCGCTGTAGGTCTTCCGGGGTCGCAAACATCCTGGAGATCAGTCGCGTATCGACCGTGTTAAAATCGAGCCCCGACAAGCGGGCCAATGCTCTATTAGAAATGAAATGCGGCTGTAAATGGGCGGCGTGCATGACGATCGCGCCGGGGACCTCCCAGTAGAGATTGACCATCCTAGCCAGAAAGTCATGATTTCTCGGATACATGAAGCAGCGGCGGTGGACCGGGTGGATGAACTCCACGGCGATGTTGGCGAGGTCCGTGCCATTCAGCCGGATCGCTCCATCCTCGTCGGTATACTCCCGGAACTGCCGAGAAGCCGCGTTGCGCTTGAGACGCAAAGAGGTGAATACCACTGCATCGAAACCTACCTCACCAAGTAACGAAAGTCCTACCAGCGAATCTTGTGCGTAAATTGTGTCAGGATTAAGAAGAAAAATATCGGCGTTGAGGGCCTTGGCATAATATAGCGTCAGTTGATGCAATGCTCCATACAACCAGTAGCGGCGGCCATCCTCTGGATGATCGCTAACCAATTCGGTTAGAATGTCATCGACGATGATGAATTCTACGTGAGCGTATCGCCGCAGGCGCCCACATGCCGCATGCGCCGCTATGTAAGCGGCATCAGACGCCGGCGCGAGAATATAGACAAGGATCGTTGCATGCTCCGCCAAGCCGGGAATGTTTCCTTCCGAGAGCAGCGACGGCAGCAGTATATCCGTCAAGCATTGAACAAAGTCGCGACCCCACACAGGAATACTGACGACGGCTCGGCGCTCGGATTCGGCAAATACCTCGGCGCCGGGAGGTCGTTGCCGCTGCCACGCTTGAACGCGATCGAGTAGCTGACCGACATAATCATCTTCGCGACCGAGCCAATCGTCTCGGCTGGGCCGATTGGTACGCAGGCGACTGCTCCAACCGATACCAATGCGTGCGAGGTCAACGTCACATTCCTTGTATAATTTATCGTAGCTCCACTGCCGCAACTCGTTCACGACGCCATCGACTGCATTATCGCCGCGAGGGTCACGGTCCAGTGGATCCTCTATGACAATCTCTATCCGCTGGATCAGTGTGGCGAGGTTCGCGCCCGTCGCGTCGCCCCATACGCAGATATGATGCGGTGCGCCGGTGCCCGTAGCCTCGACGTAAAGAACATACTCTCGGTATTCGTTTCCGATATTTTTGAACATCGTCCATCGGGGTGTTTCGCTGCCTTCGACAAAATAAGCTGCAGCAAATTCTGTCGCGCCCACCGAGCGGACGACAAGCATAACCCTTGCGATCCTACCCGGAACGAGAGACGCAATCGCTTCCGGTATCGGGATCGAAGGCGTCACGAGGAGGTCCTCGGGTCGAGCATTTGGAAGAGACGACGAAAAAAGCGCGGCACCCTCTTCAGACCAACTTTTGACGTCATGCCCCGCTCCCCAAGACCAGCGCTCGATCGCATCGGCACTCGATAGGTCAATAACGAGCGTACTGACGACCATTGTTGCGATTGAAGCGGGGGCTGGCATTGGCGAGGATGGTCTCCGACGAATTAACGCAACAGCGATGGGCGGATTTCAGCAGCCGCGCAGCGGAAGCCATGGAGCCCGTCGCGCGGATACACCAGGCTGGAAAATACCACGGGGAGATCGGGTAAGTGCTGCCGCACGCGCGCCGAAACCTTACGCTCCGCCTCTGCTCCGACACCGAGAAGGCAGAGGAGGCCTCGATCTGGCGGCGGTATCTCAATTAGCGGCCGGATCAATCCCGGCACACCGGGAAAGACCTGTCCGGCGAGGTCGGCACGGTCGTCAATGACGCAATCGATCTGATCCCCGATACCGGCATGGTTGATGACGATATTGGAGCGGTTGGCTGCTCCATAAACTCCGATTTTCCAGCCGGCGGCCCTCGCAATTCCCCCGACCTCCCGCAGCCCATCCCGGAAGGCAGTCACGCGCGCGCGGTATTCGCCAAACTCACGCTCCGGCATCGTTGGCGAGGACCCGACCTCAGCCGGCGCTGGGGCACGCCGAGCCAGGAACGCGATGATGCCGCCGCCGAAGGTGTAGAGACGTTTTACCTCAGGGACGTAGCTGTACTTGGCGAGCATGCGGAGAATAACCGGCTCAACAAAGTAATTGACGTGCTCCTCCCACAGCAGACAGGGATTGCCAGCCACGAGGCCCGGCTCGACATGGGGGAGCTCCAGCAGGAAATAGCCGTCCGGGCGCAACAGAATTCGGACGGCACGGAAAAATGCGTCGAGGTCAACCACATGTTCGACGACGTGGCGAGCGACCACAAGATCGACCTGACCGTTCGCCACGGCGAACTCGCTGGCGAGCGCCTCGGTCAACATTGCCTCGTAGACGGAAAATCCTCTCTGTTTGGCTAATTCGGCGGCCTGGTGGTTGGGCTCGATGCCGGTGAGCGGGCCGAAGCCCGCCGATCGCAGGCTTTCCAGGAAAGCTCCATCGTTGCAGCCGATCTCGATGACAGAAGTCGCCTCGGTATGGGCGAGCAGCGTACGGATCAACTCGTCGACATGCGGATGCGCCTGAAACGATGTCGTGTAGTTTGCAGAATCGCGATAGAGCAGCTCTGGTGCAATCGGGTTCACCACCTGCAAGAGCCCGCAGCTCCCACACAGATGCACCGCCAGAGGATAGCGAGGCTCTTCTCCAGCCCGCGGCCGGTGCGGACGAGACACCGGCAGCATTCCGAGATCCACCACGAGCTGCAATTCCATGCCGCTGCACAGGCGGCAGCGACGGGGCATTATTCCACCGTCATTTGCCATCGTGTGCAACCGCTGTCAGCCTGATGCCGCTGGAACCGGGTTGCATATCCCGATCGGGAATCATAGTGGGCCGAGGCGCTGGAGGTGGTCGAGAACCTCGGAGACATCGGCATCGGGGTCGCGGTGAGTTCGCATCGACGGGCTGCAAGGGATGAATTGCGGCTGGGTAAGGAACCAGCGATGCACGCCGCGTGTCGATTTCGCCCCCTCAGCGAAGAGGAGCGGTTCGAACGGCCGGTTCGTCGACTCGAATTTCCGCTGCTCCGTGGCGAAGTTGGTAATGTAGGCCTCCTCGGTGTTGGCGACCAGCTTGAAGCGTGGATAATCGCCCGGGGTCGTAAACAAGCAGGCTGCTAGCGTGAGGTCCACCCATTTATACATCATGTCGAAATCACGGCGCAGCGCTTGGCCTGATACGCATAGCGGGTGAACATAGACACAGCGGGCATGAACGCCGCCATACACCGGCCAAAACATGTCTCGGGCCCAGCGAGACCAGTTTTCATTTTCGGGGATCACCATGTTCCCGTAGGTTTCCTGATGCAGAGATAAAAGCGCGAGATCGGCAAGCTGGCGGCCGGAGACATCAAGCACCGGCGCGGCCCCGAACAGCGCGTCGAGCCTCGGCAGAAAATGCTCCCGATTCGCCACCATATTGGTCATGCCAACCGCGTCATATCCATTCTCGACATAGTGCAGCAGGTTCGCCAGCGTATTCCTGGCGACGATGCAATCGACGGGTAAGAAGAACGCATGCGAGCCGAATTCCCGACAGAACGCGATGTTCATATGGTCCATCGCGCCGTATAGCTGATAATACGCATAGCTCGGGTTGGTCGGATCGCTGATGGAGGTGAGATCTTCCGGGAAGGTGAATATGTGGACGCGAGCGTAGTGGCACATCGAGACGTAGGCGGGATGCGCTTCGATCCGGCCGCGTCCGGCCGGGGTTGTGAGGATCGAGAAATGCAAATCTCTGTCCTGGAGGCCCGGCAGGTTGCCCGGCGCCAGCAACGACCGGATCATGTAGTTGAGATAATTGTCGACATAGACGTCTCCCCACACCACCGAGGCGACCGTGCAGGCACCGGGCACGGGCTCGATGCGTGCCCCTTCCCGCCGCACCTCATCGATCAGCACGCGGATTGACTCGAACATCCGCGCCGCATGGGCAAATACAGGATCGGGGGACAGCGCCGCCGCCAGTTGGAAGAACCTCAGCGCCTCTTCCAGCCCGCCACGGTCGAGGGTGTCCTGGCCGAGGTCATAGGCTCGCGCGATCAGAAATCGGCGGAGGTCCTTCTCTTGCGTGAGAACCGTCTTCATTCGGTAGATCGAAAGAACCTCTTTTCCCAGATGCTCCAGGTCCCGGCCGGTGATGTGCCAGTCTGCCATCAACTTCAACATATCAGCGTCGAAGCAGCTGTTGAGTTCCTCCCACATGTAGCGGCGGCTCTGTGATGCTGCCGCCGCGAATGCGCCCTGCTTGGCCGCCTCCAAGGCAGGCTTTAGAGCAGGATCTTCCAGATACATCTCGCTACCGATCTTTCCAATGGCTTGGATGGGGTTCCGGGAAACCGACAACGCGCCCGTCGCAGCGAGCGCGAATGTCCAGGGTCCGTGCGTTAAAGCGGATGGAGACGCTGCATATGGCCGAGCACCTCGGCTACATCGGCATTCGGATCGCGGGTGGTCCGCATCGGCGCGTCGCACGCAATGAGTTGCGGCTGCGTTAAAAACCAACGATTTATTGCGCGCGAGTGCGGGTTGCCTTCGGCGAAGGTCAGCGGAGTGAAGGGCTTGCCTGAGTTGGCGAACTTTCGCGCCTCGGTCGCGAAGTTGGTGATATATGCCTCATCGGTGTGCCGCACGAGATAGAATTTCTCGAAATCGACCTCCTCGGGAAACAAAGCAGACGCCAGGTATCGGTCGACCCATTTGAAGCACTGTTGAAAATCGCGGCCGATCGCCGTTGCAGATACGCAGAGCGGATGGACGAACAGGCAGCGGCTGTGGATGGCGCCCTCCGTCGGCCAGAACATGTCGCGTGCCCACAGCGAGAAGTCGGGGTTTTCCGGCGCCACCAAATTGCCGAACGACTCCTGGTGCAGGCAGGTCAGGGCGAGATTTGCCAGTTGGCGCGGGGCCGCGGCGAGCACCGGCGCAGTGCCGAACTCTTTATCGAGTTGCGGCAGGAAATGCTCGCGTTTGGCGACCAGGTTCGTCATCCCGACCGCCTCGTAGCCCTGTTCTATACGCGCGACCATGCCGCGCAGGCTGCCCGTGGCGACGATGCAGTCGACCGGCAGAAGAAAGATGCCCGCGCCGAGCGCCTTGGCAAAGGCGATCGAGACGTGGTCCATGACCCCGTAAAGTTGATAATACGCGTCTCCCGGAGCAGTCGGGTTGCCAACCTCGGTAAGCTCCTCGGGAAACAGAAAAAAGTGCACCTGGCCGTAGGCGCACATGTCGCCGTAGGCGCGGTGTTGCCGGATGCGGTCTCGTCCCTCCGGGGTGGTGACGATCGAGAAATAGATTTCATAATCGCGCAAGCCCGGCAGATTGCCCGGAGCCAGCAGTGACCGGACCATGTAATTCAGATAATTGTCGATGTAGGAGGGACCCCAGACGACAGAGCTGATCACGTAGGCAGGACGGTCCGGGTCGAGATGAACGTGCGCGCGCCGCACTGCGTCGTCCTTGAGCTGGAAGTAACTGTCGAACATGCCGACGGTGTGCCGCAGCATCGGATTAAGGGACAGCGAGGTGCCGAGCCGCAGCAGCTCCAGGGCCAATTCCACTTCGCCGTGATCGAGCACGTCCTGCGCCAGGTAATAAGCGTGCATCGAGCGGGCCTCCCGCTCGTCGAAACTACCCGCCAGCCCCGCCGCCGCCAGATAGGCCGGGAGCACGTCGTCGCGCAGGCCGCGCATGTCGCCGGCGGCGACATGCCAGCGAACGATCTCGTCGAGAACGCCGACGTTGAGCGAGCGAGACCATTCTGCGCGAAGGACCCGACGGGCATGGGCTGCCGCGCCGACGAAGACGCCCCGGCTGGCGAGTTCGAATGCAGGGGCCATTGCCGGATCGGTGCGGAACATGACTATTTCAGCATGAACGCCGCACAAAAGAAACGCAACATTTAGCGTCTCCTGAAGTAATGGCGTGGTGGCGCTTTCAACGCTGGCGGGATGGCGGGATCATCTGACGTTAACTCGACGCAGATGGAGCAGGCCGCTTCGGTCATACGGCTGATTTCCTGAATCACGCTGCCGGTTCAACATACCCGCTGACCATGCGGCTAACATTCAGGGCGACAATTGCGTCCTTGACATGCACGCCATCATCCTCCCAGGCCTCGGCAATCGGCGAGAGCATCACGCTCTCGTAACTCGGGAAGTAGTCGACGAAATCGAAGCGTGCGCAAATTTCGCCGGCCACCGCGCGCAGCACCGACTTGGAATACATGTTGGCGGTCATCGCATCTTTACCGCTGAAAGTACCGGCCAGCGGCACCGGAGACACCGTCAGTATCGCCTTGCAACCCGGGCTCACGCTGCGCAGCAGGGAGAATATCTCGGATGTTGCCTGGAAGGTTTCGTCGTAAGACAAAATCCGGAATACGAATCGCTCGGCAAATTCGTTTTGTAACTCCAGATTGTCTGGGTAATGTCTCACAAAGTTCAATGGCTCATTGATGTAACTTGAGGTTTTTCGGTCGTACCAGACTTCGACCAAGCCGAGGGTTATGACAAAGAACGGGCAATTCGGAATTTCCGAAAACAGCTTTTGGGATTGGGTAATCCAGTACAGGCATTGCGACTTCGGCGTCGGAGGCGTGTGCAGATGCAAATCCACCCAATCATCGTCCCGGATATGTACCAGCCGATGGTCCGGCGCCGGAGCTTCGTCTAATTTCAACGCCCAACGAACTTCCTGTAAGATGGAATATGGGCTGTATTTATTGATTACCTCTGCCCTGCCAAAATACTGCCGTGTTGGCAAATCAAACTCATACTCACCGAGATGACGCTCGATATTGCGGGCAAAACATGATCCGATGGTAAAGATCTTTGCCTTCCGCGCAAGTTTGAAGGACGGACTAAATGCCGGCTGCGCCAGACGATCGAGGCGCGCCGCCAACGCGGGAGGGCGCGACGGACCTTGAAAGATATTCTTCCACGCCTCCCGGGAGTCGAGTTCAAGCAAGGGCATTGGTTTGATCCCGTTTCCAGAAACGTCGTTTAACTTAACACGCGCCAGCGCCGCACCGTGCCGACGGCGCGTCGAGCGATGCGGCGTCGTGTTCCGAAAGAGGATCAGCGACGCCGAGGCTCCGGTCAAATAGCATTCGCCCGCAGCGATCGGTCGTGCTTTGATTCCGACGGGATCGCGGTATTTGGGCGCCGATGGGGCTTCGGGGCTTCACAGGAACGAAGCAAGAACCCATTTGCGCGGGTCTCGCCTGCGCTACACTTGCCGCCGGGAGCCTTGCCGATGCCGGAAGCTGTTGCCCGCCCTCTTTTTTTGCCTCGCGCCCCTGCGCGCAAGGGCCATAGGATAATCCAACGAGATCGCCGAGGAATGACCCATGATGGAAGCGGCGTCGCCACCCTCACCGATCGAACAGGCCGAGGCGCTGGAGCGCCAGGGCGATTTACCGGGAGCCGAGGCGGCCTATCGCCGGCTCTTGGCGCAGGCGCCCGGCGACGCGGCGGCGTGGGCCGGGCTCGGCAAGGTGCTCGACCAGATGTTCCAGCGGGGCGAGGCGTTGCGGGCCTACGGCCGGGCGCTGGAGAGCGACCCCGGCAACGAGTCGCTGCTGCGGCAGATGCCGCCGCCGTCCACCGACCCCGAGGGGCTGACCGAAAACCAGCTGCACGCGCTGTTGCCCGGCTTTTCGCTGCCGTTCCGGCTCAATGCCAAGGCGCGGCGTTTTCTCGATGTGGATGCCGCCCCCAACCTGTCCAGCGTCTTTCAGGGCGACAATCTGATCACCTTCCAGAAATCCGTCGGGTTCATGGCCGACCCGGCCTTTGTGCGGGCGGTTCGCCGCAACAGCACCTGCCTCGATGAAGACACCCGAATCTGGCGCGTCCACACGCTGGTCTGGGCCGGGCGCAACGCGCTCAATCTGCCCGGCGATTTTGTCGAACTCGGGGTGCTGCGCGGTTTCATGTCGGGCTGCGTCTTCGATTGCCTCGATTTCGCGGGGCTGCCGCGGCGTTTTTTCCTCTACGACACCTTCGAAGGGCTGGCGGAGTTCGACCCCGCCGACCACAGCGAGAACTTCTACAACAGTCTCCAGGCGGGCTACAGCCAGGAGGGCATCTACGAGCATGTCCGCGACCGCTTCGCGCCCTATCCGAACGTGATCATCGTCAAGGGAGCGGTCCCCGGTTCCCTGGCGCAGGCGGCGCCCGAGCGGGTCTCGTTCATGCATGTCGATTTGAACAGCTCGAAGGCGGAAGTGGCGGCGCTCGAATTCTTCTGGGAGCGCCTGGTGCCGGGCGCCCATATCGTGCTCGACGATTACGGCTGGTCCGCCTTTCGCGAGCAGAAGCGGGCGCATGATGCGTTCTTCGCAACCAAGAAGCTGGCGGTGCTCGAACTGCCGACCGGGCAGGGGGTCGTCGTCAAGCCGCCGCGCTGACGGCAGGCGTCATACGCTCGTTGCCTCTCGCCCGTACGCCTCTTAGTGTCGCGGCGGCATAGGCAGGCGATCTGCGGTGAGGCTGAGGGACTATGGCGGGGATGGCTGATCTGGATGTCGTCACCGGCGGCGGCGGGTTTATCGGCAGCCATCTGGTAGATGCGCTGCTGCTGCGCGGCCGGCGGGTCCGCGCGATCGACAACTTCGCCGTCGGCCGGCGCGGCAACCTCGCCCAGCACAAAGACAATCCGAGGCTCGAGGTGATCGCCGCCGATGTCGCCGACGCGGCGGCGATGCGGGCCGCGATCGGCGGCGCCGACCGGGTGTTCCACCTTGCCGCGATGGCCGATATCGTGCCGTCGATCGAGGCGCCCGAAATCTATTTCCGCGCCAACGTCGACGGCACATTCGCCGTGCTGGAAGCGGCGCGCGCTGCGAATGTGCGGCGTTTTCTCTATGCCGCTTCGTCGTCGTGCTACGGGCTCGCGACGAGCTTCCCGACCCCCGAGAGCGCGCCGATTGACACCCGCTATCCCTATGCCCTGACGAAATACCTGGGCGAGCAGCTGGTATTGCACTGGGCCCGGCTCTACGGGCTGCCGGCGATGGCGCTGCGCCTCTTCAACGTCTATGGGCCCAGGGCGCGGACCTCGGGCACCTATGGGGCGGTGTTTGGGGTGTTCCTCGCCCAGCTGATCGCCGGCAAACCGTTGACAATCGTCGGGGACGGTACGCAGACCCGCGATTTCACCTATGTCGGCGATGTGGTCGACGCCTTCATCGCCGCGGCCGACAGCGACCGCGTCGCCGTCGCCTACAATGTCGGCAGCGACGCGACGGTGTCGGTCAACCGGCTGGTGGAGCTGATCGGCGCCCGGGAGACGGTCCGCATCCCGAAGCGTCCGGGCGAGCCCGACTGCACCTGGGCCGATATCGGCGCGATCAAGCGCGACCTCGGCTGGAAGCCCACCGTGCCGATCGAAGCCGGCGTCAAGCTGCTGCTGGAAAATCTCGACTACTGGCGCGATGCCCCGGTGTGGACGCCGGAATCGATCGAAGGGGCGACAAGCGGCTGGTTCCGCTACCTCGGCCGTGGTTGAAGCGCTTAACAGGGCCCCGCGATCCCCTGAGCGCCAAACACTTCGTCGAAGACGCGAGCGGCCGGCGGCGGCGCCAGCCCCAATTCGCGTTCGAGGCGGCTGATGTCGAGGGTCGTGTGGCGCGGCACCAGAGAAGCCGGCAGGTTGCGTTCGCGAGCCGTGGCCGGCCGTAGACGCGCCTCCGGCAGTCCGCGACAACGCAGCAGGTGGCGAGCGGCCTCGGCATAGGAGAGGTCGGCCGGCCCGGAGAGCTGCCAGATCCCCCCCTGCCGGTGCCGCCCGATGGCGACGAGCGCCGCTACGGTGAAGGGCAGCGACACCGGTGCGATGACCATGTCGCTGAAGGGTTCTATGTTCTCCCCGCGATCGAGCGCCTGCTGCCAGGCGTCGAACACACCCTGGCGCGGCGCCACGACCTTGGTGATGCGCACGACCGCGACCGCCGGACCCAACGTCAACAGAGCCGCTTCGGCGAGCGCCTTCTGCTTGCCATAGATCGTGACGGGGCAGGTCGGTGCATCGGCCGGCACCGCCGAGCGGGTGCCGTCATAGACAAGGCTCGTCGACAGGAACACGACAAAAGCGCCGCTCGCGACGAGCGCGCTGGCAACCCGCAATGCGCCGTCGACATTGATCCTTTGCGTCCCGGCGGGGTCGGCCTCGCAGCGGCTCAGCTGGGCGACCGCCGCGGTCAGATAGGCGACACCGACCCGGACCGGCGGTCGCCATTCGGGCCCGATTTGCGCGAGGTCGAGAGAAAGGATGCCCGGGCGTGCCTCGGCCCGGCGCGTCGTCCCCAGGACCGGAACTCCGGCGTCGCGCAAGTATCGGAGGAGTGCGCTGCCGATCAACCCGTCGGCGCCGATCACGAGATCGACGGGCTCGGTTGAGGACGCCACGCCGTTCACTCCGGATCCCAGTGACGCAAGGCGCCGCCGAGCTCGACGAATTGCCGTCCCTCCGCGGCGACGAAGCCGTTGCGCATCAGCCAGTCGACCACCACCCAAACCGCGTTGAACTTGAAACGGCCGGCCTCGAGCTGTTCCACGATTTGCGGCACGGTCAGCAACTCGAACCCTTCGATCTCGCCGTCGCGATTGACCGGCTGTTCTCCGGACCGAAGCTCGAGATCGTAGCAGTAGATCGAAAAGGGCCGCACGCCCTCCGTTTCCTGCCGGATCCCGCTGACGACGCCGACCGCGCGCGGCGCCCGCAAACGCTCGACGTCGATCCCGGCCTCCTCGCCGAGCTCCTTCTCGGCGATGTGGTCCGGTGTCAGCCCGGCGCCGACGAAGCCGCCGACCAACGTATCGAGCTGCCCGCCGAAATCGGGCTCGCCGGATGCGCGCTGCGCCACCCACAACCGCAGCCCGGAGGCGTCGCGCACATAGCCGTTGACGTGAGCGCCGTAGGTGCGGACGCCGAACGGCACCGTCGCACAACGTGCCAGATGCAGCATCGCTGCGTCTCGGCGCCCGGCCGACACGCTGGCATACTCATCGTTCCAGCGCCGGAACCAGGGTTGATCACGCTGACGCCAGACGGCTTGATTGACCGCCTGGGACCGCGTCTCCACGTCGTCGAGCCGCGCGGCGAGACAGACCGCCGTAGGACCGACCTCGAAAACCTCCGGGTCCGCCCCAAGTAGCGCGGTAAATTCGTGGGTCACCCAACCGATGCGCTGGCCGGCGCAGAGAAATGGCCGAAACCGCGATCGCTCGAAAGCGGCAAAACGCCGAATGCAGCCGAGGAGGCGCTCGGGCGAAATCAGCGGCACCGCGATCTCGAAACCGGAGGCTAGTGGTGCCCCATCTCGATCACGCAGCGGCCGCAGGCGTCGCCCCTGCGCATGATTTCGATGGCGCTGTTGATATCGGCGAACCGAAACCGGTTGGTGATCAACTCGCCGATCCGCAACCTGCCCCGATTGTAGAGCGCCACATAGCGCGGGATATCGGTGTCCGGCCGGGTATCGCCACCGTGCGAGCCGATGATCCGCCGTCCCATATGGAGGGGGTAGGAATCGATCGACAGGCGGTCGCTGGCAAACGGCACGCCACAGAGCACGGTGATGCCGGTTTTGGCATGGGTGGCGTCGTAGGCGGTCTCGCGCACTTTGTTGAGGCCGGTCGTGTCGACGACGGCATCAAAGCCGATGCCATGCGAGAGGTCCTTCAACACCGCAGCGGCATCTTCCTTCTCGACGTTGATCGTATGGGTGGCGCCGAATTTGCGGGCGAAATCGAGCTTCGCCTCATTGCGATCGATTGCGACGATCGGGTAGGCGTTGACGAGATCGGCGCCTTGGACGACGTTGAGCCCGAGCCCGCCAACGCCAAACACCGCGATCGACTGGCCGGGGAGCAGCTTGGCATTGTTGAAGACGATGCCGAGGCCGGTCGTCACCGCGCAACCGAGCAGCGCCCGCACATCGCTCGGCACATCGGGGTCGACCGCCGTCAACCGGTTCTCCGAGGCGATCGTGTAATCGCTGAAGGTCGTTACCCAACCGGCGCTCAACACCTGCCCCTTATAGTCGAAGCGCGGCGGCGCCGACTCGATGCCGCTCCCCTTCATCCAGTGCATGACGACGCGATCTCCCGGCTTCACCTTGCCGACCCCGGGGCCGATTTCGACGACTTCGCCGCCGCCCTCGTGACCGAGCAGGTGGGGGATGTACTTGTCCTCCTGGCGGCCGATAATCTCGTCGGTCTGCTTGCCGCAGATCCCGCTGTGCTCAACCTTGACGAGGACCTGCCCGACTTCGAGCTTGCGCAACCCGACCTCGTAGATTTCGAGCGGGGCGTTCTGCTTGACCAACACTGCAGCCTTCATCGCCGACTCCAATTTTCGCAATGATACCCGATCACCGGCCGCCGGCTATTCGAAGACAATGAAGCCATAATCGCCCGTATAACCCCACTCGCGATAGAGCCACGCCCATTCCTCCGGCATGTGGAAGCTCATGCAGGTCAACTGCCAATAGAGCACGTTGGCCTTTTCGCGCTCGTTCCGGTACGACTCGACGCAGATCCACTTCTTGTCTTTGCCGACGCGCTCGACCTCCTGTACCGCGGCTTTGACCCGGTCGATTGTCAGGTTATGGATAGTATTGACAGAATAGACAAAATCAAAGCTGTGCGATGCGTAAGGGAGGGTCGTGCAGTCGCCAAGCTTGAGGAACGGGCGAACCTCTTCCTTGGCATGGGCGAGGCCGTACTCGGAAATGTCGAGACCCGCGACCTCGACCCCCGGCACGGCCTGCGTGAACTCGTAAAGCAGGAAGGCCTTGCCGCAGCCGACATCGAGTATCCGATCCCCCGCCTTCAGGTCATAGTGACGGACGATGTCTTCTGCGATGGGCAGCCATCGCCCATCGTAATGATATCCGCCATAGCCATATTGACGCGGACCATCCCAATATTCCTGCCCCCATTTCTTGGCGATAATGGCGCATTCCGCCTTGTCATGCGCCGTAACTCGCCCGATATAGTCGCGCGTTGTCGCTTTCTGGTATTTTGCCAGAAAATCTACTTCTCGCATCAGAAAACCCCTGTTGGCGCGTGCGGCGGATGGCGTCTATTTCAACGATAGAATTCGCCGATCGTCTCGGCGATATAGACCAGATCGTCGTCGCTCAGGAACTGATTGACCGGCAAGGTCAGGATCCGCTGCGCCTGCCGTTCGGTAACCGGGAAGGATCCTGGACGATGACCCAGCCCGCTGGCGGCCGGTTGCAAATGGATCGGGATCGGGTAGTGGATTGCGGTGCCGATGCCGCGGCCGGCGAGAAACTCGCGCAGCTCGTCGCGCCGATCAACCTGGATGACGAAGGTGTGGTAAGTATCGAAGGCATAATTCCGTTCTGGCGGAATGTAGAGCGGCAGGCCACGCAATAATTCGCGGTAGCGTGCGGCATTGTGCCGGCGCCGTTCAATCACATTGGCAAGCCGCTGCAGGCGGTAGCGCAGAATCTCGGCTTGCAGGCAGTCGAGACGCGACACCGTCCCCCATTCGGCGACCGTTTCGCGATCGATCAAACCGTGATTGCGCCACAACCGCACGCGGCGGGCGTGTCCCGGGTCGCGCAACACCACAAACCCCGCGTCGCCGGCGGCGTTCAGATTCTTCAGCGGGTGCATCGAAAAGCAGCCGACATCGCCGATCGCGCCGCTCATCCGGCCGTGGTCGAGCGAGCCCACCGATTGGGCCGCATCCTCGACGACCGCCAGGCCATGCCGCTCCGCCAAGGCCATCAGCGGGTCCATTTCACACATGCGACCGGTCAAATGGACCGGCATGATCGCCTTGGTCCGCGGCGTGATCGCGGCCCGGACCGCGTCGGGATCGATCGTCTGATCCTCGAGCACGTCGGCGAACACCGGCATGGCGCCGAGCGCCACGACCGCAGCCGTGGAGGCGACGAACGAGTTGGGGGGTGTGATGACCTCATCCCCGGGGCCGATGCCGAGCGCCTTCATGCCGAGAAGAAGGGTATCGGTTCCCGAATTGAGCGCGACCACATTGTCGACACCCAGATACAAGGCGAACTCTTCCTCGAGGCGATCGACGGCGGGGCCGCCGACGAATTCGCCGCGCATGAAAACCGCCTCGATGATCGGCAGGAGCTGCTGGCGCTCCTCGGCGAACTGGGCCGCGAAATTGACGTACGGCACGTTGCGCATGTCGGGCTCTCAGCCTCTGTCATAGAAGCGGCGCACCGTGTCGATCACGATGTCCTGCTGTTCACGCGAAAGATGCTGGTCGGTCGGAAAGGTGATGATCTCGCGCGCGTGCCGGTCGGCGACCGGGAAATCGCCGGGTTTGTAGCCAAGATGCTCCAGCCCGTCCTGTTGGTAAATCGGTATCGGATAGTGCACCTTCGCCTCGACACCATTCTCCACGCAGTAATCGAAGAGCCGATCGCGATCTTCGGCAAAGACGATGTAAAGGTGATAGACGCGTTTGCAATCGTCAGGGCGCGGTGGGATGCGGATCTGCGGAATTTCTGAAAAAGCCCGGTCGAAATACGCGGCATTGGCGATGCGCCGGTTGGTGATGTCATGGGTCTGGCGGATCAGCCAGTTGCCGACAATCGCCTGTATCGAGTCGAGGCGGCTGTTGTAGCCAAGGATCTCGACCTCGTCGCGGTTGCGCAGGCCATGGTTGCGTAAGAGGCGCAGCTTCCGATCGATCGCATCGTCATCGGTGACGATGATGCCGCCATCGGCCCAGACGTTAAGGTTCTTCAGCGGATGCAGCGAAAAGGCGCCGGTCATCCCCCAACTGCCGGCGCGCTTGCCTTCGATATCCGCAAGAATGCCTTGGCAGGCGTCCTCGACGATCGGCAGTCCACGCTTGACCGCGATCGGCATCAGGCGGCGCATGTCGGTCATGTAGCCGGTAAGGTGGACCGGGAGGATCGCTCTGGTGCGCGAGGTGATCGCCCCCTCGACCTGGCTTACGTCCATGCAGAACGTATCGTCGCAATCGACAAACACAGTTCGCGCGCCAGTCTCGTTGATCGCTCCGACCGTGGCGATAAAGGTGTTTGCGGTGGTGATGACCTCGTCGCCCGGCGCGATCCCGATCGCCTTCAGCGACAACTTGAGCGCATCGGTCCCAGAGCCGACCCCGATGGCGTGCTTGACCCCGATCAACTCGGCGAACCGGCGCTCGAACTCGGCTACCGGCTTGCCCAAGGTGAAATCGCCGGTCGGAACAAACCGTCGCAGTTCGCCGAGGATCTCGTCTATCGCATTTTCATCGAATTGCTGTGGCAGGTAAGAATACCGAACTCGTAAGCTCATCGAGATCGTCCTCCAAGACCTCAGGAAATACTGATCGGCTGGGAGCGAGCGGATTGTTGCACGGCCGCGACGATCGCGTCCGCGTCGAGCCCATAATGCTTGAAGAGGCTCTCTTGGGAGCCGTAATTGTGCGAGAAGCAATCAGGGATGCCGAGCCGAATGACCCGCGGCAGCGCCTGATCGAGGGCGTCGCTGAGGGCCTCGAGCACGGCGCCGCCGAGACCGCCGATCCGGGTGTGTTCCTCAACGGTAACGATCAGCCGCACGTCGCGCGCGAGCTGGACGAGCGTGGTCGCGTCGAACGGTTTGATCGTGTGGACATGCAGCACGCCGCAGGCGATGCCGTCATTGACGAGGGTATCGGCCGCCGCCAGCGCCTGGCCCGAGAGCACCCCGGTGGAAACGATCAGCACATCGCCCGGCGGGCGCAGCAGGATCGGTTTACCGATCGCAAACCCGAACTCCGGCCGCGAGATGATCGGGTCGCCGCCCTTTGCCAGGCGAATGTAGATGGGTCCGGGCCAGTCGAGCGACAGCTCCATGAACCTTTCCATCTCTTGCGCGTCCGATACCGCGACCACCGTCATGTTCGGCAGCGCGCGCATGATCGCGATGTCCTCGATCGCCTGATGGGTCGGGCCAAGCGGCGCGTAGACAAGGCCGCCGCCGTTCGCGATCAGGCGCACCGGCAATTCATGGAGGCATAGATCCACCGCGATCTGATCGTAACAACGGCGCGTGAGGAATGTGGCGATGGTGTTGACGTAGGGGATGAAACCCTCCATCGCCAATCCCGCGGCCATGCCGATGACGTTGGCCTCCGAAATCCCCTCGATGAAAAACCGGTCGGGGAACTCGGCCTTCATCGCATCGAGCGTGCCGCCACCGGGGTCCGAGCCGATATAAAGAACGCGCGGGTCGCGTTTGGCGAGCGCGTGGACCATCTTGAGGGAGGTGGCGCGCATCGATCAGAACTGCCCCAGAGCCTCGCGGACGCCGGAGAGTTCCGCCTCATTGAGCCTACTCTTATGATGCCAGTCCGCGTTGTTCTCAGCAAGCGGCACGCCCTTGCCTTTGACCGTGTGGCAGATGACCGCGCTCGGCCGGTCGGCGGCGAGCGGCAGGCTGCCGAACACATCGCGCAGAGCCGGCACGTCGTGTCCGTTCAGCTCCGCCACGGCAAAGCCGAAGCTGCGCCACTTGTCGGCCAGAGGCTCGAGATCCTGGACCTCTGTCGTCGGCCCATATGACTGGAAATGGTTGTAGTCAATGACGGCGGTCAGATGACTCAACCGATGCTTCCCGGCCGACAGCGCGGCTTCCCAGACCGAGCCCTCGTTCAGTTCCCCGTCCCCGAGCACGACGATCGTACGCGTCTGACGGCGTTTCAGCCGTGCCGCCAGCGCCAGGCCGATGCCGATCGAAAGTCCGTGGCCGAGGGATCCGGTCGACGCCTCGACCCCAGGGACGATGCCGAATTCCGGGTGTCCGCCGAGAATGCTGTCGTGCCGGCAGAAGGTTTTCAGCGTCTCCATCGGGAAGAACCCGTGCTCGGCGAGCACAGCGTAAAGCGCCAAACACCCATGTCCCTTGCTGAGAACGCAGCGGTCGCGCTCCGGCCAATCGGGCTCTTCGGGGCGAACCCGCAACACCTCGTCATAGAGGACGCGGAGGATTTCGATCAGCGACATCGCCGAGCCGAGGTGACCCCGCCCACCCGCAACCAGCGCACCCACGACAAGGCGCCGTAAATAGAGGGAACGCGCATCGAGCGGCATCGCCATTGCGGCGGCATAATACCCGGACGACTTCATGCCCATGCTTCCACAATTGTCGATCGGAACTGGTCGATCTTTACCAATAGAGCCCGCGCCTTTTCGAGCTGTGTCGGCAATGCCGCTGCCGGGTCGCTGACCCCCCCGGCGAGCACGCGTCGTTGCCACGGCGTGGGCAGGAATTCATTGAGGATGATCATGCACCAGCACAGGCCGCAGAGCAGCCGCATGATGCGCCGCCGCGCCGGAAAGAGCGGGTTGTCCTTCCCGTAGACGGATTGTACGCCCGCCTCGAACCGGGCCGCCAGCCCTGCCGACAGATTTGATCCCGGATGCATGCAGAAATCGCAGCACAATTTTGCCGGATCGTCCCACCCGAAATACTCGAAGTCGACAAAGACCGTGGTGCCGTCGGGCCGGCGCAGCGCGTTGTGGAAGCCGAAATCGGACGGGCTGAGGACACGGTGATCGGCCGGCAGCGGCATGTCCCAATCGATTCCGGTCCGGTCGGCCATGACTTGCGTCGTCTTGACGATGTCTCGGCACCGCCCGTCAAACTCCGCGAGAAACGCGGCAAGCGGCGGCATGTGGGCCGCGACGGCATTGAATTGGGCGCGCCGGTTGGAGATCTGTTCGAGCGCTTCCGCCGGCGAGAAGATCGATGCCGAAGCCGCACGCGTCCAGCCGCCGGCACGGGCGGCCGGCGCGAGGCGGTGTATGTCGCGCAAGACCGCGACCGCAGCATCAATCGCTTCGGCATCGACCTGGTCGATGCGATCGCCTTCGATCCATTGATAAATGGCGAGCAGGGCATCATCGTCGCGGGCCAGGGGGCGCGGCACCGCCTGCACGCCGCCGCGCACCAGAAATGAAAGCGCCTCGTACTCGACGGACAGCCGATCGCGCTGGTCGTCGCGGTCCTTCGGGTAATGCTTCACTGCGATCGGACCACGGTCGGTATCGGCACGCAACAGCCGGTTGTTGCGGCCGCCTAAAACGGGCACGAGCCGGTGCACGACGCGTCCGGATAGCCGTTCGACCACGGCCGTCAGGTCCGCAGTCTTGTCAGCGACCGCCGCAAAAGACATTCTTCGAAATCTCCTGCCACGAGCGACACACGGCCAGGCCGCGATGGCCGTCCGGATAATTTCGCTCGGGATCGAATAACAGACCGATTGTCGACTCCGGAAATCCCTGCTCGGCGAATACTTCATCGAGATCGTCGACGAAAAATGAGCAGCCGAGCGAGCGGATCCGCCGGATCTTATCCGAGCGAGTGTCCTCGAAGAAGACATGATCGAGGTCGAGACCCCCGACTTCGAGTATCCCGCTGGCCGCCAGCCAGCTTCGCGACGCATCCCGCAAGTCGACGCCGTCCGGGTCAGCGGCGGCATAGCGGGTCTTGTGGCTGACGATCCGCAATTCGATGTCGCGCCGGCGGCACTCCGCCATGAACGGCAACACGCCGTCGATCAACCGCGCCTCGGCCATCCGCGCGCCATAGACCAGCGCCTGCAGCTGCTGCCATTTTCCCTCGCCGTCCGGCAGGCGGCGCATCGCGGTGCGCACAGCACCCTTGCCACCCGCCGCCGCCGCGTCGCCGGCATGGGCAAAATCGCGGGAGAGCGCGACGAAAAGATCAGAGTAGTCGACGATCGTGTTGTCGAGGTCGATCCCGATCGGTGCGCCAGCGGTGAACATGACGCGCTAGCCGATGCGCCATTGCGCCAAATTCGTCGCCTGCATCTGCTTGATATTATAATAGCGGATGTCGGTCATCGGGTTCGGCACCTTGCCCGACCGAAACGCTTGCGCAAGGTCGCGGGACGCCTCTTCAATGCTGTGCTGAGGAACAAAGCCGAGCGTACGCCTGATCTTCTCCGACGAAATATGGTAAGATCGGTTATCATCGGTGGGAACGATGTCGATTGTTGCGGTCTCGCCGACCGCCCGGCGAACCATCTTGGCGATGTCCATCACGGTGTGGTTTTCGTACCCGGCATTGAACACCTGACCGTCAATCAGCGCATCGTCGTATTCGAGAGCGTTGACGTAAAGGTCTGTCATGTCCTCGATGTGAATGTTCGGGCGCCGCTGCCCACCGCCGAAGACGGTGATCTTCCCGTTATTGACGGCATGGTTGGTCAATATGTTGACCGTCAGATCGAGACGCAGGCGCCTGGCATACCCGCACACGGTGGCGGGGCGGAGCGTCAGCGTGACAAAGCCGGGAGCGCGCTCCGCGTCCAGCACGTCCTCGCACAACGCCTTGTATTTGGAATAGTCGGTAAGCGGCTTCAGCGGCAGCGTCTCGTCGACATTGGCTTCGTCCTTGATCCCGTAAACGGACGATGATGACGCGTAAATGAAGCGGCGAACTCCGGCCTCTTTAGCGGCCCGCACCAGCGGCCGGAAGCAGTCGTAGTTGATCGACTTGCCGAGCTCCGGGTCCAACTCGAACGACGGATCGTTGGAGATGCACGCAAGGTGGATCACACCGTCGCAGCCCCCGAGGGCGCGCCGCACAGCCGTTGGATCGCGCAGGTCGCCCTTGATCTCCCGAAGCGCGCCGCGCTCGCGATATTCCCGGAACAAATCGCTGCCATAAATGTAGAGGTCGAGCACCGTGACCTCGTACCCGTCATCGAGCAGCTTCGGAATCAAGTTGCTGCCAACATAGCCGGCGCCGCCAGTGACGAGGATACGCTTTAACTTCTGGGCCACTCATTTCTCCTTACGCGCGCGTGCGATAATATCTCCTTAGCGCGCGCGAATAATATCGTCTGCATCTTATTTAAGCAGACTGACGACGGCCTTGATCAGCGTGGGCTTGTCGATCGAACTGCGATGGCCGAGGACCTGGACCTTCAGCGCTCCTGCGATATTGCCAACGAAGCCAACGTCGCGCAGACGCCCCCCGGCGAACACCAGGGGCGCGGTAATCCCCAGGAAGGCGTCGCCGGCGCCGACGGTGTCTACCACCGTTTGGGTGAGCGCCGGGATGATCTGGACTGTATTCTCGCCGTCGCAGCTCAAACAACCGAGCTTGCCCTGGGTAATGATGAATTTTTTGCATTGGATACGCGCAGGCAGCTCCTTCGCGACGATGGTGGAAATGTCGAGATGTTTGTCTCCGATGGCCAAACGTGCTTCCGGCGCATCGATGCAAACGTAATCTGCACTGGGGTAGCGGGTGATCAAATTGAAGCCCATATTGCCGCTGTTGCTTTGGGCGTTAACCGCAAGAAACCGCGCTGACCCTGTTAACGCCTCAATTGTCGAGCGCGAGATGAGCCCGTGCCCAAAGTCGTTGACGATAACCAGATCGTAATCGGCAGCACACTCCATAATTCGGGTGTCGATCTGCTGGCGAATTACACCTTGTAATGGTTGATCGTCGTAATAGTACACTTCAAACATCTTTTGATAATATCCTGACGCAATGAACCGTTGCTTGGTCGTCGTTGGAAAACCTTCGCGTCCGATGTACCACAAGTTCACGTTTGGCTTCAGGTGAGATTTAATAAATTCTGACCGATCGGGGTTAGTGCCGATGCATGTGACAATGTCTACCTGCCTGCAGATACCGGCCACATGATTTGCCAGTGCAAAGATGCCGCCCGCAAACATCTCACTCGATTGAAACTGGGTGGCGATCAAATTTTCCTTTGGTGACTTTCCCAAGGCCGACACATAGTGATAGTCGTCGATAATTGCATCGCCAATCACCAGGACACGGAAATTCTTGGTCTCTTCCAAGAGCGCTAGAATCCGTTCCGCTGCGCCATCGTCCCGCATCGTCGCCAAAAAATTACGCAGGTCCGGATCATGTATATTGAGGTGGCGGTTGATCAACTCACTGGAACTGAAGACGACGTCGTTGGTGAAATGTATCCGACCGCCATGGGCTTCGACAGTCTCTCGCTCAAGCTGTATATTTCCGGTGATGTCGTCGTCCTGGCTGTAGTCGTCGCCTTTGACGTAAATATCGGGCTTTACGCATTCTAGAACGCTGACTGCGTGGGGCGCGTGGTTGACGGCGACCCAGTGGACGCAGCCGATGCCGGCGCACATCTCGGCGCGTATGGTATCGGGAAAGGCCGGCCGGCCCGGTCCTTTGTTGACAAACTTATCGGCCGTTATGGTGACGCAAAGAATATCGCCTTGACGGCGGGCCTCCTCGAAGTGCCGCAAATGCCCCATATGCAGCAGGTCGAATACGCCGTGGCACAGCACGACCCGGAGGCCCTCTCGGCGCGCCTCCTGGGCAATGCGAGCCAACTGGTCCAGAGATACCACTTTATGGATTGCAGCGGCTCGCTGCACAGGCGGCTCGAAAGGCAACTCGCCTCGAGTGCCGCTAACCGCGCTGTGCGCTTCGTCGGCCATACATCGCCCCTCACGTGGTCATACGCCCCAGGAGCCGAAGCTTTCTTATCTCGCGAACTCGGGACTGGTGCAGTAGTGCTTTGCGACGGTAGCATTCGCCTCCGGAGCACGTCAAGAAGGGATCAACAGGGGTAACATCAGGGGTGTATTCGCAAGGAGGCTCAACCTTGGCTCTACCTTGGCTCAACCTCGCCGGCAACGTCTCCCGTCTCCGGGTGAACGAGCGGTGTGTAATCTGCTGGAAGTTAGCTGGAATTGGTCTGAGCCAAGGTTGAATCGGTGGTAAGCCTCAGCAATGAAAACAGGAAGATTGCGCACTTCATCATTATGCTCATCCAGGTTGGGTGAGGGACGGCGCCGGGGAGTGTCGGGAATTTCGCGTGCAGCCGGGTAGTATGACATAATTCGACCTCGCCGAGACGGCCGCCATGCTTGCCAGGCGGGATCAGCGGCGCAAGAATGGCCCATTCGCTGTCGCTCAGGGATAGCGCAAAGCCGATCGGTCGTAGCGTGCGCGGCTCTCCTTGGTCCACATCTCACGATCGGTGCCAGAGGCCGGCGTTTTGCGGTTGACTACCGGGAAAAGATAATGGAAGCACTGTTCAGCGACTACGATGAGGTAAGGAAATCGGGGCTGTTTGACGCCGAATACTATCTGGTGACCTACCCGGATGTTGCCGAGCGCAATATTGACCCGCTGGTCCATTATCTGGAGGAGGGTGCGGGCGAGGGTCGCAATCCGTACCCTGATTTCGACGCCGGGTTTTACCTCGAGCAATGTGAGAGGAGGGGAGAACGGCCGAACAACCCGCTGCTGCATTACATCCGGATCGGCAACGCGCGTGGTTTCAAGACGCGGGTCGAGGAGCCCGGCCGCGAAGGTCGCGTCATCAAGCCGCCGCCTGCAACCGATCAGTTGGTCAAGCCGCCGATCCTGGTCGCGATCGAGGTGCTCGGCGTCATTGGCATGCCCGAGGGAACATCACGGCTTTCGGTCAGCGGGTGGGCGCTGGCGGCGGCCCCGATCCACGAAATCACCATATCCCTCGGCGGTCAAATCGTCGGCGCCGCCACTTACGGCCTGGCGCGGCCGGATGTCGCCAGGCTCTATCCGGACCGCGATGGCGCCGCCCGTTGCGGCTTCATCCTCGCGGTCGACCTGCCGAGCCTGACAACGGGCGCGATCGAGCCGTTGCTGACTGTACGGACCGTCGACGGGGAGATTGGCGAGAATCCGTTGCCGGTTGAGATCCCGCCCCAAGCGGAGGACGCAACGCCGCCCGGCATGGCGGAAGCCGGGAAGCCTGCGATGCAGCTCGTCGTGGACGAGGCGGCCGTCGACCGCGGCGGCATCCTTCGCATCGACGGCTGGGTCGTCTGCGTGGTCCAGATCGAGTCCGTGGAAGCCTTCATCGACGGTGCGCGCATCGGCAAGGCCGAATTCGGCCGCGTGCGCGCCGATATCGAGAAGCTTCATCCCGATTATCCGAATTCGCGGTTTTCCGGCGTCGCGCTCGTCGCCGATGTCAGCTTGTACGGTGCCGGCAGAAAGACCATCGCGATCAGGGCAACCGCGCGCGGCGGGATTACCAGCGTGGCGACCGCTCCGGTGCAGATACTCGAGCTGCCCGCCGCACCGGCGCTCGTCCGCGATCCCGGCTTTCAATATCACTGCGAAGAGATCACGCTGACCCCGACCGGGTGGATCGCGCTGCGCGGCTGGGTGGTCTGCGCGTCGCCGGCCGAGAGTGTCGTCGTCATCTTCGACGGGACCGAGATCGGCCGGGCCGAGTTCGGTCTGGAGCGGCCCGATTTGGGCAATCTGTTCCCCTCTATCGCGCATGCCCGCCAGCCCGGCTTCACATTTGCAGCACAGACAGGCAAACCGGTTGCCGGAGAACATCTGGTCACGCTTCGGATACGTCGCGAAGACGGCCAAATCCACGAAGCCCAGGTCCCGGTGATCGCGGGCGGGAGACGAACGCCTCGCGCCGCGCAGGCGGCCGGCGATCCCGACCTCCAGCTGCATGTCGACAGCCCTTATCTGATCGGCGGCGCGGCCGAGGCGCCGGTACGCGGCAATCTCGAAATCAGCGGCTGGGCCCTGGCAAAAGCCGGTGTCGCGGTGATCGAAATCGCGATCGACGGCACAGCCGTCGTGCGGGCCGATTACGGCTTGCGGCGGCTCGACATCCAGGCCGCCTTTCCCGATTGGGACGACGCACTGGCCAGCGGCTACCAGGTATTGCTCCCGCACCGCATCCTGCCAAACGGGGCTCATCGGGTCCTCGTCACCTTGCGCGACAAATCAGGCGGGACGACGAGCACCGAGTTCGCGATCACGGTCGAGGAACTTACCGACTTACCGGGGCCCTGGGCGCTGCGGCGCAAGATGGGGCAGGCCGAAATCGACCTCTATCGGCGCATTCTGGAGCATCGCGGCCGGCAGCCGATGTTCGCCGTCATGCTCCCCGTCAACGCTGACGAGGAGTCGCTGCGTAAAGCCGGCGCGACGATCGACTCGATCTCTCTGCAGGCCTATCCGCACTGGCGGCTCTTCATTGTGCCGCAGGGAGCGAGCAAGAAATCCGGTGCGATCCGGGATCGACTGCTCGCCGGCAACGAAGGATTGGACGATCGGGCCGAGGTGGTTGGCAATCTCACCCTCCGGGCGCTTGCCGGCATCGCGTCGGCTGCCGGCAGCTCGGATGGCGCAACTGGGGGCGAGGTGTTTTTCACCGTGTTGT
>Ga0210394_10001199_pt1 | contig 43181 bp, 53 predicted proteins | sample IncBWC12MmetaG_FD_160121 | JGI IMG/M metagenome (GOLD analysis project Ga0210394, IMG submission 160121) | Forest soil microbial communities from Barre Woods Harvard Forest LTER site, Petersham, Massachusetts, United States - Inc-BW-C-12-M | ecosystem: Environmental > Terrestrial > Soil >...
TGCACCATTGCTCAACCGCGGCGCCATGTCGAGCGGTGTCGAACGTCGTCTCATGTTCTCATATGTCTCATGTTCTCATATAATGACGGATAGGCAGTGAGACGCGATGCGACACCGCAACAGCACATTATGCCGGTTGGCGGCGATAATCGTTGGCACGGGCGTATCTCACGCAGCCGGCCAGTCACGACCGCTGGCAGGCGTTGAAGCGTTCGGCGACTGGCGGGCGGACAAACCGGGCCTCGTCCGGATCATCAGGCCAGAGGATTTGCCGAGACCGGGAGCGACGCCCTCGGCCGTCAGCTTCGCTCACGTGGTGCCGCGGCCCGCAACCGCCGTTCCCCAGGTTTCCCCCGGGTTTAAAGCTGAACTGCTCGCTGAAGGGCTGAATGGGCCGCGCGAGATGAGGGTGGCGCCGAACGGCGATATCTTCGTTGCGGAAACCCGGGCGGGTAGAATTCGTATCCTGCGTCTTGCCGACGCAGGCTCGAAGGTTTCCAAAAACGAGATTTACGCAGGCGGGCTTAACAAGCCGTTCGGAATTGCTTTTTTCCCGAGCGGGAACGACCCGCAATGGATTTACGTCGCCAATACGGACAGCGTCGTTCGCTTTCGCTACCGGTCGGGCGATACAAAGACCGAAGGCAAACCGGAAACCGTGGTGGCCGGGTTGCCGCATGGATCGGGACATTCGACCAGGAACATCGTCTTTACCCGGGATGACAAGCGGATGCTTGTGTCGGTCGGTTCTGCCAGCAATGACGCGGAAGGCATGGAGCGGACGAAGGGCGGAATGCCGGTTGGCGCCAGTCAGAACGCGCTCGGCGCAAGCTGGGGCGAAGAATTACGCCGGGCGGACGTTCTCTCCTTCAATGCGGACGGAACGGATCCGCAGATTTTCGCCACAGGCATCCGCAATTGCGTCGGGATGGCCGTTCATCCCACCAGCGGGGACATTTATTGCTCTACCAATGAACGCGATGGCCTTGGCGACAATCTCGTGCCCGACTACGTCACGCGCGTGAAGCAAGGCGCTTTCTATGGCTGGCCGTGGTTCTACATCGGCAGCAACGAAGATCCTCATCACGCCGGCGAACGCCCCGATCTCAAGGGTAAAGTCACCGTTCCCGACGTTCTGATCGAGGCGCACTCGGCTTCGCTTGGGCTGACGTTCTACAACGGCAGCGCGTTTCCTGCGGAATACCGTGGAGACGGCTTTGCGGCCGAGCATGGTTCATGGAACCGATCGAAGCGCACGGGTTACAAGGTAATCCGCATCCGCCTCAAGGATGGCGTGCCCACCGGCGAGTATGAGGATTTCGTCACGGGGTTTGTGACCGGCGACTCCCACGTCTGGGGACGCCCCGTCGGCGTAGCCGTTTCACGCGACGGCGCCTTGCTCGTGTCCGACGACGGCAACGGCACGATCTGGCGTATCACGCATTGAGCCCGGTACGGCGATCTCGCGCCCGCAAGATTGGTCAGACCGTTCGGCGGGCGACGTCCTTGCAGTCATTCGTCATCGCCGTCGGCGTTACCTGGCACGGACTTGTTGAGCAGGCCCGTCACAGAGCCTTTCGAGACCGGGTGGGCGGCCAGCCACTCCTCGCTCTCGGCAATTTGCACATAATGCGCTGCCATCCTTAGAAGCCGATCCCGGACTTCGATACTTTCTTCGTGGTCGGCCCGGTCGGTGAGTTCAGCGGCACGGCGCATGAGGTCGGATGGATCCGTCATCGCTGTTCCTCCGAGTTGATAATGCAGGGCTTTTTTTGCCGCCAAGGCAGCCCCGCCCTCTGCAAGTGGCGGGCTTGGGAGCTGCGGTCGACGCGGTCGGCTGACCCAATCCGGTAACGTGGTCTTTTTGCCGGTCGTTCCCTTCAGGTCGCTGGACGCAATCCCGGAAGACGCCTGTCGAAAATATTTTCGCTGCCCCCGGCATTGCCGGGAACCGACGCTGCTTACTGCTCGTTCCCAAAATCAAGTGGTATCGCTTCGACCCAATCCCGGTGCGGAGACGCTACCCGCGGGAGAGGAGCCTTCCATGTGTGACTACAGCCTGCACGCCGTACAGTCCCGCCCCGCCAAAGTTGGCGAAAAACTCATATCGACAAGCTTCCGCCTGGCCTCGACCTCTGGCTTTGCCGCCAGGGATAACCGAGAGGTCGCCGTCTGCCTGTTGCCGGGCACGGAATTGGCGTTCGAAGAGGACGTTAAATACTACCATCGTTGGATTTGGGCCAAAAAAACTGGCTTCCGCGTCGCGCGCTTTCGCCAGGTCGACACGCATCTGCCCGATCACCACCACGATGCGCTCGAATTTCCTGACGGAAAGGTCGTGCTGATCACCCTGCTCACCCCCGGCCAGCACGCAGAGGTGCTTCAGCTTCCGATCACTCGCGAGTCAGCCGATCGCCTTCGCTCACCGGCGCCGCACCCTCAACCGGCAGCCTGAGTAAAAGATCAAGACTTGCCGCAGGCATGCAGTTCGACCTGCGGCATGACGGCGTACGCGCCTATCGGCCCGGCCCCGATGAAAGGGCCGGGGCAGATGCTGGCGGCTGCCGCTATGCTCTAACCGTACACTCCCGCTACCCACCGGAGTGCCAGGTAGGCGCACAATCCCACCAGCAATGTGAGCGCACAGGAAAACAAAACCCGCGTTACGATTTGCAGACCATCCAAATCATCTCGCAGATCCTGTCTCACTTCATCACTCGTCCGCCGGCGCCAGCAGTGCGGAAATTCTGAGCTGAATTGGATCCCGCTCGCCTTTGGCCACGGCCGCAGCGATGCGCGACGCGAGCCTGGTTCTCATCGCGGACGTGCGCTGGACCACCGGCAGGATGGTCACGGCCTCATCCAGGGCGGATCGCATCAATACGATGTCTTCGGGCAGAAACAGCGCCCCTGGTGCGATTTCCATCGTCGCCTCCTTTTCGGGAGCCACTCCGTTCAATATGCCGTGTTGTACGGCCAGGGTCAGTCCGATAGATGACGCAGGAGCTTTCAATCGCAAATTCACGTTGCAGAATTCTTGCCCGGGTAGGTGGCTTTTTCCAAAAATGGAAGCTTCCCGGACTATGCCGGGCTGTTGCGTCGAACAGGGTGTGTTCGAAAATTGTCCTGCTTACCGAAGCCGCGCCAGTCAGCGGCGAAGAGCGGTGGCGCGCCCGGGATTGCCCTCCACGAACTCCTGAAGGTGATCCGGCAGGCCTTCGCCCTCGATATCGCAACGGGTTAGGATTTCGCGGACGATGTCCGCGGAGACGTCTTCCGACCAGTGCTCGAGGGTATTGAAGGCAACGACGCGGATGGGATCGTTAAATTGCCCTGCCAACAGGTCGGCGATGATGCTCTCGAGGTCCGTCCGTTCGACCTGTGTTTCCCGGGCGATGCTGCCCAGCCCGCCAAAGCGGTCGACCACGAGATACACGGTTTGGTCCGCGCCATAGGGGACGGTGGATGGCGTATGCATTGCAGGGCTCCGCATCATCGAACCCGGATTCAAAACGATGCGCGTGGATTTGTTCCGGCGCGCGGTAGCTACTACGTCTAAAGGATTACCCGGGACGAGGTGGAAAATCTCCGTATCGCTTCCCCGCATCTTCAGACGGTCGAATGAAAGTTCGGGGCTCCAAAGGAGGCGGAACATGGGGGGCACAAATCGATTGCAATGAGAGCGAGAGACAGGGGTCGCGACCCGCGAGGCGTGTGGTTGGGAGGATGGACGATGGTTGAGCCCGTACCGATTTTGACAGTCGGGGATCTGAAATCCGAACTCTCCAGATGGTCCGACGACGCGCCGGTGAACTTCTATTCTCCGCTCAAGGAACAGGAATTCAGATTTTACCGCTACCGGCCCGGTCAGGACACCTTGGTGCTTGAGATCAACGAGTTTCCCGAAACTTCGCCAGAGGTGCTGGCCGGCGCCAAACCCGTTTGATGGACCGCCGGCGGTTCACGCCGGCCGGCCTCCCGGGGGTTTTCGGCTGCAACTGACCAGCACGATGTAATCGGGCGGACTGCTGGTTATCCCCCAAATCTCGGTAATTCTCTTGTCTTCCCCAACCACCCGTCCCAGCGGACACTGCTGCCTGACGAGTGCCAGCGCCATGCGCCGGCGGTCTTGGCTCACCAGCGGGTTATACTTGATGGCCGGGATGCTTCGGACGTGCACCACGAAGTCATAGGGTTGCCCCGCGGCGGCGTGCTCGACGCGGACTGCGCCCCGCATGTCCGTCCATCCCGGCAAGATTGCGAGAAATACGAGCGTCGCAATGAATCTACTCACCGCAAACCTCCGCCTCCGCGCTTGATGTGGCGTCGACCGCCGGCTGTTTCACCAGCCGGCGGTCTTGCCCCTTCACAACGCCCCGCTTTCGAAAGCAAAGGTTACATCACTCAAAGAGCCCAGGCCATCAGTGGTGCAAAAGCATGATCAGGATGATCAGCGGAATCGGTATTCCAAGCAACCAAAGCAGGATCGGCATGACAATCTCCTTTCTTTCTGTTTGAGGTGTTATCGACGCAGGGCTCTGTTGCCCCAGGTTCCGTCTCGCAGACCACCGCCTTCGGTGGCCGCCAGCGCAGCCGCGAACGCTCCGATGAAGAGGGAAAGCGTGAGCCAGATCGCGAGCTGCATCGCAGCCTTGCGGGCCTTGTCGAGATCCGTCTTGATTTGCGCGATCGTATCGTTCACCCGCTTGTCCGCATCCGCCTGGCTAAGGCCGGTTCGGGCAGCGACCACCTTCGCCATGTAGCCGCGATCGGTTGCAGACGGCTCTGCGCCATTGCGGAAATCGGCAGCGAGCAACCGTGCTAATTCTCGGCGTGCTTCAGCACCACCCGCGTTGGCGGCGTTGTCCGCGGCAGGAGTATCGCGCCGCAACAACGTATCCACGTAGATATCCATTGGACCGCTCTGGGAGGAAGCGGCCGACTGCATGGCGCCCGACGTCATCCCCGTGATCAAAGAGGTGGCCGGAGAAGCGAGAATGACCGCGCCGAGCACGGACGCCAGCGCCCAAGCCAGGAAACCATGCGCGGTATCGCGAAAATGAACCTCGCTCGTCTGAACGCCGATCCACCGGTTACGCAGGCGCCCCGCCAGATAACCGCCGAGGGCCGACGAGATCATCGCCATCACAATAAAATATAGGCCGGTGCCAATTTCGAAGCTGGTCGCGGAAACTCCGGAATTGGCCCACGGGGACACAACGGAAAATCCAAGGCCAGCACCCAACGACAACAAGACCAACGTCAATGCCAACGAGGCGATGGCGCCGGCCAAAACGGCGGCCCATGAAACGCCCGCCACCAAAGGCTCCTCTACGCCATCATTCGTCTCAACGCGATGCATCACTTGTTCCATAAAACTTCTCCCAGCCATTGATGACCGGAATTTCTCCCAGCCGTTGATGAAGGAGCAATGTTGGAGCATCGCGAAGGTTCCGTTGAGGAAAACACCCACCGCCTGGAACGGCTGTCTGGCTCCAACGTTCTCCGCTGACTCGTGCAATTTTTCTCAATACGGGAACTGGAAGACATGACTATCAAACCGCTTGCCATCGCCGCGATTGCCGCCGCGCTTTCGTTTCCGATGGCTGCGTACGCGCAAGACGGTGCGGCCGCAGGCGCCACGAGCGGTGCTGTGACAGGCGCGATTGTCGGAGGGCCGGTCGGCGCGGCTATAGGCGCCGGCGTCGGCGCCATCGCCGGCGGTATAAATGATGATAGCCGGCCACGCTTCCGCAGTTATGTGACGGAGCGCCATGTTCCGTCCTATCGCTACGAAAGTGAGGTTCGCATCGGCGCGGACTTGCCGCCGAGCGGTGTGACTTACTACGACGGGCCGCGGGAGTATGGCGTAACCAAGTATCGCTACACCGTGGTGAACGACCGCACGGTGCTGGTCGATCCCTCAACGCATCGGATCGTTCAGGTTATCGATTAACCGAAAGTCGCAACGGCCCCGCTTCGGTGGGGCCGTTGCCCTTTGTGACGGAGGAGCCCATGCCTGCATTGTTCGCTTATCTGATAGCGCTTGGCCTCCTTTTGGGCACGGGCTACGGCGCACTGAACTGGCTGGCTCAACCGGAGCCCGTGAAGGTCGCCGCAAAGGCAAAGCCGAAATCAAAGTCACCAGCAGCCTACCAGGCACCTTCGCAGGAAGTCGCTCAAGCGGCACCGCCAGCGAATAAGCCGGACGAGAGCTCCACGGCGACAAAGCCATCCTCCAACGAGGATGAAGGATCGCCCGTTCCGAGCGATCAGCAGGCCTCATCTTCGAGCGATCAGCAATTGCCGCCTCAGCCCCAGCCGCGCGTAGCGGTCGCCAACGTTGCAGCGGGTGACCAGGGGACGTCGTCCGAAGCGGCCCGACCAGCGCCCGTTATCCGGTCTGCGAATGCTGAAATCTCTTCTGACGAAAGCAGGCGGAGCATCGAACAATCCGTCAAGCCTGCCGTCCGCGCGGACCCCGCAAAGCACCTGAAAACCGATGCTCCTTCTGCATCTGCCCCAGCGGTCACCGACAGAACATCTGCACCGGCAGCAACCGACCGAACATCGAAACGGCCTCGTTCAAGGCAGGTGAGCAGCCATAGCGAAAGACGCGCTCTTGCGGTGATGACCTTGCGGACCATCGAATTTCCCGACGGCCGGTGGATAACCCAGCTCATTCCCCTTGGAGGCGAGCCTTTCTAACTACGACAAATAAAAATGGCTGCTTCTTTCGATCAAGCTTGGGACCCGGTCAAACCATCCGAGCAGTGGCTTCTACCCGGATCGCTTTCTTCGCGAGTCAGCCAGAGCGCGCGCAAAATAGCTTCTTGCCACGTCGTCCAATGCCGCCGAGATCAATTCATCGGATTCGGTCACGCGACCCTTATGCTCTTTCTCAAGCCTTTCGGCTTCCTGAATGTATTCCACCGCAAGCTCGCGAAGACGGTGGAACTCAGCATCGTCAGGGATCGGATAAACGGTCGCCAGCAGATCCCTGGCGCGCGCCCGTGCGCGGTCACTTCTCACGCCAACCATGAGCGCCTCCTGATTTTTTAATTCAGATTGCGACGACCGTGATTGGCCGTATGGTCCACGACCAAGGGCGATCAAAGCTGTTCGACACCAACCCGCACCACTATGTCCGGTTCCTCCGCCGAGAGCATTTTGATGGTCATGCTCGCCCCGGTTTTCCCGAACAAACCCGCGCCGCCAATTGGTTCCCTAGCCTGCGCGGGGATAGAAGTCATACAGATTTTCGTGCGCAGGATTTTGCTCGATGGCGCGAATGGCGCTATTGGCAAGCCGGAGCTTGTGCCTGACCCCTGCCCTCCACTCCATCAGGATGATATCCGCGGCGAGGGACAGAACCCGGTAATACGGCTCGGCTTGCCCGGTCCGTTCGAGATAGTCCATCGCAATAGTAAGCGAAGCATCAAGGGTGCCGTCAAAAACAGGCCAAGGGTACATCGCGCATCTCGTACTTTCGTCTTCTTCTGAAGATGATGCGGGCGACCGTCTCGACTTCAACCGTCTCGACTTTCCCGCGCCGGCGCGGCCCGGCTTCCGCCGGGCGCACGCGCCGGACCCTCGCCCGTTTTGCACGGGACAGGCGAAGGCGAAGCGATCATCTCGGATTCAAACTTGAATTGGTCAAATCGTTCCACTTGGGAATGACGATTCCTGCACCAGGGATACCTTCTGCAAGGGAGTCGATGACTAGGAGAGTTCAGACTGGTGAAGTGCATATTGCGCGCGCGGCACCGTCCCGAGTTCTCCTGAAAACGCTGGCTCCCGACCCAAGCTATCGAAGAGGGCTACGGAACAATTCGCTGGCTGGTCGATTGGGAGCTAGCGACAGGAGAACCAGCCATGCGCGAGGATGAGTCGTCACCGCCTTTCGTTTACGAGGGATTGGATCCCGCTCGAGAGCCGAAATCCGCCCTTGCGGAAGTTTCCGAAGCTTTGAGAGAGGCGGTCGATCGCCTCACCAACGCGGTTGATGCGGGCCGCAAACCGGGCATGCCGTTGAGCATCCTCAGCAACATCGCGCGTGAAGCGCCTCTCGGCTCGCTGTTGGTCGCGTTTCTATTGGGTGTTGCCGTCGCCCGACGCCGCTGAGATGCCAGCGTCGCGACGGGGTGTGACGCAGCGTGTCCCCCTAAGTCGGGCCGGGCCGACATTCCGATCTGCCGAAGCAATGATGGCCGTTTCCGCGCGGGTACTGACCTGCGCCGACCGTCCCATCTTTGAAACCGCCCTGCGCTCTCAAAAGCACGGCCGCGCCGTCTGCAAGTGGGGGCTTGGGCGTGGCGGCGACCGTGCAGGCCGCGAAATCGGCGGGAAAGCGGCCCATCTTGGAAACGCAGTTTTTCTGAATGCGTTCCCGACACGCGCACGTTCAAACGAGGGCGGTTAAGCAAACGAAACCTTTACCCGGCGAAGAGGCAGCAAGGCTACCTCGCGGACGAGCCGTAGCTAAGACGGCAACGTACCCTTGGAAATGGGATCGAGGCCGCGAAGACGCGCCGCGATCCTTCCCGACTTTCCGCACCTACTTTGGCGGCTGAAGACCCGGGCTGTTGGCCCATTTCTCCAGGTTTTCGAAAACCCGTTCACGGCTCGGGCGCTTGGGTTGTGGTTTTGGCTCTTTGGGATTTTGAGGAAGCCTGGTTTCCTTTTCCATCGGCTGCATCGGCGCTCTCCTTTGTGTTGAAGAATACATCACCCAATATGAAGCCTCAATGCACAACTTATTGATTTTATTATAGTATTCGAGCACTGCTTCGTGCGCTTTCGATGTTTGAGACGGCAACCGGGGCAGGTTTAGCCTTGCGGCGTAAACTGTCTCAGATCGGCAATGCCGACCGTCCTTTCAATCTCGGCCACGCGCGCGGCCATTTTCTCGAATCCATCTTCACCGAATTTCTAAACTTCCCGCTTCTCCATGTCTTCGCCGAGCGCATCGAATTCCTGCGCTGAGACGATTTCACGAAGTTTCGGAAACAGATCAGTGTCTTCGCGCGCCGCATGCGGGCGATACATGATGATGAAGGCCTGCATGGCCGCAATCGTCTGGCGGCGATCATCGCCGTCCCTGCGGCTGGCCGGCGCGTGTTGCAGGATCCGCTCGGTGACGCGACCGCCCGGCCTGATGCTGCTGCCAAAGCGTGTCGATCAGATCGGTGAGCTTTCCCGCCTTTCGAAACCGCAGGAAGATGAAGATGAAGTCCCCTTCCGATTTCTCATGATAGTTCTCGATGATGTCGCGGATGAAATTGGCGGAATCTGAAATTCCTTTGGGTCGAAATCCATCCCTGAACGAGGAACTTCAGGAACGGCCGGTGGTTTTGATCTCAAACGACAGCGGAGAAAACCGATGGCTTCCACATCTCCCCGCCAACGACGGATAACCGGCCGCGTCATGCACGAATTCAAGCATGGCGAACTCGAGAGCGGCCCCGGTGGGCCGCCAACCTGGAGAGGATGAGCCGATGGCAATGCCATCCGATGAACTTCCGCGAAAGGAGCTGAAAACCAGCCGGCAGATATATGATGAGAGCATCAAGGTTCGCCGGCAAATCGAGGATGGACGACCAAGGAAAACCGAGGACGATCAGCAACGCGAGCTGTTCGGGCCAAGGGGTGTGCCGGGCCAGCCCGATCCAGCAACGATGGTGCCGCAAAGGAAGAAGAAGACCCCGACGAATTTCGACCCCGGCCACACCGCCTGAGTAGCTGCCGCTGTCGCAGCCGCAGGTTTGCTGCTAAGGCAAGCCATTCTGGAAGTGATACGGCGGAAGTGGCCGTCACCGCGACGCTGTAGAGCTGCTCGCGGATGTAACCCGCCAGACCGTATTGCCGACATCATCGGCAATCAACAACGCGCCCGACTTGTCGATAGCGAGGCCCACCGGGCTGTTGAGGAAGCCGGTCACCACCGGTGTAGAACGCTGGCCCCAGCGGACCCACGTGCCGGCGCCGGTTCCCCGGCATGGAACCGACATGCCAATCGACACGCCTCGCTAGGGCCTTACGCAACCTAATTAATTTCTACGTAAGTCGGCTTTCGTACAGACGGAGCCCCCGCGCGAATCTATCCTCAAGCGGGAGTGGCAGGATGCCTTTTGTGAGTTCCAGTCCTGAGCGGCCGATGTGTCCCGTCTGCAAACACAGGATGGGCCTGGCCCGCATTTCTCCGGGCGAGCGCGGCTTTGAGCTGCGGAGCTTTGAGTGCAGCACTTGCCACCGCGTCGAGAAAGTGTCGCTTCCGGTCGACCCGTTGAAGACCGACGCCTTGGGCTGGTTGGCTGGCGAACTGCGACCCCCGCGCTAGGGACCGACCAAGCGCGTCTCGCTTGCGAGAGCAGAATCCAACACAGCTATCGGGCCAGCTGCTTTTCAGCCGCCGCACATTTCTGCCGGAGATTTTTTCGTCTCACCCGCAAGGGAGAAAACGGGGTGCCCAAGGCACGGGCCTGAATTCGACAGCTTGTCATGTTGCGCTTCAATTTCGCCGCTGCCCTCAATGGCGTGCCACCAGCAGCGACGATTTCGGCGAGTTGTGTCAGTTCTTCTTCCGACCATTTGTTTTTACGCATGTGATCGTTCCGGAACGCGTCGGCGCGTCCGCGATTCCCGCAGCCAGCAGCGCGGCGACGATCGCCTTGGCAGTCAACGCCATGCCGGCGAAGCTTGTTCCGGCAAATCGGCGGAGCCGGTGGATCGCAATGAACTTCGAAAGAGCCTACCCCGGAATTGGCGATATCCGCTGCGCATCCCGTCGAATCCCGCAGTCGGAAATTACCCTTCTCAAAGCAGCTTGGCCGAAGGGTGGATTGCGCTCGCACTCATCGAACACCTGATGGGGGCTTTGAATATCTCGGTGCCACGGTCATCCCGCACCGAGATATAATTTCCCGGCCTGGCGAAACTCGGCCGTTCGGTTCCAATCCGCTGCGCAATGAAGCTGGCGTGCCGCTTGGCTTCCATTTTGGATGCGCAATCGTGCCCCATGAAATCATGGGCGGACAGGTTTCCCGCGAGGTCAAAGAAAAATCGCCTCATCGGTCTTCAACGCGAGGCTGGTTTAGCCGTTCCGAAATAGCGGAGATATCTCGCGGTTGTGACCGCTGGCCGGAGCGGACTTCGTCACGAAGCTGCCCGATATGCCCCAACCCGAACGCGTCGCGGTACGCCAGGACGCGGTAGGCCTTTGCACGCTTCCTTGCATGCTCGTTGGAACTGTGGCGCGAGCTACTCGGCCGGCCTGTCCGTGAGAACCGAGAAGTCCTTTGACCTCTGGCCATCCGGGACTTCCGCAAATCCCTCGGCAGCGAGGCCGCGCTTGAGCAATTCCCGGATGGCCGCTGCCCGGCTCGGCATCCGCTTTGCAAAACGCCAGGTGTCAATGGCCCGAAGCTCTTCCTGCATGAGCATGATTTGCAGCCGCTCGCCTCGATTGAGATCACCCATTCGACTCTCCCTGCAACCAGTCACTTCTAAACTCGGAAACTCATAATTAGTTTCTTACTTTCTTTACTCATTAGGCTCTTTTGTGGATTTCGACAATAATGACCACAAAGGCACCAAATGCGCTTCTAACACTTTGAACTTACTATTGTTTTGTTGAATTTGGGTCTTTCGAGGCGCATCGTTTCCGCAGAAGGGAAGCGAAAAATGTCGATTGAGATAGACCATGGGAGCGTCGGGATGGCCGAGTCGGACCATCGGATAGCGAACAACCTGGCCAGCCTGAGCGGCGTTATTCGCCTTCAGCGCAACGCCATTTCCAGGAGCCGCCGAAGCTTTACGACGGAGCAGGTTTGCATGCTGCTCGACGATATTGACGCGCGCATCGTGGTGACGGCGAAACTCCATAAGTCCCTGGCGCGGGCCATCAACGTCAATGGTGTAAACCTTGGCGATTTCCTGGAGGAAATTTCCAGGATGATCGGCTCGCTCAACCCGGAAGGAAGGATGGAGCTAACGGTCGATCATTCCTGCGATACCATCATTGACCCCCGTCACGCCCTTCATGCAGGGCTGATTACGGCCGAGCTCCTGACCAACGCCAGCAAGTACGCGCATCCGACGGGTTTACCCGTGAAGGTCAACATACGCTGCGAGACGAAAAGCGATGGTTCATTCGCGGTCGAAGTGACGGATGATGGCATCGGTTTTCCCGAGAACTTCGATCCTTTGACGGACGGCGGCTTAGGCTTCCAACTCATGCGCGCGTTGGCAAATGGCCTGGGTGCCGAGCTTCAATTCGAACACAGCAGCCTTGGGGTGTGTGCCCGCATTGTCAAACCAAGACATTTGGCCTCATAGTGAGGCTACGCAAACGGAATACCAGGATTTGAATACACCGTGTTCAAACGGCTAATCCGACAGGGTGGAAGTGGACCGCCTGCCTGACCAGGAGCCGGACCAGGAGCGGAACTGCCTTCGGCCGGCCGTCGGCAATCAAGCTTGCCCAGCATGCGATCGTAAAAAGGGAAATGCCCCAGTGAACGGAGGCACCGATCTGAATAGCAAAAGCGGTGCTAGACTGCTGCGCTAGATCAGGCGACCGAGCCGATGCACGTTGTCGAGTTGATTAGGGTGCTGAGGAAGCACCAGGATACTGCCGCCGGTTATGCGCTTGCCGCAACCGTTTTTGTGCTCGCCATCGTCATTCGCGAACTGGTCGATCCTTACATCCGCATTCCCTACATCACGTTGTTTCCCGCGATGGTCATCTGCTCGCTGGTTGGCGGGCGTATGGCGGGAATACTGGCCGCCGTGTTGGGCGGACTGCTTGCGTGGTATCTCTGGCTGCCTCCGCGGCTTACCTTTGTGCTTGAATGGCCGGCCGGTCATCTTGCAGTCGTGTTATACGCGGTTACCTCGACTATCCTGCTGTTGTTGACACGGGGGCTCAACGAAACGCTCAAGGCGCTTGAGAAGGAACGAGACCTCTCCGCGGAGTTGTTTCGCGAACTGCAGCACAGAACAGCCAACAATCTGCAGAGCGTATCGGCGCTGTTACGCCAGAACCGCAAGGCGATAGAGGATAATCCGGGCAAGGCCGTCCGCATCATTGACGGAGCCATGAATCGTTTTGAGATCATGAGCCGCATCAATCGGCGACTTTACGGCCCGCAGATGCTGGACGTGGCTATGGCGCCTTATCTCGAAGAACTCTGCCGCGATATACTGGCCGCTCTCGGCAGCGATCGGATATTGACCAAGGTTCGGTCGAATTCGGTCGTGCTGGACCGGGAGCGGGCAATGCTTGTCTCGCTGCTGCTGGCCGAATTGTTGATGAACGCGAGCAAGCATGCCTTCGATCCGGGCGGATCGGGATCTATCACCATCGCTCTGGAGCGCGAAGATTCCACTTACCAGATTAAATTTGCCGACGACGGCCGCGGACTTCCGGATGATTTTGATCCCTCGGCCGGCGCCGGTTTGGGAATGCGGATCGTGCAGGGGCTGGTAAGCCAGCTCAGCGGCTCTCTGCACACCGGCTCGGGTCCATCCGGCACAACCATCGAGGTCAGGTTTCCTGCGACCAGCTGAACGGTCTCAGCCCCCGCGTTTGCCAGCGGATATGGCACGGACGCGATACCCGAATGCTTTCCAGATCTTCTCGATGAGAACTTTTCCTCTCACCACGGCCAGCCTGCGGGTGCGCCGCTGCGTTGCCGCGACAAAAAATCGCTTGAATCAGCTCTGGCCTGGTTCGGTTCCGGGCGGTAACATCCCGATCGACAGGGGGTCAAAAAAAGGGGGCAAGGCAGGGAGGATACGAAGATGGTCGCCAGCGGAACGGTATTTCAGCCCGAGTTGATCGAGCTGATGAGGGCAGTCCTGGACGATGCCGCGGCAATGCTCCCCGAGGCGAAGCGCACCTCGACGATGAAAGCGGAAATCGCTTCGCATATCCTTGAATGTGCCGCGAAGGGCGAGCGAGACCCGGCCGCGCTGAGGACGGCGGCGCTCCTGGCGGTCGTGGAGTGCTCGCATTATTCGCACGACATTTCTCCGGAGCGCCGCGTGGTGTGAGTACCACGTGGTCTGAGCACCGCGGCAAGGTTCGCGACGCTGTTTGAACGCGCTGTGGCGGAAGGTCTGCGTTGCCGCGTTGGCATGGTCGATGCCTGAGCTTGATTGATGCGAAGAGGATCGCACCGAAGTCCAGCCATGCGACCCCGTTCCCAGGTCCCGTTCTTAGGTCCCGTTCTTAGATCCCGTTCTTAGGTGGAGTCTTCCGCAATGATGCAGATCATGTAGAGCCGGTTTCTGAATTCGTCCGTAACCTCAAGCTGCAGATCTTTCCCGGGCTTGAGTTTGCCATCGATATCCCGGAGTAACTCCCCGGCTATAATTGTCGCTTCATGCCAGGCGGCATGCTTGTCCCGGAGTTCTTCGCCTTCAGTGTCGACGTTTGAGCGCTCATGGCGGACATTGAAAAAATATCTAGGCATGATGGGAAAATGCGTTCCAAAACAGAATGTTCCAGGAGCCGCCAGGGCGGCATCAAGCTGCGGCAATGACCCACCGAGGCGATACACTCGATACGGTTGCCCTGCTGCCGCTTGGTCCAGGGCGGGCGGAAGATTGACAGCCGTCAACGCGACCTCCTGGGGTGCACGATAGGCTTCGCCGCGACGGCGAACCCGAACCTAACCAACTTCAACGGACTTCAACGAACGGGCGTCGAGAGCCATCCGCACCGCGGTGCTTTCGCGTCGGTAAAGGGAAGACGCCATGGCCGCGGTCGATCCAAGAACTCTGATGTGGGCCAGGGCCTGTGAGATGATCGAGCGCGCCGAGCAATTGCATCGCCAGTTCATCCAGCCCGCGGTCGCACCGATTCACGATCTGAGCTGGCAGCCGCCCGTCGATGTCATCGCGACCGACACTGAAATTCTAATGACTATCGCACTTCCCGGGGTCGACAGCGACGCTATTAAGGTGACGGTTGATGATGACGGAGTGTCGGTGGTCGGCTTCCGTCCGAGTGCGATACCGCGTGGCGATTTGGTTTACCGCCTCGAGATCCCTTACGGAAAATTCGAGCGTCGGATCGCCTTTCCGGCCGGACATCTCCGGCTCGGTCAGTCCGAACTTGCCAACGGATGCCTGATGTTGAGGTTCTACAGATAGCCTTCCAGGGAAGGGCGGATCGATGTCTGACGCAAATGCGAGCGAAGGCTCCGGCCCCGGAACGGAACAACGTCATCCGGTCATTCCTCAGGATGCCACAATTATCCTGCCGGTTCGAAACATGCTGCTGTTTCCCGGCATGATACTGCCGCTGACGATCGATCGACCATCCTCGGTTGCGGCGGCCCAGGAAGCAGCCCGAAGCGGACGCAAGGTTGGCCTGCTGCTGCAGGACGACCCCAGCATCGAACAGCCAGGTCCGGAGCATCTGCGGCGCGTCGGCACCATGGCGGAAATCCTGCGCTATGTGACTTCCGAGGACACTCACTACCTGATCTGTCGCGGCTTGCGGCGGTTCCGCGTCCAGGAATTCCTTCCCGGCTTTCCGTATCTGGTTGCGCGCATTGAGGAGATCGGCATCTCCGAGGTGATCACGCCCGATGTCGAGGCGCGCATGCGTCTGCTCAAGGCGCGCGCCCGGGACGCAATACAGCTCCTGCCGAACATGCCGCCGGAGTTGCCGGCGGCCCTCGAAAACCTGGAATCGCCGTCGGCGCTCGCCGATTTTGTTGCCGGCATTATCGATATACCGGTCCGCGACAAGCAGGATCTGCTCGAGACATTTGACGTGACCCAACTGCTCGACAAACTGCTGGGGTTGCTGGCGAAACGCATCCAGGTCCTGCAGCTTTCGAAGCAGATCGGCGAACAGACCCAGCAGACCCTGTCTTCGCAACAGCGCGAGCACATTCTTCGTGAACAGCTTCGCCAGATCCAGAAGGAACTGGGCGACGACGACGTCAAATCCGGGGAGATGAAAGAGCTCGCCGAAAAAATCGAGAAGGCGGGCATGCCCAACGAGGCCGAGGAACGCGCCCGGCGGGAATTGAAGCGACTTGAACGCATGCCGGAAGCCGCCGCCGAATACGCGATGACCCGGGCCTATCTCGATTGGCTGATCGAACTGCCGTGGTCAAAGCTTGATAGCGAACGCATCGACATCGCGGAGGCCCGGCGCATCCTCGATGAAGATCATTATGGGCTTGAGAAAGTGAAACGGCGCATTCTCGAATATCTCGCGGTGCGCAAGCTGAATCCCGATGGCAAGAGTCCGATACTTTGCTTCGTTGGCCCTCCCGGTGTTGGCAAGACTTCGCTTGGGCAAAGCATCGCACGAGCCACCGATCGCAAGTTCGTCCGGCTCAGTCTCGGTGGCGTCCATGATGAAAGCGAAATACGCGGGCACCGGCGCACCTATATTGGCGCGCTGCCCGGGAACATCATTCAGTCGATTCACAAGGCCGGCACACGCAATCCGGTGATGATGCTGGACGAACTCGACAAGCTCGGCGCAGGGTTCCATGGCGATCCGTCGGCAGCGCTGCTCGAGGTTCTCGACCCTGAACAAAACGCCTCGTTTCGCGACAACTATCTGGCCGTTCCCTTCGATCTATCGAAAGTCCTGTTCATCGGCACCGCCAACGTCGTGGACAACATTCCACATGCGGTGCGCGACCGTATGGAAATCATCGAGATGCCGGGCTACATCGAGGATGAGAAGCTCGCAATCGCAAGACGCTACCTCGTCAAGCGCCAATTGAAATTGGCCGGACTGACGGAAGAACAATGCAAGTTGAGCGACGACGTCTTGCTCGCCGTCATCCGTGACTATACGCGCGAAGCCGGTGTGCGAAACCTGGAGCGCCAGATCGGGGCCATTTTCCGGCACGCCGCGATGCGCATCGTCGAGGGCTGCGCCACGCCCGTCGTCATCGGGGTGGCGGACCTTCAGGCCATTCTGGGATCTCGGCGGTTTGAGCAGGAAGTTGCCATGCGCACCAGCGTGCCCGGCGTTGCCACCGGCCTCGCCTGGACTCCCGCAGGGGGCGATATCCTGTTCGTCGAGGCGACCAACGTTCCCGGCCGGGGCAGACTGATACTCACGGGCCAGTTGGGCGAGGTGATGAAGGAAAGCGCGCAGGCCGCACTCACCCTCGTCAAATCGCGCGCCGCCGAATTCGGCATCGATGCGATCGAACTGCAGAAATCCGACGTTCACATTCATGTTCCCGCAGGCGCCATTCCCAAGGATGGACCGAGCGCCGGCGTTGCGATGTTTATGGCCCTCACCTCGCTGCTGACCGGACGCACGGTGCGCAGCGATACCGCGATGACCGGCGAGATCTCGCTGCGCGGCCTGGTGCTTCCGATCGGCGGCGTCAAGGAGAAGGTCCTGGCGGCGATCCAGGCCGGAATCACCACCGTCATGCTGCCGGCGCGCAACCGCAAGGACATAGACGACGTGCCGGAGAAGGCGCGCAGCGAAATCCGCTTCGTCTGGCTCGAGCGGGTTGACGACGCGATCGATGCCGCCCTCAACGATCCGCAAACGCATGAGCCGGACATGCCGCGAACGTCACACCCGGCGGCGGAGAGGCAGGCCGCACGCTCCCCATAGCCGGTACGACCGCCGGCATCCTCCCCACGGCCGGTGGTGGATGATCCTGGGCGGGTTGTTGTCCGTTGCTTATGGCGCGCTGCTCATCGCCACGCCTTTGATTGGCGCTATCGTGCTGACATGGTGGATAGGCGCATATGCACTCGCCTTCGGCGTCGCGCTCATCATATTCTCCTTCAAACTTCGTTCGCGGCAGCACCAGCGGGTCAATCGCTCTGCGGTCGGCACAACCGCCTGACCAAGGACGGCGTCCGCCGATGTCGCCCAGAACAGTGCAGCACGAAGGCCGCAAGGACCGGACTGCCGGCCGGCCCTTGCGGCAGGTTGAAAGTGACGCGGACGCGATCGCTGACGAAATCGCCGAGAGCCTGATCGAGACTTTTCCCGCAAGCGATCCTCCCTGATCGATTCCGCTCGCCGTGTCGGCGTTCCAAAACGACACCGGCTGTCCCGGCCACCTCGAAAGCCCCGGTATCCTGATCGATGCATCTCGAATCCCGCGAGCGACAACGACTGTCGGATAGCCGACATAATCCCGTTTGACACTGCATACGCCTAACCCCCGGGGGGAAGAACAGTTTGGAGTTGCTACCTCCGGGAACAGGTGTCAAATTTGCCAGAGTTGCCGCGAGTGTAACTCAGGACGCGGACCATGCGGTGCGTCAATTCGCTTGCGAATTCTGAAAGCGCGCCGCGCAGCCCCTGCGATCCTGCCGCCTGCCCGACACTGCACCGCGAACAGCCGACGGCGGACAGCGGGCCTCGCTTTGCTGTCGCCAGAACCGCAACTTCGATCGCGCGCGTGCCAATCATGCACGTCGACGATTCAATTTTTCCCACAAGTCCTGCCGACGTCGTCGGTCGAGTGCGAGCGCTGCTCGCAACCTTGCTACTTGCGCCGCGCCCCTGCCACAGAATTCTCTTTTGCATAGCCCCTCCTGCCGGCGGAGGGTCCAATGGCGGCTGAGCGGATTGTCTATGTCCTTGATGACGACGATGCCGTCCTTCGTTCGCTCGAACGTCTGCTGAGTTCAGCCAACTTCGAACCAATCCCCTTCGATCGACCGGACGTGTTTTTGGCAGCTGCAAAGACCTTCAAGGCGGGCTGTGTCCTGCTGGATGTCCGTCTGCCGGGCATGAGCGGATTGGAGGTGCAATCGCAACTAAAAAAGATACGAGACGACCTTGCGATCATCATCATGACCGGCCAGGGAGATGTCCAATCCGCCGTCCGCGCGATGAAGGCGGGCGCTATCGATTTTCTGGAAAAGCCGTACAGCGATCATGCGCTGCTGGGAGCAATCGAGGCGGCTTTCGCGAAGGAACATCGCTTCAATCGCGACCGCGATATCGATGACGCCAGCCGGCGGGTCGCAATGCTCAGTCCACGGGAGCGGGAAGTTCTTGACGGACTTCTCGACGGCCAGCCGAACAAGGTGATCGCTTATCATCTTGGGATCAGCGTGCGAACGGTCGAGGTTCATCGTGCGCGCATGATGGAGCGGCTGGGACTGCGTCAGATGGCCGAGGCCATACGACTGGGCGTCTTGGCGAGACTAAACACCTCGTCCATGGCGAGGCGCAGGGGTTAGGCAGCGATCGAAGCCTGCTCCAACCGATGTGAACCGGCAATTGAGGTTTTTGCGGAGCGATCTTCCAGCGCGCCTCGGTTCAGGATCTTGACCGTACGCTTTCCCGCCAGCGTGATGGCCCCCCGCTGCTGCAGATCCGTGATGGAACGGCATACGGTCTCGACCGACACGGCCAGGTAGTCGGCGATGTCATAGCGCGAAATCGGCAGCTCCACCTGGCCCCTTTTTTCCGCGACGCGCCCGTCAAGCGAAATCAGAAATGCACCGACCTTCTCCAGCGCGGTTACCCGGCCAAGGATCAAAAGCTGAGCCTCCGATCTGGTCAACGACTGGAAGGCGACGTCGCGGAGTTCCCGTGCGAATTGCGGGTCGCGCTCCGCCAGTATTTCAACGCGCTGGCCCGGATAGCTTGCCAACACGGTATTTTCGGCAATCGCCTCGACGGTCGCCTCATGGTGGCAGTCCGAGATAAAGAAAAAATCCCCCGGCAGCATCAGGTCGACGATTTGCCGTCGTCCATCGGAACGGACTGCGCAGCGCCGGACGGCGCCGACAATAACGTAATACCAGTGGCCCGAAGGCCCGGGATCGCCGGGAATTTCCTGACCCCGGTTGCATGGCATTATCTTGGCAAACGCATCAAGGCGCTTCAGGGCATGGGGCCGCACCGAGAGTATTCGCCGATAGTAGTCTGCTGGATGGTTTCTCGGTTTCATGTTGTTTCCCTTCTACTGAAGATTTCTTCGGCATCGAATGCCACGATCTCAGCCTGGAGCATCGTTCGATCCGGATGATCGAAATACTCCGCGAATCTGCGTACCGTAAAACTACGTAATGGTCGGAACAATCCCCGGCGCGATGGACCAAAATATCGGCGCCACAAATTGATTGCAGTCAACTCCAGCAGCGCGCGCCGGTCCTAACTTGGCAAGCCCAGACCGGAACACCGTTCGCAAGCGAGGAGAACATGTCCTCTATCTTGACTGCTGGAACCGTTGCACCGAACTTCACTTTGCGCGTCACTCCCGATCAGAACCTTACGCTCTCGACGCTTAAGCGAAGGCCGGTCGTCCTGGTGTTCTATCCCGCCGACTGGAGCCCGGTCTGCAGCGACCAGGTGACGCTCTACAACGAGATCCTCCCCGAGTTCCACCAACACGGGGCGGAAGTGCTGGGCATCTCCGTCGACGGCGTCTGGTGCCATGCGGCCTTTGCGCGAGACCGCCACCTGCACTTTCCACTGCTCGCCGATTTCGAGCCGAAGGGCGAGGTCGCAAGGAAATACGGCGCCTATCGTGCGAGCGAGGGTGTCTGCGAACGTGCGCTGTTTGTCCTCGACCGGCACGGCACGGTCGCATGGAGCTATTGCTCTCCGATAGCGGTTAATCCCGGCGCAGACGGAATCCTGAATGCCCTCGAAAATCTCTCAGCTCCGGAAAACTACCATGGCTACCTTGAAAACGCCGATCACGCGAAATGATCACATCCTCGGACCGGCGCAGGCCCCGGTCACGCTCGTCGAATACGGCGATTACGGATGCCCGCATTGCGCGACGGCGCATGCTGTCGTCAATCAGGTCGAATTGACCTTTAGTGGACGCCTGCGGTTCGTTTTCCGTCACTTCCCTCTGACCGAAATACACCCGCACGCCGAGATTGCCGCGGAGAGTGCCGAGTTCGCTGGCGCGACCGGCCCGTTTTGGGAAATGCACGACGCCCTCTACGAAAACCAGCCGGCGCTCAGCCTTGCGACGATCTTCATGATCGCTGCGGAGCTCGGGCTTCCTGAAATGTCTTTGCGGAATGCGCTTGAGACCGGCCAGTACCGAGACAGGGTGCGGAGCGATTTCATGGGTGGCGTACGCAGCGGCGTCAATGGCACGCCGACCTTCTACATCAACGGCGTACGCCACGACGGCGCCCACGATTATGACTCCCTGGCAGAAGGTATCCAATCGCGCCTTGCCGCTGCTGCGAACTCGTAGCCGGTCGAAAAGCCGGCCGACCCGATCAGCCGGAGCAGGCAAAAAGTGAACTGCGAATTGACAATGATCAGCGTCGGTTTGGCGTCCGGCGACTATCCCTGCAACCGGGACCATGTCGAACGGAGTCCTGAAGATCAGCATTTCCGAAGCCGGCCAAATCGGAGCCGAAGAAAATCGAGGTCAAGGAAGCCGCTTGAGATTTCCCTGACGGTTGCGGGACGCGTGTGCCGTTTCCTCCAGCGCGCTCGTGCGTCCCGCACACCAACCAGGACGGTGTGAGAAGGCGGTGTGATCTGAGGCGGCTTCCTGGTTCCGCTTCGCCTTGGTGACGATCAACGAGGTCGCCGCAACACTCGAAGCAACTCGCGCATATCTGGAAAAAAGGAGCCTGGTCATGGCGAAGGCAATTGGAATCGATCTTGGAACCACCAACTCTTGTGTTGCCGTGATGGAAGGAAGCAAGGCCAGGGTCATTGAAAACGCCGAAGGCGCCCGCACCACGCCCTCGATGGTCGCCTTCACCGATGATGGTGAAGTCCTGGTCGGCCAGCCGGCCAAGCGCCAGAGCATCACGAATCCGGAAAACACGATATACGCCATCAAACGGCTGATCGGCCGTCGCTACGACGACCCTATCGTCGCAAAGGACAAGGGGATGGTGTCCTACCACATCGCGCCGGGTCCCAACGGCGACGCCTGGGTTGAGGTCAAGGGAAAGAAATATAGCCCAAGCCAGATCAGCGCCTTCATTCTCACAAAGATGAAGGAAACCGCGGAAGCCTTTCTCGGCAACAAGGTAACGCAGGCCGTGATCACCGTACCGGCCTATTTCAACGACGCCCAGCGTCAGGCGACCAAGGACGCCGGCCGGATCGCCGGTCTCGAAGTGCTGCGCATCATCAACGAGCCCACCGCGGCGGCGCTCGCCTATGGGCTCGAAAAAAAGGGAAGCGGCAAGATCGCCGTCTATGACCTCGGCGGAGGCACGTTCGACATTTCGATTCTCGAGGTCGGCGACGGCGTGTTCGAAGTCAAGGCGACCAACGGCGATACCTTCCTCGGCGGCGAGGATTTCGACAAGCGGATCATGGACTATCTGGCCGACGAATTCAAAAAGGAGACTGGCATCGACCTGCGCAAGGATCGCCTTGCGCTGCAACGGCTCAAGGACGCCGCTGAGAAGGCCAAGATTGAGCTCTCGAGCGCCACGCAGACCGACGTCAATCTGCCGTTCATTACGGCGGACCAGAACGGGCCGAAGCATCTCAACATCAAGCTTTCCCGGGCGAAGCTGGAAGCTTTGGTCGACGATCTGATCGAGCGCACCGTCGAGCCCTGCAAGGCTGCATTGAGGGATGCCGGCCTGCAGCCGTCAGATATCAACGAGGCCGTGCTGGTCGGCGGGCAAACCCGCATGCCCAAGGTCCAGGAAGTTGTGCAGAAGCTGTTCGGGCGCGAGCCGCATAAGGGCGTCAATCCGGACGAAGTGGTCGCGATCGGCGCCGCCATCCAGGCCGGCGTGCTGCAGGGCGATGTCAAGGACGTGCTGCTGCTGGACGTGACGCCGCTGTCGCTCGGACTCGAAACACTCGGTGGCGTCATGACGAAGCTGATCGATCGCAACACCACCATACCGACCAAGAAGAGCCAGACGTTCTCAACGGCCGAGGACAATCAGACAGCGGTCACCATCCGCGTATTCCAGGGCGAGCGCGAGATGGCAGCCGATAACAAGCTGCTCGGCCAGTTCGACCTGGTCGGAATACCGCCCGCGCCGCGGGGCGTCCCGCAGATCGACGTCACCTTCGACATCGACGCCAACGGCATCGTCAATGTGTCGGCCAAGGACAAGGCGAGCGGCAAGGAACAGAGCATCAAGATTCAGGCTTCCGGCGGTCTGACCGAGGCCGACATCCAGAAAATGGTGAAGGAGGCCGAAGCCCATGCCGAAGAGGACAAGCGCCGCAAGGAGCTCGTCGAGGCGCGCAATCAGGCCGACGCGGCGATCTATACCACCGAGAAGGCCCTCAAGGACGCTGAGACAAAGGTCCCTGCCGACGTGAAGCAGCAGGTCGAGCAAGCCGTCGCGGATGCAAAGCAAAATCTGACATCGGAGAACCCGCAATCGATCCGTCAGGCGACGGAGCGGCTCATGCAGGCCGCGTCCAGGATCGGCGAGGCCTTGAATCGCGCGGCTTCACAGGCATCCAGCGGCCCCACCGGGCAAGCGGGAGCGTCGAACGACGACGTCGTCGATGCCGAATTCGAGGAAGTCGATCCCCGCGACAAGAAGGCATCTTGAAGCAGGACCTGAAGCAGAGCCGCTTCATGCCGACGCGATCGAAATCGGGAGCACAACATGGCGAGATAGCGATACCGACCGATCGATATCGAGCCACCGGGTGCGGACGAAACCAGGGCAGCGATCCCTCCGCCGAAATGGCTTCCCTGCGTGAGCGGTTGATGCGGGCATTGGCGGAAACCGAAAACACGCGGGCATCGGCTGCGGACCCCTACACAACGCTGGGCGTGAAAAAGGACGCGACCCAAGGCGGATTTCGGCGTCACTGACGAAGGTATCGCAATCATCCTGCATCTGCTCGATCAATTGTACAGGTTGCGCTGCCTGGTGCGGGATATTCATGCGATGGAGCTGCCGGATCGCACCGGGGATTCCGGCTGAACGATTCGGGCATGGAGATTGCTTCGTTTGAAGACGGTCGCGGCGCGGCGACGGATCGCCCAATCAATGCGACATGAATACCGGAACGGTCATCGACTTCAGCATGTCGCGGGTTACGCCGCCCAGGATAAACTCGCGAATCCTGGCGTGGCCGTAGCCACCCATCACGATCAGCGTTCCGGCACTGTCGGCGACATAGGAAAGGATGACATTGGTGACATCGATGTCGGCTGCCGGGAGGGTTTCGATCTCCACCTTGACGTCATGGCGCGCGAGATGCTTTGCCATTTCAGCGCCACGAATGACGTTGGTCTCGTTTTTCGTCTTTTCATTCTGCACGATGAGCAGATCGACCGACGCCGCCTTCGTCAATAGCGGCAGCGCGTCGTTGATGGCGCGCGCCGCGGCGGAGCTGCCGTCCCAGCAACACACGACATGATCGAGTTTCAGCCCGTCCTTCTGGATATAAGGAACCACGACGAGCGGGCGACCGGACTGAAACAACGAAGTTTCGATCACGTCATCGTTGTCCACGCCGTCCGGTTCGGATTGCATGAATACGCTTAGATCGAAGCGACGGGCCAGCGTCGCCAGAATCACGGGCGCCCCCACCCCCGCCCCTGTCGTCTTGAGCAGGCGGTGCTCCGCCGACACCAGGCTGCGCCTGGCGGCGGCCTCGAAACGCTCTATCGCGGACAAAGCCGTCCTCTCGCTCTCGGCGATCATATCGACCAAAATTTCGGGCCGAATTTCCAGCGAAGCATAGCCGGGCAATTCCGGCGTATAGGCGAAAGCAATTCCAGCCACATGCGCCTCGAACGTCTCCGCGATGGTGATGGCGAAATCACGGGCCGGGTCACGTTCGATTTTGTGCTCCAGATTGACGATAATGTCCTTGATCATCGAAAGGCTCCCGAAGCACGTGGGTCGTCACCCGACCGTCGTCAGCTCTGCCGGCGCTGACCGAACAATTGCAGCAGCAGCATGAAGAGATTGATGAAGTCGAGATAAAGCGCTAGCGATCCGAGCACGGCCTTCTTGCCGGAGATTTCGAGCGTGTCCGACTCCAGATACATTTGCTTGATGCGTTGGGTGTCGTAGGCGGTCAGACCGACAAACACGATGACGCCGATGACGGATATTGCGAATTGAAGGGCGCTTGACCCGATAAAAAGATTAACGAGCGAGGCGATGACGATGCCGATGAGACCCATCAGAAGGAACGAGCCAAAGCCCGAGAGATCGGAACGGGTGGTGTATCCATAAATGCTCATCAAGCCAAAGGTTGCGGCGGTAATGAAGAACACACGGGCGATCGAGGTCCCGGTGTACACCAGGAAAATGCTCCCGAGCGACAGTCCCATGGTGGCCGCATAGATCCAGAACAATACCGCCGCCGTTCCAGCGCTCATTCGCTGGATGCCGAAGCTCAGCGCCAGGACGAAGCCGAGCGGCGCAAGTATGACAACCCAGATCAGTCCCGTTTCAGCGATCGCCTGGTAGAAGCCGGAGGCGGCAGCGGCGTAGGCAACCAGACCGGTCAATACGAGGCCGCCGCCCATATAAGCATAGACACGTTGCATATGGGCGCGCAGTCCGGCATCGATCGACGCTGCAGACATTCGGGCGGAGGTGCTTCGAGCGTCGGAATCGTAGTAGCTCATGGGTCACTCCTGCGGTTTGTTCGTCTCGAACGCGGCTGTCGTCGGTCCGTCGCTACGCGGCATTGATAGTTTCAGACTCCGGAAGGCGTGTTTTGGGCGTGCAGGGCGCGCTCGCTGCGAACCTGATCGGCGGTATAGGGCACCGCGTTCGGATCGAACGACTGCCAGCCCGATTTGCGGTAAAGGTCGCAACGTTCCTCCAGTTTCACGGCAGACTGGTTCATCAGCGCCGTTATCCGCGGCAATTCGGCTTGATGGACACGCGCGGCGACCAGCGTTCCGCCGCGGCGCACGCCTTCGACAAAGACCTGCGCGTCCTCCTCGCTCACCCCGGCATTGGTCAACGCCCCAAGCAGGCCGCCGGTGACGCCGCCCACTGCCATGCTGCCCAACAGCGCGGCGAGCCATCCGACGCCAACCACTGCGCCGACACCGGGAAGCGCCAGCAAGGTGACAAGGCTCGCGGCCGTTGCGGCGGTTGCGCCGATCGCAGCGCCGAGGGCTGCCCCCTCGGCCTTGCCCTCGCTCTTGGTCTCGGTCTTGCTTTCGGCCTTGGCCTCTGTCTCGCCTTGGGCTTTGCTCCTCGCGACAGCCTTCTGGAACGGGAGAACGGTGTCCTTCGCGGCGCTGTACCAGCGGTCTGAATTATTCGAAATTACGGTGGTCTCCGACGGAGGCACACCCACAGCCTGAAGCGCGAGGATGATCCGATTGGCATCGACGTAGGAATCGTAGAGACGGCAGACGATAATCAGCATGACGCGGTCCTTTGCGTGAGAGACGGCAGAGCGGCCGCGGCCGGCACGGCCGATCCGGGAATGCTGACTACCTTCTTTCATCGCGGCCACCGGACGCGCCTTGACGAATATCAACCGAATGTCGGGGATTTTGTCTTGATGCGAATATCGGGCGGCCGCCAACTTCCCAATTCCTCGCCGGCACGGTTGCGCCTGGACCGCGTTGCCCGCGTGCGGCGGTTATCGTGACAGTAAAGCCGGCAATTCGCTGTTGTTTCCTTCGTACCTCTCGCCGTCTCGGTACGCCTCGTCACTGATGCGCTCTCGCGGGGCCTGCCCCGCGCCAGTCGCGCACCGTTGCTCGATGACGCAAGGCCCAAGGCGCTCCTCGTTGTCGTTTACGGCGAGGTCACGCAGCTCGACGACGCCATTCTGCAGCACAATGATGCTCGCGGTCCGCCTCGCCAGCATTATTGTGTCGAGACGACCTCTGCTCCGGTCATGCTCTCAGGTCGCTGTGTTCGACGCTCGCATTACGTAATTTCCCTTACTTGAAGTTCCGACACCGCCGCCAACCATTTCAATTGGCCTCCCACCGTGGACTCCTGGACGAGCCGGCAAGCCTGAGGAAGTGATGCAGGCCAAAACATACCTCAGCGCTGTATCTGTTCCAGAAGCGCATCTTTCAATGTTTGATGCATTCGAAATCGCATGGAACAGGCTTGTGACGACCGGCCATGTCGATCAAGTCGCGATCGATGCTGCCCGGCGCCAGCTGGCCACAGCTGTGATGTCAGCTGCCGAAAGCCGCAAAAAGCCGGAGCAGATCGCCGAGACAGCGCTTCGATCACTCGGGAAGGCATAGACCTGGCGAACTTCAATCAAGTTCCCGGACGACCGGCAACAAGCTTTGGAGGTATCCATGGAGGGGTCAAAACCGAACGGAAAGGCCGTGACGCTGGCGCGATCCCCCATCGACCGACGCTGTCATGTCTGCGCGTTTTTCAACAGCCTTGAAGACGAATACAGCGTCATGCTGCCTTTCCTCAAGGAAGGACTCGAGGCTGGCGAAAAAATCTTCCAGATCATGGACAATCGGCAACGCACCGAGCGCCGGCGCCGTCTCACCGAGACCGGCATTGACGCCGACGCCGCCGAGCGGAATGGCATGCTGGAGGTACGGTCCTGGGAACAGGCGTATTTATCCCGCGGCCGCTTCGATCAATACGCGATGATCGCTCTCGTCGAAAACATCGCAAAGGATGGAGAGTCGCGTTCCGGCGGCAAGCGGCTTTGGGCCAATATGGAATGGGCATTGCATGACTTTCCAGGCGTGCACGACATTGTCGAATACGAATCGCGCCTCAATTACATGCTGCCGAAATACGACATGGCCACCGTGTGCACCTACGACCTGACGCGGTTTGACGCCACGGTCGTGATGGACGTTCTGCGCACACACCCGCAAGTCGTCATTGGCGGCATGGTGCGCGAGAACCCGTTTTACGTTGCTCCCGACGAACTCCTGCGGGAACTCGGTGATCGCAGATCCGACCACTCGGCTCCCGCCAATCCCGGCGGCTGATGAGTGTCAGTCTTTCAAGGCATGCGTTGGGTGGAGCGCGCTGAGCCGCAGGTATTGCGGCGATGCATAAGTGACCTGCTGGCGCTGTCGGCCCTCCCCGCGATGTGGAACACCTCCGATGCGACCCAGATCGCTGACAGCGTCGCCGCGGCGTTGATACCCATCCTTGACGCCGAAGTTGTCTATCTGTCAGTACCTGGCGACTATCGAGAGGCCATCGAAGTCATCCGAAGCGCTGTCTCGATCCCGGCCACCGCCATGGAATCGTTAAGGACCGAACTACGCCGCGCAGCCGCGGCGCCGTCGGAATCTGTTGGCACGCTAAATTACCACGCTGGCGCCGGAAGCATGCGGTTCGCCGCCATTCCGATCGGATTCAGGAAAGCCGCCTGGCTCCTTGCGGCCTCCCGGCATCCTCATTTTCCCAGCGATGCGCAGCGATTTCTCCTCGGGGCCGCCGCGAATGAGGCGACGCTCGGATTGTTGCGTCAACGCGCCGAAGCAAGCGAGCGGCGGCTACTTTCGGTGATCGAGCGCGCACCGGACTTCATCGGGGTCGCCAGCCTGGAAGGCATACCGCAATCCATCAATCCGGCCGGCCTGAAGCTGGTGGGACTGGGTGGCATCGAGGAAGCATGGGAGCATACCATTCTCGACTTCGTTGCGCCTCATGAGAGGCCGCGACTCCAAACGGCATGGCAGACAGTGATCGAGCACGGCGCATGGTCGGGCGAAGTCATGTTCCGCCATTTTGGATCGGGGGATTCGATTCCGTTTCTGGTAGACTGGTTTCGAATCGACGACCCGCGCACTGGACAACCGATTCACCTTGCCACGGTCAGTCGCGATTTGCGCGAGCAGAAGCGGCTCGAGAAGTCGCTACAGAACATGAACGAACAACTTGAGCGACGCGTCGACGAGCGTACCAGGCAACTGGCGGCGGTCAACGACCGGCTCAACGCGGAAATGGTTGAACGAAGGCGCTCGCAGATCAAACAGCATGCGCTGCAACTGGAGCTCGCGCACGCGAGCCGGCTTGGCGTTGCCGGAGAAATGGCGGCGACTATCGCACACGAACTCAATCAGCCGCTGACTGCCGTTGCCAACTCCATGAGCGCGGCCCGCCGTCTCCTGACGGCAGATCGGAACACCGTGTACGACATCATCGTCGAGGCTGAAGAACAGATCGTGCGAGCCGCGCAGATCATCCGGCGACTGCGCGATTTCGTTTCCGGAACCAAAGCCGAGAAACGCCTGGAAGAGCTTCATCCCATGATCGAGGAGGCGCTCGCGCTTGCCCTGACTGGAAGTGGCGTTCAGGACGTTAAGGTCGATATTCAATTCGACAAACGCCCCATCCGCGTCTTTGCCGACAAGATCCAGATCCAGCAGGTCGTCGTCAATTTGGTGCGAAACGCCATTGAGGCCATGTCCGACGCCCCGCGGAAGGCGCTGCGGATTTCAACCGCGCTGCTGGATGTAGACACCGTGGAGATTGCGGTAAGCGACAACGGTCCCGGTGTGGCGGAGGAGATGCTCGGGAATCTTTTCGAACCCTTCCATTCGACGAAGCATGATGGGATGGGATTGGGGCTTTCGATCTGCCGCACCATCGTGGAAGCGCACGGAGGCGAACTAAGCTATGATCCTCTCTTCAGCGAAGGTGCGACCTTTCGCCTTACGCTCAGGACTCTAAACGGCAAGGACGACGATATCGTCGGATAGCGCCGCGCGTACTACCCAGACGGCCGCCGAGGTGCTTTCGAAGTGTCAGGGAAGTTTCATCCGCACGCATAATCCCGCGGTGGCGAACGCTGCAGAACTATTCGTCACTGTTGCTCGGTTCGATAAACCAGAACACGGGAAGAAAGGCACTGATGCCTGCGGCGCCCGTTACCAACTACCCAGGGTCAAGTCATACTGCCCGGCATGAAGCAGCGAATTGAAATCCCGTGCACGCCCTTGATTGGCCAGACCATGGTCCTGCCGTAGCGGTTCGGTTCCGTAACCAGGGCATCGTCAGGAACGTCCACCCATTCGTTTTCGATACGGACGCGGTAATGGCCATCCTTCGATTCCCAATCCGGATCTGAGACGGCAAAGCCATCGGCATCGGAGCAACACGGTCCCTTGCCGGACTTGAGGCTGTCAAACCATGGCTTGAGCGGAGATTGCGAATAGGCGCCGTTGTCACGCGCTTGCGCCGCACCCATAAAAATCGCGGCGAGAATGCCGAGGCACAGGCCGAGAAAAGCATCTTTCATGATCGTACTCGGAACTTGATCAGGACACCGCTACCGCTTCAATCGCACAGACGGCATACACTGCTGATGATCGTATCAAACCTGTATCGATCGGCGTTGACGGCCGTCAACTCCCGCTCGTGACCCGACATTCACGACCGCGCGATCACATCAGCAGATCAAAGATGCGGAAGCTCCCGCCACGCTCAACCCGTCAGCGACTTCGGGCGGTTTGTTCTCGATCTCCTCGGCATATGCGAAGTCGAGCGGTGGCCACACCGCGGCGATCAATCACCGTCGAAGGGTAATTCGACCGCAATTCACGTCCGGCCGAAACAGGCCGGGAAACACGCAAAGAAACACGCTAACAAACCCGCCAAGAAAAGGGCCCAATCGAACCGCAAGCTTGTCTCTTGTTCCGGGGCGACGACAACGCGGATCGGGAGCAGCACATGTCACAAACGGTTTCGGAGCTCCTGGTCGGGGTGCTCGAACAGATCGGTGTCAGACAGATTTTCGGGCTGATCGGCGATTCTCTCAATCCGCTCGCGGATGCCGTTCGAAGGAGCAAGATCGAATGGATCGGCGTCAGGCATGAGGAAGGCGCGGCGCTCGCCGCCTCAGGCCAGGCCAAACTCACCGGACGACTCGGCGTGTGCGCCGGCACCACCGGACCGGGCAGCACTCATCTGGTGGCAGGGCTGTATGAAGCAAGCCGCGACCATGCTCCGGTACTGGCGCTGTCCGGTGACATGCCGCGGCCGATGCAAGGCACCGACTTTATCCAGACCACAGAGCCGGATCTGCTGTTTCGAGACGTCTCGCTGTACACCGAGACCATCTCATCGCCGGCGCAGGCCCCGGCCGTGATTCATCAGGCTATTGCCGCCGCCTATGCCGGCCCCGGCGTTGCCCATCTGACGCTTCCGCAGGACGTGCTCTCCACAAAAGCGGTGGGTGTCGCCTCGAGTGTCGCGACCTTGAAGCCGCGTAGCGAAGTCGCGGCCAGCGAAAGCGAGGTCGCCGAGATGGCCCGGCGGATCGACAATGCCGACAGAGTGGTGATCATGTGCGGCGCCGGTTGCCGCGGTGCCGCCGATCTGTTGGGCGCATTGTCGAACCATCTGAAGGCGCCGCTTGTCCATTCAGTGCGCGGCAAGGAACTGATGGCTTACGACGATCCACGCTGGATGGGCGGCCTCGGCATGATCGGCACCAAGGCAGTCTATAACGCCGTGCATGACTGCGACCTGCTGCTGATGGTCGGCACCGACTATCCCTATTCCAATTTCCTGCCGCACAAGGGCACGGTAATTCAGATCGACGAACGCGCCCAGGTGCTGGGACGCCGCGCGCCAACGGCGCTCGGCGTTGTCGGTTCGGCGCGGCCGACATTGAAGTTGCTGCTCGAGAGGGTCGAGGAGAAGACCGACCCCGTCTTCTTTGACAATGTCAGCCGCGAACGTCACCGGTGGGACGAAATGATCAACAAGCAGGCCGACCTCAGGCGAAGCAAGGACCGCATCCATCCACAGGCGGTGGCACGCGGGGTCAGCGACCTCGCCCGTCGCGACGCGATTTTTGTACTGGACACCGGGTTGAATACGTTGTGGTCGGCGAACTGGATCCGCCAAAGCGGATCGCAGCGCATCGTCGGGTCGTTCAACAACGCGGCGGTGGGTACGGCGCTCGGCCAGGCCAACGGCGTACAAGCGCTGGACCGTTCGCGCCAGGTGATCGCGCTTATCGGTGATGGCGGCTTCAACATGCTGATGGGCGAGTTCATGACGTCGGTCCATCACAGGCTGCCGGTCAAGGTCATCATCTACAACAACTCCGCGCTCGGTTTGATCACGCTGGAAGCCGAGAGTGTCGGCCTCGTGCCATTTCGCGAGGCCATCGAATTTCCCAATCCCGATTTCGCCGCATTGGCCCGCGCCTGCGGCGGTCACGGATATACGGCGCGAAAGCCGGGTGACCTGATGGCTGCAATCGCCGAGGCTCTCGCCGTCGATGGCCCGGCCATCGTCGACGCGGTCGTGGCCGCGGACGAGATGCCGAACATGCCGCACGTCGAACTCGAGCAGATCGGGCATTACGCCGTAGCCAAGATCAAGGAAGCCGTGCTCGCGGTCACCGGAGGGTAACGGATTTCCAATGTCCAGTTGTTAAAGCATGATCCGGAAAAGTGGATACCGGTTTTCCGAAAAAGATCATGCTCAAACAAAAGGATAGTGCGAGATGACGATTCGAAGAAATGTCATCTCGCTCTGGTGCCGGCCTTGTGCGGCCGGATCCCGATTCAGGCGCCGTGCGTTTACAGCCCTGCCCTTCCGGGATCCTCCCTCTCAGAATGACCTGATCCGTTTTTACCTTATGCGCTCACAACGCTTGGTTCAAAAAAGCCAGGCAGGTCGGAGAACTCAAGCGTTCCGAATGGCGGCAATCGCAGTTATCTCGATCCGCAAATCTGGATCAGCGAGTCGAGCTTCAGTGCACGCGCGAGCTGGCGGATTCGCCTTGTCAATCCAGGCATCATACACGCTGTTCATGGAATCAAAATCCGTGATGTGCGGCAGGAAAACATTGACCGCCAACAAATTGGATTTGTCAGTGCCCGCCGCTTTGAGCAACGCATCGATCTTGGCGATGACCTGCTGGGTCTGACGCTCCAGTGAGCTCTTGCGGTCATCGGCTACTTGCCCCGAGATGTAAACTGTATCGCCATGGATCACAGCTTGGCTCATCCGCGGTCCAGCCTGCACTCTTTTAACCATCGTTCGTCGCTCCTTCTATGTTCATTGATCGATCCGACACGCTTTTTCCCGGCTGCCGCAACTAACGGGTTCCCATCAACAAGCCTGGCAGGAAGCTCACGAGACCTGGAAATGCGATCAAGATCGCTATGTTGAAAAACAAAGCTGCTACAAACGGCAACACTTCACGCGCGACGACCTCGAGTTTTTCGCCTGAAATGGATGCCGAAATGTACAGGCATAACCCCACCGGGGGCATTAGCAGTCCGGTCGCTGAATTCAACATTACGATGATCCCGAAAAACACTGGATCGACATGAAGCTGTATCAGCAGAGGCAGGAACACAGGAACGATTGCCACCACGGTGCTGGCACCCTCCAGAAACACATGCAGCACGACCATGATGATGTTGAGGAGTATCAGGATCACCACGACGTTTTCGGTCGTCCCGGTCAAAAGGTCAGTGATCTTCTGTGGACCTTGGTTGATGATTAAAACCCAGCTGAAAGCAATGGCGTTTCCGGCGATGAAAATGACGCGGCTCATGGAAATCGTGGCCTCATGCCAGGCCTTGAAGATTGTTTTGGCTGTCAGTTCCCGGTAGCCAAGAAGTCCAACGAGCAACGCGTAGACCGCAGCGACCACTCCGGCCTCAGTGGCCGTAAAAATGCCGCTTAGGATTCCCCCCAGGATAATGACTGGAGCAATCAGCGCCGGGCAGGCTCCTGCGGCCTGGCACAAGAGCAGACGGATTCCGGCGACGGGTTCGCGCGGAAATTTGCGCCTTCGTGCAGTCGCATAAGCAACGATCGCGAAACTTCCGGCGACCATCAGTCCCGGAATAAAGCTGCTCAAGAACAGCCTGGCAACGGAGACGTTCGCAACCCATGCGTAAAGAATCATGGTAATGCTCGGCGGGAATAACATACCGAGGGAACCGGCAGCGGATTGTAAAGCTGTAGCGAAGCCGCGATCATAGCCGCGCTGAACCATTCCCGGGATCATGATCGAGCCGATCGCCGCGGTGTCTGAAACAGCCGAGCCCGATACGTCCGCAAAAAACACGCTGGCAACGATATCGGCGATTCCCAGACCTCCCCTCATCCAGCCGACAAGGCCATTGGCAAAGTCGACCAACCGCCTGGAGATCCCCCCATACGACATCAAGGTACCGGCGAGCATAAAGAGGGGAATCGACAGAAGCACAAAATTGTTCAAGCCATCGAACAGACGAATAGGATAGTTGATCATCGCGACAAGCGATCCAGTCGCGAGCGCCGCGATCGTAACTGTTCCGAGCACTATGGCGACGGGAACCCCAACGAAGAACATCACCACCGCGGCGATCGCTACGAATGCGTAGATATTGAATTGTGCGAGCCAATAACCCCCGCAAGCCAGGGCGACCAGCATCGCTATTGTGAGCAAGGATCCGGCGGATATTCGCACCCGCCTAAACATTTCGTCGAGATGAAATAGCAGCATCAGCGCTCCACCAATACTGAGCGCGAGGTACGGATAGGTCATCGGCACGTTAAGCGAAAGAGACGGCTCGGTGGCGACCGATGCGATCTGAAATCCAAGCGTTGCGAGAGCGATGAAATAACCGAGGGTCACCAACTCAGCGGCAAATTCGACCTGAACTCGAAACGGCGCTGGCATCATTTCGCAAAATACTGTGATGCGAGGATGGCCGACCTCACGCAGGGTCATTGCGGCCCCAAGAAATACCCACCAAATAAACAGGAAATCGCCGAGTTCCTCGAACGCTGGCGGCACCTGGGCTCCTGCAAATCGCAGGACCACTTGCCCGAAAATCAATATCACAACGGCAATACCAATGATCGCTGTCAATACGTGAAGCGCGCCTGTCACTCCCGCGAGCAGGATCGCCCACGCTTTTGTCAATTCGATCTCCTTGTGACTTTCATGGCTTCTGGTCGGTCAACCCTCGGCGAGAATCTCCTTCACGAGCGGAGCGAGAACAGGGCCGGCATCCTCGATGACGGGCCGTGTCGCGTTGCGGAAGCCAACAATGTCCTTTGGTTCATTAACCATCACTCCTTGCTTTCGAAGGAAATCGAGCGAGGCGTCTTCGTCCTTGACAAGGAAGGCGCGTCCCTTTTCGGTTGCTGTCTTGGCTGCCCCATCAAGGGCCTGACGAATATTTTCTGGCTGTTTGTCAAAGACACTCTTGTTCATCACCGCAAAAGCGAATGACGCGATATGCCGGGTGAGCGAAAGGTATTTTTGGACTTCATAGAACTTTTGTACGCGAATGGTCGTGGGCGGATTTTCTTGTCCATCAACGACGCCCTGCTGCAAGGCCGTATAGAGCTCACCAAAATTGATCGATTGAACTGACGCGCCGAGTGCCTGAAAGGTATTGACAAAGATTTTTCCCGGAGGGACTCGTATCTTGAGTCCCTTGAAATCGGCCACGGTTTCGATCGGACGACGATTGTTGGTGACACTGCGCATGCCGATATCGATCCAGCCGAGGAAATGAAAACCCGCACTATCACAGTCGGCCTTGATCTTCGCCCCAACCGATCCGTCCTGCCATTTATGCGCATCGGCGAGTGTGCGGTACAGGAAGGGCAAATCCATCACGGCCAGTGACGGCACATATTGCTGCAGCATGGGACCGTTCACGGTTATATCGAGCGTCCCAAGCTTGACCGCCTGAGCGAGCGCCGGGTCCTGCCCGAGCTGCGCGTTTGGATAGATTTCGACCTTGAAATCGGAAACCTTTTGGGCCAGCGTGTCCGCAAAGTTTTTAGCCCAGAGATTGCCCTGCCATTCCTGGGAGCCCGAATGCCCCAACTTGAATGTCACCGGAGCGGCACTGGCCTTCGATGAGTGAAGAATTAGGGGCGCAGCTACCAACGCGCTCGTGCCTTGGATAAAGGAACGCCGAGAATAAATTGCGGCGCCCGAAACCGATTTATTGGTCATGATTTCCGCCCTACTTTGAAAAAATTCCGTTTCAACGGTAACGACACCAAGGCAGGATCAGCACGCCTCAGCCAACGTGCGTCTTTTTTGTCGACTGCACCTCACCGCGGATCCGACGTGGGCGCACCATCTTGTCGGCCTCGCCCTGCATCGACTCCAGCGTCAAAAGCCCCATGGCCCCGGCCAAATTCCACCAGGAATGATCGGCGGTGCGAACGATATAACATTCGGTGCTAAGTCCGATGTGTTGCCCTTCGCGCGAATGGCCTAACGCGATATGCGCGATCTCTTCCGGCAACCCCACCACAAGACAAATGTGTGCGCCAAAAACCGAATGCCGCAGCGACGCCGAGCCTGTCTGCGATGGATCTTCATTCCACCGCTTGAGATTGCGAGGGTCGAATTCCCACGCCTTGCCGACGTCATGCACAAGCGCGCCAGTCAGAACGATGTCGCGGTTGACAGACACCTCGGGAAAGGACGTTTCAAATTCCTCGACAATCTTCATCGCTAGATGCGCAACGCCACGCAGGTGATCGGCCTGATTGCCGCGCTTGAGGGTGAACACTCCTGGATTTCCCTCTCCCGGAATGTCCCGGATGCGCTGAAAACTCGACTCGCAAAGCGCATGGGCCCATGCCTCGATCGTCTTCGTTCTCAGCGTGGCATCGCTGATCTGTTTGATCTCGGGCAGATCTTCGACGACCGAGGCCCGGACCTCGTCCGTAATTGGTCGCTTCAACTTTCCGGCTTCATAATTCATCGATGCTTCCTTTCGAACCTGCATCAAGATGCTAATTCGCCGCTCCCTCCGGACTCTAATTGAAAAACCTCCGCCAACCCATTAATGTTTTCTATGAATGATCGGGACCCTGCGAGGTTTGGAGGCCTATTACTGGGCAGCTCGGCTCGGCGGCTTTGGCGCGGCCGCTGCTCATCTAGGGCTGACCCAGCCGTCGATTTCGGTCCGGATTAAAGAGCTGGAGCGGGAGGTGGGCACCAAGCTGTTCTATCGCGTCGGCCGGAATGTGCGGCTAAGCGACGCGGGAATAGCGATGTTCGACTATGTCGAGCGCCTCCTTACCCTGATGCACGACCTGGAAGGACATGTTCGACGCAGCGGTCCACTCCGAGGCCTTATACGTTTGGGCGTCCCGGACAGCTTCGCGCTCATTTGCCTTGCGGACTTCCTGAAGGAGCTTGATCGCGAACACCCGGAATTAAATGTCGCCGTCACGGTCGACAACAGTCGCGCCCTTGGCCAAAAGCTCGAAGAAGGAACGCTCGATTTGGCCATTATGGCCCAGCCACAAAACTCGAAGTTGTTCCGAACGGAGTTTCTTGGATCCCAGGTTGTCACGTGGGTTGCAAACGCCGCATTCCGGACTTCCTCGAATCAATTACATCCGGAAGACCTCGTCGGACATCAAATTGTCACCAATCCTTCTCCCTCACCGACATTTTCATTGATTATGGATTGGTTTGCCGACAGCAGATTCGTTCCGACGCGTTTGAGCACATGCAACAGCGTCGCCATTATCATTGGACTGGTTTCTGCGGGAGCGGCGATCAGTATATTGCCAATCTGTATCATTGAAGAACATCTGCGCAACAAAACCCTGGTCGCGTTGAATTTCAGTCCGCCGCTTCCCAAGGTTGAAATGTTTGCCGCTTTTCCGAAAACTTCGATCAGCCGGGCAATTCCCGAAGTCGTCAGACTTGCGCGAAGGATTTTGAGCAATACGGGCTTTGTTGAGAACTAGCCCTTGATGGCATTCCCTGAGTCTCCATAACCGCTCATTACGCGAACGGTTAAGCCGCCTCGGCCACGCGTTCATCCTTCAATTTGACCTACAATCTGGATGTGTCTTGAAATCGGCCGGGACATACGACTCACGTAGACAGATACCCCGCTCCATTCGAGGCCTGATAGTGGCGATCCCGCTCAGTCTTGAGTCCGCCAGCACGCTACCCAAAGTCACGATCCGGTCCACGCGAGTTTGATCTATGCCTGCAATTGCGGGCCAGCGGAACCTGCCAGACAGCGCGACAGCGCCGCGGCCAACTCCGAAGACATTAGGGGATAGCTGATCAGTTCGGAAACCCCCGAATTCGCCAGCGACGGCGCGCCCAGGGTTCGGGCCGAGAAGGTTGCCAGGATGATCCGCAGAGACGGCGCCACATCATGCAGCGCAGCCGCCGAATCGAGAACGGAAGTAGCGCCGGGTTGGTGGCACACGAGGGCTGCGTCGAAGCGCTCTCTCTCGGCACGGCAGGCGGCCGCGGCTTCAGCCAGCTGTGTGAAGCCAACCGGTTCGTAGCCGAGAGCTGCCAGGATTTCTTCGTGGCGCAGCAGGCGGCCGCGGTCGGCTTCCAGCACCAACACCGTCTCGCCAATACCGCGTCCGACGGTCCGAGGATCATCTCGAACTGCTATTGGTTCATCGGACCGGGCACAGGGAAGCCAGATATCGAAACGCGATCCAGCGCCAATCGCGCTTTGCACGTTCATCGCGCCGTCATGCATTCGGATGATTTCACGAACGGTTGCGAGTCCCAGTCCGTTGCCCTCCGGCCGTGTCGTAAAAAATGGATCGAAGATCCGTTCCAGCGTCGCCTTGTCCATGCCGCGCCCGGAATCGGAAATCGAAACGACGGTGAAACGACCGGGGCCGATCCTCGCATCCCCAATTCGCAAAGGACGTTTTGTCTCCCGCACATCGATCCGGATCTCGACGGCGCCCGATTCGTCCATCGCTTGCGCCGCGTTGTTACAGACGTTCAAAACGACCTGCTGCAATTGCGCCGGTTCACCCCAGACGACGGCCTTTTCCGACGCCTCATGAACCCGTAGCTCGACATGGGAAGGCAGCGATGCGCCCAGCAGCGACCTCGTCTCCGCGATCAGCGCCTGGATACAGACAGCAGCCCGTCTGCCTTCGCCGCGACGCCCGAATGTCAGGATCTGATCAACGAGTTCGCGCGCTCGCTCGCCGGCGATGCGAATTTCGGCGAGACTGGTTTCTGGCTGGCTCCCCGGCTTGGTGTAGGCGTCGGCCATCTCGGCATAACCAAGGATTGCCCCAACGATGTTGTTGAAGTTATGAGCGATCCCACTTGCGAAGGTACCGATCGTCTCCATCCGGCGCGCCTGTTGAAGGCTCGCTTCAAGACGTTGCTTTTCCCGTTCGAGAATTACCCTGCTGACAGCGCTGCCAATGGCATCGAACGCCATGCGGAACAGCGTAACCTCGGCCCATTGCGTAAGCGCGCCCGCGTGCAGAGCGTCGAAGCCGAGTATCGCGTTTGACGTGGTGCAACGTGCGTTTGGAATGCACAACCAGCCTTGAAGGCCGGTCTCAACGAGAAGGTTCATCCCGTCATAAGGATGCGAGGCCCTGACCCTCGGGATGTGAATGATGCCGTCCCCCTGATTGAAGCCCGCAGCTATCTGCAATGCACGCTCCGGCCAACCTTGCGGAAACTCGGTTCCCTCGCGCGACCATCGGTAAAGTTGCTTCGATTCACCAGCTATCACGAAATAGGCGCGGTCCGCGCCGACGCATTCGGCCAGTTTTTCAAGTGCGCTTTCGACATGTTCGGCGATCTCATGGGGTTGTGAGTTGATGAAGCGCGTTGAGATACCGGCGATCACGTGCTCAAAGGCGGCGCGCCGGCGCAAGGCGGTCGCGCGAGCCCGCAATTGCAGTCCGAGATAGACCATGACCCCGAGCAGCAGCAGCGATGTCGCGTAGAGAAACAACCGATAGCGGTTGGCCGAGGCGCGCGCGGCAATCTGACGATTGATGATCAACGAGCGAGCGGCATCCTGTTCCCGGTTGCTCGCACCGGCGACCAGCGCCTTTAACACCGCATCGGTCGCCGGCAGAAGATCGTGCAGTACTCCGCCATGGGCTATCACCCCCTGAATGGCATCGGCTTCGCCGGGCAAGGTTTGCAGCGATGCGAGTTCATCCAGCCGAGCCCTTACCTCGCTCGCTGCGGCCGGCGAGGTATCGAGCGTAAGCTGCAACATGGCGGCGGCAAGCGTGCTGGTGACCCCGACCACGGGAACATGGCCCGATGCTACAAGTCGGGCGCTCAGCATTCCAAAATAGGAAAAGGAGTTGTGCAGCAGCGCGTTCCTGCTCTTGAACCGCTCGATCAGGCCCTCCTCCCGATCGGCAACCGCGGCGAGGGCCTCGATTGCGGCGCTCTCATCGGAATCCGGGCCGGCTTCCTGGCGTAGTCGTTCAAGCGACTCGTCATATACCTGTGTCAGGTGAACCAGCCAGTCATAATTTCGCGCCAGTCCGACGCGTGCGGCCAATACTTCGCGATTGAACCCGCGCTCAAATCTGGAAAAGTCGTCAAGGGCGCGGAGCTCACGATCGAAATGAGCGGCGTTTCGATCCATCCCCTCTACTGACAGCCAGGTCAAGAGCAGGAGAAGGAAAGCTCCAATGCCGGCGACGGGCGTCCACTTCATGGCGGCGCTCCGACCGGCCTACCGCGATAGTTGCCGGTCAAGGTCTTGAGGAAGGCGACGATCGCCTTCACCTGCTGGTCTGTGAGCGTCGAATTCAACTGAGCATGGGCCATCTTGCGAACGGCGTCATCGAGGGTTTGAGCACTGCCGTCGTGAAAATAAGGCGGAGTGGTCGCGACGTTGCGCAGGCTTGGCACGCGCAGAATTTCAGGCTGCGGCGACGCCAACGGATGGAATATTCCATGTCGCTCGAAAAGATTGCCGCCGACACTGACGCCTTGGTGGCAGGAGACGCACCCCAGGGATTTGAACAACCGATATCCGTCCAGCTCCTCTGCCGACAGCGCTGCAGCATCTCCTGCCAGCCAACGATCGAACCTGCAGCCCGGCGTTACCAGGGTTCGCTCAAAGCTTGCGATCGCGTCGACGATGTTCCCGGCGTCAGGACCTCTGCCATAGACTGCCGTGAATTCCCGGCGGATATCGGCATCCGCGGCGAGTTTTTCCGCGAGTCCGGAAATGCTGGAGCCCATGACCTGAGGATTTTCCAGTGAAGCTTTGGCATCCTCCTCCAGGGTGCGAAGGTTGCCTTCCCAACCGAAGCGGAAGCTGAGCGCGGCGTTGAATATGGTAAGGGTATTGAGCGGAAGATCTGAGCCGTCGAAGCCGACGTCGTGATCCTTTCCGGTTGCACCATTTGTGCCGAGATCGTGGCACGATGTGCAGCTGCGCGAATTGTCGTGAGACAGGCGCGCGTCACCGAACAGGCGCTCCCCGAGCCTGATTTTCCGCGGGTCAATGGCGGGGGGCGCCGGGATGGGAGTGATGGGCTCTTCGACAGGGACGCCGTTCGATTCAAGCGGTTGCCCGAGTGGCTGCGATGGCGCCAGCAATAGTTGCAGGCCGCCCAGAGCTAATGCGCCAATCGCCACAAGCCAACGCCATCGAAAGGCGGCCCGAGCAATTCTTCCTTTCCCGAACAGGGTTAGCCGCGACGAGGTATATCTGAGCGGCATGTTCGGCAATTTTTGATCAACGCAATCACGTTCCGACCCGGCCTGGCTCCCGCCACCTTGCTCCGGGCATATGGGGCTCATTTGCAGATTGTGAAGCTCATGAGGCGCCGCTCCATGGTGTCATCAAGGGCCGGGTCCACGACTCCAGAAATCGATCGCATCAGCAGCCCCGACCATATCTCACGGCCCGTTCGATTTGAGATCGGTGAGGAATACCCATATCCCGCAATGTCCGGTCATCCAATTCCGCCAAATCGGCCACTAACGCCCCGATCTCACGCTCGTAACGCCAGCGCCTCCATCGGCCCGCCATGCCGTTCCAGCATCTGGTCAGCCAATGACGGCGGCCTGACCGTCCCGCATCGAACGAACGCGAGCGATGAGATTCCGCAAGGCTGGCATGTTCGGAAAGCGGCGCTTCCGGCTTTGGTCCGGTTCCGTCGGCCCTATCCTCTCGCTTAGGTTGCTTCGCCTCGGCATTGGCCGAGGAGGAAACGATAAAAGTCGAGATTACAGCCTTCGATACACGGTCCGCGCGCGACGCTGCGCCGGGCGGCGAGCCCACGTCTGCCAATTCCGCACGTTCAGGCTCCGCAGGATTTTGCTGCGCGGCCCGGTTGTCACCGCGCAAGCCGAAATGCAACTCCCGGTCCTGAACGACATACCGCCTGGCTGCCCTGCTCCCCGGTCCAGATGAATTCAACATCAGATGCTCCCGCTTGCTGTTCGCAGTGGAAAGGTTTGCCGCACTCGACTTGAGCTGCGGCCGAGCTGGTGCAGGTTGCGCCGATCGCCAACCTCACGAGCACATGAACGAGCCATCGCATGTTCAGTCCCATTTCCCGCGTGATGACGCGAGAGCTGCGCGCTGACTCGGGATCGACGAAAATCGAGTGGATTGGTATTTCGGCGGAATAAAAATTCTCCGTGAATTGATACGGAGACTTTTGACGGCTGCCAGTTACCGGATCATCACCGGGGTGGGCTATACGGTTACGATCGTAGTTGCGCGCCGCCACATATTTGTCGTCTTCAAAACGGCTCGACGGGCAGCGCAAAGACGTAGCCGACGCCGCGCTCGGTCCGGATCACGCGGGGCGCACTCGGATCGATTTCGAGCTTGCGCCGCAGCCGCAACACCTGGACATCGATACTGCGATCGAAAATATCTTCGTGAACCCGGGTGGCCAGCAACAAATGCTCCCGCGAGAGAGGCCGCTGAGGCGCTTCGAGAAAGGCGAGCAGCAAGGCATACTCGCCTTTGCTCAGGGCGACCGGCTTCGCGTTGGGATCGAGCAGTCTTCGGCCGCGCCGCTCAAGCTGCCAGCCGTCGAACCGATACCCGCCCCGGTCCGGATCGTGGGCTCGTGCGGTCCGCCCCATCTCCTGTCGTCGCAACACGGCGCGGACGCGGGCCAGCAATTCTCTGAGGCTGAAAGGCTTCACTATATAATCATCGGCCCCGAGTTCGAGACCGACGATGCGATCGATTTCGTCCGGACGATGACCGGTCGTGATGATGACAGGAACGTCCGAATGAGAACGAATTTCTCTCAGGAGGTCGAGCCCATCTTCCTGACCCAGTCGCAGGTCCAGAATGATCAGGCTGGGGTGGCTTCCCAGAAAGTGGCGGTTTAATTCCGTTTTATTTGACGCAGTCTTCGTCGGCACGTTGTGATCTTCCAGAAACCTGGTCACCATTTGGCGCAGCGTAGGGTCATCATCGACGACAACGATATGGCCGACATCGGCAAGCATGAATCCGACTCTCAATCTTTTTCGTTGCCAATTGGCCGCGGTATCTGAATTGTAACTTCAACCAGGAACTGGACGATCGTCACATGGGCCGAACCTA
>Ga0210394_10001200_pt1 | contig 43108 bp, 28 predicted proteins | sample IncBWC12MmetaG_FD_160121 | JGI IMG/M metagenome (GOLD analysis project Ga0210394, IMG submission 160121) | Forest soil microbial communities from Barre Woods Harvard Forest LTER site, Petersham, Massachusetts, United States - Inc-BW-C-12-M | ecosystem: Environmental > Terrestrial > Soil >...
CCGGTCCTCGCTTTGACGAAACGGAATAATTGATTGATCAATCCAAGCACTCCGCCGGGTTCAAACAGAATAATCAGAATCAGCAGGCCGCCGTAAAGCAGAAGGTGAAACTGCGGAAACGAAGCAATCAGCTCCTCCTGTACCAGCCCATATACGACGGCGCCGATCACCGGGCCCCAGACAGTTCCGATCCCTCCAATGATGGGCATCAGCAGTATCGCAACACTGATATCAAATCCAAAAACGCCGTTGGGATGAACGAACGCCGAGTACCCGGCATAAACGCCGCCCGCTGCAGCCGCGAGAGCGGCGGCGAGCGCGTGAGCTAGCAGCTTCGTTGCGTAGGGATTCACTCCTAGGTCGGAAGCGGCGTCTTGATCTTCGCGAATCGAAATCAGCGCCAGACCGAGCTTCGAGTGCCTGATCCACATAGAAATGGCCACGGCGCTAGCGGCAAGGCCCAGCGCCATATAGAAATGCAAATGCTGATTGAAGACGCCTTTTTCGGTAATGCGGTAACCGCTCGCTCCGCCGGTCACAGCCAGATTCGTCATCACCACGCGCACGGCTTCGCTCACGCCAATTGTTGCGATTGCAAAGTAAGGCCCTCGAAGCCGAAAAGTAGGCAGGCCTACAAGCAGGGAAGTAAGTGCCCCCACAAGCGCTGCCAATGCCAGGGACGATAGACGGTCCAGTCCCGCATTGAGCGAGATCGCCGTGGCGTAAGCACCGAGGCCGTAGAACACCGCAAAGCCGAACGAGACCTGTCCTGCGAAGCCACCCAGAATATTCCAGGCGACGCTAGCGGTGATCCACACGAGCGAGATAAACAACAGCCGAATAGTGTTAGGCCCGGGGCCAACCAGCGGAACCAGTGCTAAAACGAGAAGAAGAACAAGAGGCGGGGCGATTGCCACCAATTTCGAAACGGAAGGCTTATTCCCAGCAGCGTGCTGCGTCATGCGAGGCGGTGCCGCTTCTTCCAGAGCCCCGCCACTCCATCAGGAAGTATCACCAGCGCGAGCACAAGCAGAGAAAACGAAATGGCCGGTTGGTAACCGGATGGAATTACCAAAATACTGAATGTTTCCACGAGCGCCAGGATCAATGCCCCCACGGCCACGCCGGCGAAGGATTCAAGTCCTCCCAAAACGATGATCACAAACGCCCGAAGTAGAAACGACCCTCCAAAATCCGGCGTGAAGGAGTACATCATCGCAAGCAGTCCTCCGGCGGCCCCGGCAAAAGCGATGCCGATGCCGAAAGCTACTTGCGCCGTGCGATCGACGTTTACGCCAGCGATGCGTCCCGCATCACTATTCTGCATCAGCGCGCGAATCGCACGGCCGAACCACGTTCGATGCAAAGCAAATTCCAGACCCGCCAGTGAGGCGACTGCTGCCCCGAAAACGACGAGCCGGACCGTCGGAAAAATGATTGGCCCGATTTGAAACGTGGAGAAAGTTCTCGGCGTCAGAATCGCATGATCGCTGTTGCCCCAGATCAAGTACCCCAAATTTTGGAGCACCAGCCAAAGCCCAAAGAGAAGAAGAAGAGAGGACAAGGTCGGCTGATCCGAGCGCGGAATGCGCCGCACCAAAAGCCAGTAAACCGCAACTCCGATCAAGAAAAATGCGGGAAACGCGAGGATCACGCCGAGCAGAGGATCGATGTTAAATCGGGTATACAGCTCATAAACGAAGTAGGCGCCCAGCATCAGGAATCCCGCGTGAGCAAGATTCACAATCTTCAGGACGCCATAGATGATGGTCATCCCCACCGACATCGCGGCGTATACGCCGGCTAGCAGCACCGCTGCCACCAGCAGATTCAGAAAATCAACGATATTCATCGCAAGGCCGAACTACTTCCGTGGCTTCGGCGCGACCGCTTCTCCCGTTGCCGCGTCCTTCGGATAAACGATATCCGACTTGTCGTCCGGTTTGTTCTGCACGATAACGAACGGCAATTCCACTTGCCCTGTCTTTCCGAAGCGAAGCACTTGGCCCGGCATCAGTGAATCTTTCAACTCAACGTTCTTCAGCGCATCGCGGATGGCCGTCTTATTGAGGCTGCCTGCTTGCTCGATAGCCATCGCGAGAGCTCGCATCGCGTCATAAGCCGGCGCCGGGTAGTATGAATCCGGCTCGTGGCCCGCGAACGCCTGATAGTCAGTATCGAATTTCTTCACCTGTGGGTAGGGCAATTTCTTTGACCACCACAATCCTGCAAAAATGTAATTTGTCGCGTCGCCTAGAGCCTTACGCGCATCCTGATCGGGCCCTCGCGCGCCGTAGCTGATCATCTGATGGTACATGCCGCTCTGGATGTACTGCCGTTCCATCGTGATGTAATCCTGCAAGTGTGCATCGGCCAGGAAGATATCCGCCTTGGAGCCTTTCACTTTTTGCAGAAGACCTGAAAAATCGGTTCCGCCAAGGTCAAATTTCTCGCTGAAGACAACGTGAAAGTATCCCGGGTGCTCCTGACTCCAGCGCTGGATGCCCTCCCCGTATTCCACGCCGTGGTCGGTGTTCTCAAGCGCCAGAGCGACGGCCAGATCCTTCTTGAGCTTGCCTGCGTCCATTAGGCTGCCCAGAAATTCTCCTGTCGTATAACCAAGGAGTTCGGTAGAGCTGAGCGTCCCGAACGTATAAGTGTATCCGCGGCTGAAGATGTGCGCAGCAGCAGCTCCCGGCGTAATCCAGGGCGTCTGATAACGATCCGGCATTACCGACTCGGCTTCGCCAAGAGCGGTCGAGTATCCGCCGATTACCGCCGTCACCTCGTCGGTGGTCATCGCGCGCTCCACGAGCCCGGCGGACTTCGCCTGGTCCGAGGCGTCGTCATAGAAAACTTCCTTCACCGGAAGCTTTTTTCCTTTTTCTTTCACCATGATTCCGCCGCCATCGTTGATCTGTTTGATCGCCAGTTCGATGCCTTCGCGTTGGTATTGTCCGGGCTTCGCTTCCCGGCCGGTGATTGGCATCACGACGCCGATGCGGATCTCGTTGGCGGACTTTCCGCCTTTCCCGCATCCAACAATCGTGAAGGCGCATACCCCAACAAGCAGAAAATTCAAGGAACGCGTGCTACGCAGAATTGACCGGTTGATGGAGAAGTGTGTCACGTTTGGTGACCTCCGGATTTGGGTTTGCCTAAATTGGATTCTGGCCGAAAGGGTGTCACGTGTGGCGATCGCTCGCTGGTAGCGAATCCTGTAGCAAATGGCGGCAAAGGTCAACGGTCTTTCGCAGTCCGCTTGATGGATGGCAGGAATCGCACGACACGTGCGTGTCCTGTGTTTACATCCCGCGTAACAAGGCCCGAGAGTGGCGGGCAATTTGGAGGTCTTCCTGGCTCGGAACGATGCGGATTTGGATCTTGCTCCCTTTAGTTGAAAGCGTGCTCGCGTTTGATCGGTTGCAGGCGGCGTCGATCGAAACGCCGAGGAAGCCAAGGCCGCTACAAACGCTGCTGCGCACAGGCGCGCTGTGTTCGCCGATCCCGCCGGAGAAGACGAGCATGTCGAGGCCGCCGAGCACCGCTGCATAGGCTGCGATAACTTTGCGAATTCCGGTGCAAAAGATTTCAATCGCGATTTGTGCTTTCTGATCTCCGCTAGCTGCGGCGGATTCCAGGTCGCGCATGTCGCTCTTGCCTGCCGAGATTCCTGTAAGTCCGGATTCGCGGTTCAGCACGCGCTCAAGTGAGTCGGCGTTCATTTTTTTTACGCGCAGCAAATAGAGAAGCACGCCGGGATCGAGATCGCCGCTGCGAGTCGCCATGACGATTCCGCCCGTTGGCGTTAAGCCCATGCTCGTGTCCACCGAACGCCCGTCCTTCACGGCTGCGAGGCTCGCACCGTTACCGAGATGCGCGATTACGGTCCGGTTTGGCAGTTCGGGCCCCAGTTGATACACGATGGATTCATAGGAGAGCCCATGGAACCCGTAGCGGTGAATGCCTTCGTCAAACAGCGGCCGCGGAAGTGCAAAGCGCGACCCCACTTCTGGAATCGTTGTGTGGAACGCCGTGTCGAAACATGCGAATTGCGGAACCTCTGGATAAGCCTTTTCGGCTGCTGTGATAAGTCGCAGAGCTGTAGGAATATGCACCGGTGCAAAATGCACGCAGTTCCGTAGCTCCGCCAGCACCGCAGGCGTGATCAGCTGGTGAGCAAGCAAATGAGGGCCACCGTGCACCACACGATGGCCGACCGTGATGGGCTTGAGTTCTGAGATCTCCGCCAGCCAGCGCGCGGCCAGGCTTAGCGCCTCATCCTCGGACGCGAAGCGTACGTTTTCGGAGCGCAGGCTATGCCCGTCCGCGTCCTTCAATTCCAGCTTCCCGCTGTCGCGTCCGATCCCGTCGGCCAATCCGTCGAGCACCGCCTGCTCCTCGCCATCTCGCTGGACGTAAAGTCCGAATTTCAGAGACGACGACCCGCTATTGATAACGAGAATCGGTTGATCAGCCATGATGGGAGCCGCTTTCACTCCGAGTGTGTTTTATCCGTTTTCGACCGCCGCGCATAGGCAGAAGCGTTCGCTGATTCACATCTGCCACTTTTACATACCAGACATAAAAGATGTGCGAAAATTGCGTGTCTGCATTCGGCGGGAAGGTCGAGCCGGTTTCGCAGAATCGAGATCCCGCCCAACGATCTTGCCGAAGGAGCATTCCCATGGCGCCCACTCAGACTAGCAAACCGAAAGCGGTTCCCAAAAAGCTGACTCTCTCCGCCGAAGAGCTTCGCAAAATGGACGCCTACTGGCGCGCTTGCAACTACCTTTGTGCCGGCATGATTTATCTTCGCGATAATCCGCTACTCCGAAAGCCGCTGCTTCCCGAACATTTCAAGAATCGACTACTCGGACATTGGGGCTCCGATCCGGGGCAAACGTTTGCCTGGGTTCATCTGAATCGCGCGATTCGCAAGTACGACCTCGACATGATCTACATTTCAGGCCCGGGTCATGGCGCGCCGGCGATGATTTCGAATTGCTATCTCGAAGGCAGGTATTCGGAAGTTTACCCAGAGAAAAGCCAGGACGAAGCGGGCATGCTCAAACTTTTCCGTGCTTTTTCGTTCCCGGGCCAACTCGGCAGCCATTGCACTCCCGAAGTTCCCGGCTCGATCCATGAAGGTGGCGAGCTCGGTTACAGCCTCTCTCACGCATTTGGGGCCGCCTTCGATAATCCCGAGTTGATCGTCAGCGTTGTTGTAGGAGATGGCGAAGCGGAAACGGGACCCCTCGCCACTTCGTGGCACTCGAATAAATTCCTGAATCCAATTCGCGACGGCGCGGTACTGCCGATTCTTCACCTGAACGGCTACAAGATCGCCAATCCCACGATACTGGCCCGCATCACGCCCGAAGAACTCGAGCATCTGCTCCTCGGATACGGTTGGACGCCACACGTAGTCGAGGCCGAGGGTGAGGATCCCGAGGTGATGCACCAGACGATGGCGGCGGCTGTCGAAACCTGCGTCCAGGAAATTCGTGCGATTCAGAAAAAGGCGCGCAGCACCGGCCAGCCCGACCGTCCGCGCTGGCCGATGATCATCCTCCGCTCGCCGAAGGGCTGGACCGGCCCGAAAGAAGTGGACGGCCATCGCGTGGAAGGCTTCTGGCGAGCCCACCAGGTACCCGTGTCCGAAGTGAAAAAAAATCCGGAGCACTTGCGAATCGTCGAGCGATGGATGCGCAGCTACAAGCCCGAAGAACTATTCGATGAGCATGGCACGCTGATTCCGGAGCTTCGTGACCTCCCTCCAAAAGGTGACCGCCGCATGACTGCCAACCCTCACTCCGAGGGCGGGAAGCTGCGCAAATCTCTTACGCTTCCCGATTTCCGCGACTATGCGATTGAAATTGAAAGTCCTGGCACGAAGGAAGTCTCACCGACCGAAACCCTAGGCAAGTTTCTACGCGACGTGATGCGGAACAACATGAGCTGCTTCCGCGTATTCAGCCCCGACGAAAACGCGTCGAATCGCCTGCAAGACATCTATGAAGCTACGCTGAAAACGTGGCTTGCTGAAATCAAGCCTGAGGATGCCGACGGCACAGACATCGCTCCCGACGGCCGCGTGATGGAGATGCTCAGCGAACACACGCTCGAAGGATGGCTCGAAGGCTACATCCTCACAGGCCGGCACGGCTTGCTGAACACTTACGAAGCGTTCGTCCATATCATTGATTCCATGTACAACCAGCACGCTAAATGGCTCGAAAAGGCCAAGCTCGAAATCGATTGGCGCGCTCCTATTTCATCTCTGAATTTGCTGATCACATCGCTCGTCTGGCGGCAGGATCACAATGGCTTCACCCACGAAGATCCAGGATTTCTCGATGTGGTGAGCAACAAGAGCGCGAACATCACGCGTATTTATCTGCCGCCCGATGCGAACACGCTGCTCAGCGTTGCAGACCACTGCCTGAGAAGCGAGGACTACGTCAACGTAATCGTTTCCGATAAGCAGCCGCACCTGGTGTATCTCGATATGGAGGCGGCAGTGGTGCATTGCACGAAGGGAATTGGAATATGGGATTGGGCCAGCACCGATGACGGCGCGGAACCCGACGTCGTGATGGTCTGCGCAGGCGATATTCCTACACAGGAGGCGCTCGCTGCTACAGCGATTCTTCGAAAGAATTTCACCGACCTGAAGCTGCGCTTCGTCAACGTGGTGGATTTGTACCGCCTTCAGCCAGATACCGAGCATCCCCACGGGCTTTCAGATCGCGATTTCGATTCGCTCTTCACCACCGATAAGCCGGTGATCTTCAATTTTCACGGCTACCCATGGCTCGTGCACAAATTCACCTACCGCAGAACGAATCATTCAAATATTCATGTGCGCGGCTACAAAGAAAAAGGCAACATTAACACGCCGCTCGAGCTCGCGATTCGCAATCAGATCGATCGCTTCACCCTCGCCATCGATGTAATCGACCGCGTCCCTCGTCTCCAAGGCCCCGGCGCTCATCTCAAGGAGTGGCTCAAAGCGCAGATCATCGAAAGCATCAACTATGCTTACACCGAGGGCATAGACAAACCCGAAATCCAGCACTGGAACTGGCCGCAAGCCTAATCCGCGCGTACGAGCTCTTAGCCGTCCGAAAATCAAAGCAGCGGATCAGTTTAGTGCGCCAACGTTGATCGCGCCGCCCGACGTAACCTCACACAGGGATGTTCGCGCTGCCTGTTGTTGTGGTACCTTGTCGTTTCCGAATCACAGACCTCAGGTTCATAGCCTTTGCACTTCCGTCAGGAGGCGCTCGATGGATCGCCGTCAGCTCTCGAAAACGTTGCGTTTCGCGCTCTCCGTAGCAGTCGTCGTCCTGCTGTGCGCCGGCGCGATCGGGTCCGCCAGCCGCCTACAATCGCAGTCCAGCTCCGCCTCCACCGCCACTCCTCCACAACAAATCAGCCCCGAGACCCGAGCCACTCTCCAAGCCATCATTCAAACGGGCAATCTCCCTGATCTCCGCTGGCCCAATTTCAGCGATTACACTAAGCTCGTTCAGAAGTTCTACGATTCCTACGGCTACTCCCTGCCGTGGGTTCGCGGCATGGATCCTTCGCCGCAAGCCCAGCAGATCATCGCACTCATCCAGCAGGCCGAAGAGAAGGGACTCAACCCCGACGACTACGACGCGCCAAGATGGAGCACCCGCCTCGCGCTGCTAAAGCCCTCAGCTGCGAATCCCACTGAAACCGACGCGATGAAGTTTGACGTCGCCGTGACTGTCTGCCTCATGCGCTATATCTCCGATCTTCACATTGGCAAAGTGAATCCCAAGCATTTCGATTTCGACTTAAATGTAGAAACAAAAAAGTACGACCTCCCCGAATTCGTAAAAAATCATGTCGTTGACTCTTCCGACGTTCCAGCCATCCTGTCCCAAGTAGAACCGCCATATCCCGGCTATCAACGCACCATCGCGGCCTTGCACAGATATCTCGCGCTCGCCAAACAAGATGATGCCCAACAGCTCCCGCCCGTGAAAAAAACTTTCGGTCCGGGCGAATCCTATCCCGGGCTGCCCCGGCTCACAGCCTTGCTGCGCGAATTAGGCGACCTTCCTGCCGACGCGAACGTCCCCCTCGATTCGACCGTCTACCAGGGTCCGCTGGTGGACGCCGTCAAAAGTTTTCAAACTCGCCACGGCCGCACCGTCGACGGCCGAATCGGCGCTCAAACCCTTGCCGATTTGAACATCCCGCTCAGTACTCGAGTTCGCCAGATGCAACTAACCCTCGAACGCTGGCGCTGGCTCCCCATTGGCTACACCAGCGCGCCCATCGTCGCTAATATCCCCGAATTCCGCCTGCGTGCCTACGACGAGCACTTCCATCTTGCCCTGATGATGAGCGTGGTGGTAGGAAAAGCGTACAACCACGATACGCCCGTCTTTAGCGACTCGATGCAATACGTGATCTTCCGTCCATACTGGAATGTTCCGTATTCGATTACGAAAGCCGAGTTCCTTCCTAAAATCGCGCGCGACCCGAACTACCTCGCCAGCAAAGGCTTCGCTGTTGTTGATAGCAAGCAGCAGGTGGTCTCGTCGGGCGCCGTTAGCCCAGAAGTCCTCGCACAACTGCGCTCCGGCAAGCTTTTCATCCGCCAAAATCCCGGCCCCAAGAATTCCTTGGGCCTCGTGAAATTCATTTTCCCCAACAGCTTCAACGTTTACATGCACGATAGTCCGGAACAGGAACTTTTCTCGCGCGCCCGCCGCGATTTCAGCCATGGCTGCATCCGCCTGGAAAAGCCGGCCGATTTAGCGGTATTCGTTTTGCGTGGAATTCCGGGGTGGGACATGGCCAAAGTCCGCGCAGCCATGGCCCAAAGTTCGAATCAACAAGTGAATCTCCCGCGTCCGATCCCGGTGCTGATCGTATACGGCACCGTGATCGTGCCGGAAGATGGCCTCGTACACTTCTACGACGATATCTACGGCCATGATAAGGAATTAGATCAGGTGCTGCAGAAGGGCTACCCGTATCCAGGCTAACAGGTAGGTGCGGTGTTCTCTAACCGCGGTTCTTCGCAGCGAACGAAGATATCACCGGAGCTCAGGTCCCATTCTGGCCGGCCGCGGCCAGAATTGACCTGAGGCCTTTGACGCTGAATTCTATCAATCCCCGTTAATCAAACTGGCAGGACAATCAAAGCACCACTGCCGCACGCGCCCGGTATCCACATGAATAAAATCCGAGTGCGGATAATAACCAACGCCCCCGCGCGCCAAAGCCAGGGCCGCCTTGCGCAGCTTCAGCGTATTCACCCCAGGCATTCGCAGATCAATCGCTTCCGCTTGAATGTGAAGACTATTTTTAGCCACACCGTTTGTATGCGCGCGAAGAGCTGCATTCGTCGAATTAGTCCGGTACCCGCAGACAATATCAATCTCGGCCCCAGGATGGCCCACAGACGCCGTCAGGTCCGACAGAATATCGTAAAGACGCGGATCAAAATGCCGCACCTCATTCGTATTATGGTCGCGCAGAAAATAATCCAGCTTCGCCAGCGCGCTCTGTACGTATTGATCCCCGCGGCGGTAGACAATATCGATTTTCTCGTTCGTGTGCGTATTGTAAAGCTGCAGAGTATGCTCGGCCGCCGTTGTAGCTACCGTTGTAGATGAAGCCCCAGACGACTGGGCACGCACGCCCCTTGCTGCGACCAACAAAAGCATCGCACCCGCCACCCACAAGCCCAGATAGTACTTTCTCACCCTCAGCATTCATTACTCTCCACGTCAATTTTAACATGAAGAGCTACGCCGATTCGACCGGCCCTGCGCGAAAAAAGCACCTTCCTCGCTTCTGTCATCCCGGCCGAAGTGGAGGGGTCTCTCTTCGTTTTTTGAACGGCACCGCCTCGCGATCGCACTAAAACACGTGCCCCAACTCGAAAAACCATTTCGCGTGCCCCGTGTCGCCCACACTTCCCCCAATAAACAACGGCCCGATAGACGTCTCCGCCAGGAAACCAACCGCCGCGTCGTTCGGGAACTCACTCGCATTCGGAGCGTTGTACATCTTTCCGAATTCATACGCCCCAATCACGTACACGTTTTTCCCCACGAACGGCGGAAGAGTGAAGACGTCGTGCAGATAGCCGGCGCGGAAATAGTAATACTGATTCCCGAAGAGTTCGTTCGAGCCGTAGGCGCTCAGCCGCGTCGGGCCTCCCAGGAAGAACTGCGGAACACCGATGTTATTTGACCCAAAGGTCGTGCCGCCTTGTCCCACGACGAATAACGAACCGGGTTTCGTGATGGGCATGAAGTACTCCACTTGTGCTTCCATCACCGGAAACGCGCCGTGGGCTCCCGGATTCGTGTCGTACCAGCGAAAGCTCGCTTCTGCGCTGTAGCCGCGGCGTGGAGCGATGAAGTCGTCGCGATGGTCGGAGAGAAGGCGCAGCCGCGTATCTCCAAAGCGGCCATTGTTGCTTGGGAAGAGTTGCGTGCCAATACGCAGATCGGGATTGAAGTAACCGACTTCGTACCCCGCGCGGATTTCCGTAAACCGGCTGAAGCCGTAGCCAACGTCGATTCCCACATCGTCGCGGAACAAGCGGTAAATCGCTTGTGGCGTGCTCCGGTGAAACACCTTGAACGAAGTGTCCGTAGCTTCTCCGCGCGGGGCGAAAAACCATTTGCTGGTTGCCGTAAACGGGCGATAGAGCTCGGTCTCGATTCCGTACTCGTTTCCAAACTGCAGACTTGTGCGCCATTCCGAGCGATAGCCCCACACATCCATGAATGTAATGCGCGCCAGCTGCGTGTAAGTCACATCGTCGCTTTCAGTGCCGTCGATCGCAAACCCGAGTTGGAGAATGGGCGGGGCATAACTGTATTCGTGAACCGTAACCACCAGGCCGCTCTGGCCGTCGCGGGTCACAAAACGAAAATCCGCTGAGGAATATTTGCCGATTCCCGTGAGCCGCGTCAAAAGCTGGTTCAGTTCCCCGTTGTCGATGGGATGCCCCACCAACCGATTCAGGAATCGCTCGATCTGCTGCGCGGCCCGGGGATCGGTGCCTTGAACTTCGACAAACTGAGGCGTGGGAACTTCGGTACGGATTCGCGCATCCTTGGCCGCCACGTAAGCGTTCCATTCGGCGTCGCTCACCGAAAATCGCGACAACACCGCCTTTTTTTGCTCTGCCGCCTGCACACCCTCTTGAATGATCGCAGGCGCCTTGTCGTATTGGAAGCCGTTGTATTTCTGCAGGGGAACGGTGACGACGATGTCCGCGTTTTTCATGCCGCGAAGCTCGCTCTCCAGGACAACCACGTCCACAGAGCGTCCCAGCACGCTGAAGAGTGACTGAATCTCCTTGGGATCGGCCGGCGCCACCTCCAGGTGCACCGCGATCACGATGTCCGCGCCCATTTTTTTTACGACGTCCGTGGGCAGGTTTCCCACCAGGCCGCCATCCACATAGATTTTGTCGCCATCTCGCACAGGAGAAAAAACTCCCGGTATCGACATGGTGGCGCGCAGGGCTTGTTGCAACGAGCCACTCGAAAACACCACTTCTTTGCCGGAAACCAGATCCGTCGCCACGCAACGGAAGGGAATCGGAAGATGGTCGAATGAGTCGAGGTTGGGATAGGAGACGGTCTCGCGGTCGATCAGAAGTGAAATTTCGGTTCCGGAATTCAGCCCCGAAGGTGTCGAGAGCCCGTGCTTCAATCCCAGCTTCAGGGAGTTCTGGATGTAGCGCAGATCTTCTTTGCGCCGGTACGACAAATCCTCATAGGGAATGTCACCGCCGATGATGATGTCCCACTTTTGCGCGGCAACAATTTCCTTGAGTTCCTCAGGGCTCCTACCCGTGGCATACAAGCCGCCCACCAATCCACCCATGCTAGTTCCAGCAAGATAATCGATCGGAATGTGATAATCCTCGAACCACTGCAACACCCCGATATGCGCCAAGCCAAGCGCGCCACCCCCTTCCAGCGCAATGCCGATCTTCGGTCGCGACGTCCCCGGCTGAATCTGCGGTCCCGGCTGTGGATTCTGAGCAGCAGGGTGGATGTCTGTAGGAGGGGGCGTTCGCTCGTTTTGCGGCGACTGCGCTCGAGTGGTGGCCGCCGCAAACAGTAGAAGAATGGCCAAGCAAGACACCAGCGAAAGGATGAATACGGCGCGGAAGGGACGCATGAAAAGTCTCCTCAGGAATGAAGTTGAGACGAAAGTCGAACCTAAGATAACGCGGGCGCGGGCGAGTGTCACCCTCGCGGCGCACGGCACTGCGTATTGGAAAGGAAGAGCAATGGCTTGTAGGTCGCCCTTTAGGGGCGACACAAAACAGATACAGGAACGGGGCTTTAGCCTGAAGCTCCCCACCGCTTATAACAACCTCAACGATGCCCTGCGCCAGGGCACCTATCTCGCTCTGGGAAAGGTGGTGATAAGCGGATTTCTCGACAGCTATCCGATAGGCAGCCCGCTTTCCGGATTGCCGACGATCCGCTCCGAACTAACTGCGGTTTCAACCCCCGACCAACGCCACGCCTGCCAGACTATCATCGAGGTGCATACAGTTTCGATCGTCGCGAAGAACAGGTACTCAGCAAGAGCGGGCGTCCGGGCACCGAAAAGAGGCGGAACGAAGGTCAGGAAACCATTTATAAGGGTCAGAATGCCACCCGCAATGATATTCGTTAGCCGGTTCGCTTTAAACGGAAGTAGTCGACACGCCACAATCATGGCGATGGGTATTTCCATCAAGACCGCTGAACCCATCAGAGCCCATGGTGGGAGATGTGGAGCGTCGGCTAGATTTGGCGAGCCAACGATATCAAACAGGGCGACAACGTCCGCATACAGGTAGTTCAATAACGCGAAGATCCAGAATAGAGACAACCGCTCCTTTGTGTCATGCATGTCAACCTCCCACGGAAAGGCCTGCCACACCCACGCTCGTCTCCCGCGTCATGTGCAAGCTGCCTATCTCATCCGTACTACGAATGAGGCCTGAAAAAAGACTCATCCCTGAACAGCGAAGAGATTGCAACTTAGGTGACGGGAGAGAAGCCGGTTCGGACATTCTCGTTTCTGAAGCAAGCACAGTCGAAGCGCGCAAAGTTGCAGCAACGAACGAACTTCGAGTTCTACCCTCGAGGCGTGGATTCTTATCTGTTGTAATCAGGCGTTATAAGCGGATTTCTCGACAGTTATCCGGCTCGCTGACACTTGATTCCCAAGTTCCGGCAGTTATTGCAATTTCGCGTATTCCGCTTGGCTTGCTTCAGAACTGGAAGCTCGGTATCGGTGTCTTTCGAGCGCGATGAAAAAAGTTCGGCCGGCCTTCGCTACTGCGCGAGCCCGATCCGGAGCAGCAGGGCATCTTACGTCCGATGGTCAGTTTGCAGTCGTCGCCGCTTCCAAACTTATCACCTGCAGAAAACCTGGCCCGGCGCACAGAAGACCCTTGCCGTCGCGATTAATTCCGATCGTGGTGACTGAATCGTTGACTGGGATTCGCTTCAGCACACTCGCGTTGGGCACGTCGATCATCGAAACTGTGTGATTATCTGTGTCCAGCGCATACAAGCTTCGCCCGTCACTCCCAGCCGCGAGGAATTCATTGGCCAGGCTTATGCGCGGCAGAATTATAGGTGAAGTCCTCGGAGTTAGAGCGACTATCGCCAGCGTTTCCGCGAATCGTCCAGCAATAATCTTCGATTGTTCGGCCTTAGACATCGTCGCGACAATGCTCTCCAGGCGAAAGTTCTTCAGGTCAACCAGCGCAACCCGGTGAAGCGAACCTCCCTTCTTATTGGCGATCAGAATTGCCGCATGATCGTCTCCCACGGTAATGGTTTCCCTGGGATAGCCATCGAGAAAGACATTTTCGCTGTCGGTTCCTTCAGCCCCAGACTTTTCCGGCTTGTTAAGCAAAATGGGCCGCTCCCCGAGCTCTCCGACTTCTGAAATGGCCCGCATCTCACGGCTGCCCACAATCCAAAGCTGATTCGCGGGCCCCAGACGAACCATTTGCGTCGGTACATCGGACAGGGGATGAGTGGAATGCGTGCCTTTCTTGAGATCTATTACGTGGAGGACGTCAGAGTGTGCATCTGTTACAAAAAGGAAAGTGTGGTCTAGCGAAAGCTGGTAAGCCGTGTTTTCCTCGAAGGAGACCCCCACCTCGTTGCCGATTTCGCCAGTTTCTGAGACGAAGCGCACCCCTCTGGCTGTCACGACCCAGATTCCGTGTTTAGACTCCATTCCGGACGGAGCGGCTCCCTCTATGAACGTGCCTAGTTTTTCGCGGCGACTCGGGGGATCATCCACCACCCGATTGAGCGTCGTGCCCTTTTCGAGGTTTATGACGTGAACGCTCTCGGATCGGCGCTCTTTGTCTTCTGCTGCTACGAAGAGAAAGTTACCGTCTTGAGAAAATTTGTATGAAACGATGGGTGCACCAGGGTCGAATGCGAGAGTCGGTTTGGCGGAATTGACGGAAAAGACCAGGAGACGTACCCAGCTTGGAGACCCCGTTCGAACTACGCGACCTTCAAAACCGTCAATTTTCGCGAGTACCCGCTCTCCATCGGGACTCACGGTGAGGAAGGTTTCAACAAATCTGGATGCTGGCAGTGCTGCTCCAGGAGTATTAAGGAGGTCGTATGACGATACGACTTGGTTTGAGTTGGTGTCGACTACGTTGATGAGCGACGAGGAGCCTTCGCGCTTCTGAAGATGTTCATACGGCTGACGTCCCATCTCCTCGATAACCTTTCTGAGCGTTTGCGCGAACACGTGCCGCCCATCTGCAGACATCACCAGCTCCACCTCATTTCCCTCTCCAATGCCGATCACGCGATCCACCTTCTGAGTAGCGAGGCTCACAGCACTGATGGAGCGCTGCGCTGACTTTCCTGAACCGTTCAGCACATACGCCCGGTTGGAAGGCACCGAGACGCTGACCTCCACGACTGGAACGTGGTCCTTTGTGTCGATGGGAATCGAGGTCACTACCGTGCCCGCAGCATCCTTGAATACAATTGCGGGAGGCTTTTTCTGCGTCTCGAACGTCTGTGCAGGCAAACGCAGCGGTAAGCACGAGCTCAAGAGCACCAGAAGAATCGCAGAACAGCGCATGGACTTACCTCCGCTCACGGGTCCGGCGAGCATACGTTCGGAGGGAATATGCCGGCGCAGATATGATTCTGCAGCCCCCGGGACCAGGATCTTGGTGTCAGACGAATGACTAGCGATGCGTGATCAACACGCGACAAATCGGAAATTCCATTTTGGCTTCTAAACTGACCGGTAACGTACACCCAGTACCGTCAACATGCAATGCTCCCCAACGCTTCTTCAGCAGCGATCGGAGGGAAAAACTCTCGGCAAGAGGCAGGCGCTTATTGACTGTGAGGACTCACCGGGAATGGATCGATGATAATTGTTCTCCTCTGACTCTACTTGGTCTCCAATCCCTAAGAGGAATGGCTGCGACGTGAGTTCTGCTTCTGGTGGCCTCGTACAGCCGGCCCAGGCTGAATCTGGCCCTTCGCTCCGCACTCTGTGCCCCGGACTGCGCCGCATGGGAAGTTGACGTTTTCTCATCCTGTGGCGACTGCGCTTGCGCGTTCGACGGGTTGCGAATGCGAAAGGAATTGCCAGGCCAGACGCGAGTGCAGATATGAGTACGCTCCCGAAGGGGGCATCGCATGAAAGGCCCCCTAGAGGAAAGAAATCGAAACGAAAAATCCTGCTTAACAAACTAAGAACAGTAGTTAATGATATGTTTAGCTCAATGTCAATACGAGATTATAAAGTTACTTGACAGATGACGGTAGTCACGGCAGAATCCGCACCCATGTTCCCACCCTGCCTTTGGAAGTCGAGCTTTGCGCTGTTTACATTATCTGTCAGTATTCCATTATGTAACAGTTCGGCGCTTGGTCAGGTTCAGACTAACCCTGCGGCGACGCCCTCTTACGTGCCGCCGTCTTTGAAATTCCGAGCGAGCCCGCGAGTTATTCAGCCTCTCGGCGGCAAGCTTCCGTCTACGATGACATTGGCGGTCCTTGGTAATTGCGACGACCCCAAAATCAATTTGAGCACCCAGAAATTGGTCATCACGGGAAGCGGCCTTTCGCTTCCACTCGATCAGCAAAAGGCTAGCAAGTGCGTAATCTCCGGTACACTCACGATCGATCCAAACACGCCGCCAGGTATCTACACGGTATTGATTGCGAACAAGAGCGATGATGTTGCGATTGATTCCACGGAGATATCTGTACTTGATACTGGAGCGGGCGCGATACCCCCGGGCCTTGCGCCCGAGATGGACGTGATGTGGAACGTGATGACCCAGAACGACTGCTCGGACGTATTTGGCAAGCGCGTAGCGCAGAGCCTATATTGCATCCAACTTAAGATCGGAAACAATTCTGGTCACCCCATTCAACTCGCCGGTATCGGGTTCGCAAGAAGTCTCAAGGCCTTGGAGGCAGTTGGAATCCCCCAGGTAACAATCGCGAATACCAGCTATGCTTCGACTCGTGCCGTGCTTGTTGAATCGCAGGTGTGGAGCACGCGCAATATCGTCTACAACTCAATTGTCGGCGCGGGTCTTATTATGACTGCTTCGGCTCCGTTTTATTCTGGCATCGGAAGAAAGTCTTTGGAGTCGAAGACCCACTATTTAACTGTTAGCGGCATTGTGAACGGACCGTTGCAACAGGCATTCAACTTGCTTTTCCCGGATCCTATTGTTTCGCAGCTTAAGAGCTTGGACGATCAAAGTTTCCGCGACAATGTGGTGATTCCCAATAACTCGCAAGTCCAAACTGTCGTCTTTGTGGAGAAGGAAAATCTTACGGTAGGGCTAAGAGAGCTACAGATTCAGTTGAGCAGCGGAGCCACGGAATTGCAAAAGAAAACTGCCGCAACGACGCAAGCGACTGAGGGTACGGATCAACTAGATGCTAGCGCTTTGTTGGCTCGAACCGAGATTCAGGCGGCCGCTATGGACAGGTTGGCAAGCAATTCAGAGTCGACCGTAAAAAACTCGACAGCGCGCAATCGCATTAAGAGCGGGAGATTTGATCCGATGTTAGTAAAGATCGCTCTAGGGAGTATCGTTGTTGTTGGCGACATGATTCAATATCTGCAGCGAGTGCAGGTACAGAACAGCGCCACAACCGGCTCCCAAGTCGTAGTCGCCGTTGCGCCTTCGACTGCACAAGTGCCGGTTAATGCCACCAAGCAACTCACGGCTACCGTTTCGAACGATCAGAACAGTGCAGGTGTGACGTGGTCGCTATCCGGTCCGAATTGCGCCGGCGACACCTGTGGCAAATTGTCGGGTCAGACTGCGACAACTGTTACTTACGCTGCTCCTGCGGTGCCGCCAGGCCCCAACATTACGGCCACCATAACAGCAACCTCGAAGGCCGACACTACAAAGTCAGCGACTGCCACAGTGACCATTACCCCGGGCCCGATTACGGTGACAATAAGTCCGAAACCCGCCCCGCCTGTGAGTCACGGGGTTCCCGCGCCGCTCGTGTTTAATGTCGCCATAACATATGATCCTGCGGCTGCGGGGGTCAAATGGTCACTCTCCGGCGCCGGATGCAAGGATGCGACTTGCGGTACCCTTACTGCTCAGACTCTGACGAGTGTTAGCTATAATCCGCCCCTAAATAAGCCGGCACCAAACATCGTTACTCTAACCGCCACCAGTAACTCTGACGGTATGAGGGCGGACACGGTCACCATAACCATTAACTGACAAACGACTCCGCCACTGTAGTTTCTTAGTCCTAGGACAGGTACGAGTTGAAATCTCGCTTGCGAGCATGCTAACGTCCGAGCGAGAGACGTTTATCAACGCGCGCGCTATTGCGACTGGGAGCGAAGAGGAACCTCAGGGTACACGACCCTGGTGGGGGCCGTTCTGATGGCGCAAACCGTACCATTCGGAATTTCGGCCCCCAGCGCCGAACGCACGCGCATAGCCGCGCAAGCCACCGCCATTCCATGGTTCGTCTGGTCAGGTATCATCTCGGTTTCCTCCATCTGCTTCGGCTTGTACTGGGACATCTCCTGGCACATGACCATCGGGCGCGACACCTTCTGGACGCCCGCGCACCTTCTGATTCAATTCGGCGGCATCCTCGCCGCGATCACCTGCACGTATCTGATTTTCTCCACCACGTTGTCGCATGACCCGGCGGTGCAATCCTCCTCGGTAAAGGTCTGGGGTTTCCGCGGGCCGCTCGGCGCATTTCTCACCGCTTGGGGCGGCGTCACCATGGTCACCTCCGCGCCGTTCGATAATTGGTGGCACAACTCCTTCGGTCTGGACGTCGAAATCTTGAGCCCTCCGCACGTGGTCCTTGGCTGGGGAATTCTGGGCGTAGGAATCGGCTATCTCGTGCTCGTCGTCTCCGCAAAGAATCGCGCCACCGGCGCCCTACGCGCGAAACTCACTTGGCTGTTCTTGTATCTCGCGGGTTTGGGCCTGATGCTGCACACGATTCTCATCTCCGAATACAGCGATCCGAGATTCATGCACAGCGCGGTTTTTTATCGCGTTCTGATGATCGCCACGCCTCTCCTGATCATGGGCTACGCGATCGCCTCTGAGCACAAATGGGGTGCGACGATCGTCGCCTCGGTTTATATGGCGGTGGAGCTGGCAGGATTGTGGATCCTTCCGCTATTCGCGGCCCAGCCGAAGTTGGGGCCCGTCTACACCAACGTGACTCACATGGTGCCGATGGGATTTCCGGTGCTGCTGATTTTTCCGGCGTTCGCGTTCGATCTCGTGCGCGCGCGGCTGGCGGGACGCAACAAATGGCTGCTCGCCCTCGTTGCCGGCACCGCTTATCTTCTCACTCTGCTCGTAATCCACTGGCCTTTTGGCAGCTTCATGATTTCGCCGCTGGCACGCAACTGGTTCTTTGGCACGATTTATTTTCCCTATCAAGAGCCAGCCTCCATGCATCAGCTGGCCTACCAATTCGAGAAATACGAGCCCACTCGCGCAACCTTCTTCCGGGGACTTGGCCTCGCCTGGATCTTCGCGTTTCTCTCCACACGCATCGGTATCGCCTTCGGTGGCTGGCTACTGAAAGTCAGGCGCTAGCCCAAGTGAAAACGAATCGCATCGCCTGGCTCGTTCTCGCGATTTTGATCGCCGGGCCGCTCGCTGCGCACATCGGAAGTCCCGATGTTTTCTTTCAAGGTGACGCAGGCCCGTATCATCTCGTCGTTTCCATCCGCACGCCGCAAATGATTCCCGGAATCGCCGAGATTCAGATTCGCAGTTCCACACCCGGCGTGAAGCAGATCAAAATTGTTCCGCTCTACATCGTCGGCGAAGGCTCGAAATATCCGCCTCCGCCGGACGTGCTGCTCCCCTCCAAAGGCGATCCGCAATTTTTCTCGGGCAAGCTCTGGCTCATGGCGTCCGGCTCCTGGCAGGTGCGCGTCGAAGCCGATGGCGATGCAGGCTCCGGCACGATTGCGGTTCCGGTCCCGGCCGCCGCGCGCAGCACGATGCCGATGCAGAAGGGCCTGGGAGCGCTGCTCGCCGGCCTGATGGTGCTGTTAGTCGCCGGAATTGTCTCGATCCTCGGCGCCGCACGCCGTGAAGGGCAGCTTGAGCCCGGCCAGCAAGCGGGCCCCGCGCAAAAGCGCGCCGCACGGTTCGTGATGGCCGGCGCGTTATTGATTGTCGCCGCCGTGCTCGCGGGTGGCGCGCTCTGGTGGAAAACCGCGGCGGCTAATCTTTCAAACCGCATGATTTACACTGCGCCTGACCTTTTCGTCTCGCTCGTTCCGGGCGACCAAATGCTTCTGCGAATCGGCGACTCCAAATGGCACACGCGCCGCCCCGATACTGTCGCGACGCCATTAATGCCCGACCACGGCCACCTCATGCACTTGTTCTTGATTCGCACGCCGCAGATGGACCGCTTCTACCATTTGCATCCTATGCCGGATAACGGCGGCGCCTTCCTCGATGATCTTCCGCCGATTGCAGCAGGGCATTACCAGGTTTTCGCAGACATTGTCCGCGTCTCAGGATTTCCCGACACGCTCTCAGCTCAGATTGACATCCCGGAAACAACAGGGAAGCCATTTTCAGGAGACGACTCGACCGCATCAGCCCCGCCCATCTCGGCAGATTCGCAAAGTGCGAAGGACGCGAGTGATGCAAGCGCGAAAGACCCGAGGGACGCGAACGTGCGAGACACGAAGGACGCGCAAGGAAGCCTGTTTTCCTCACTGCCCGACGGCACGCGAATGATTTGGGAGCGCGCCCCAGGTCCGCTCCCTGCCAGTCAATTGCTCTGGTTCAAATTTCGACTCGAGGGCACAAACGGTAAGTCGGTGGCAAACCTAGAGCCCTACATGGGAATGGCAGGTCACGCAGAATTCGTCCGCTCAGACTTGAGCGTCTTCGCTCACGTCCACCCAGACGGCTCAGTTCCAATGGCAGCAGTCCAGCTGGCAGACGCAACGCTCGCCAAGAATGCGGCGACCCCAGCGTCACCGAATGCGCTCACGACGACAGAAACGAAGATGCCAGCCATGGCCGCGATGCCCGGCATGGCGGACGGGCCTCTCGCCCCAGAAGTAAGTTTCCCCTACGGCTTCCCGAAGCCAGGTTTGTATCGAATTTTCGTCCAAGTGAAGTATAATGGTCAGGTAGAGACGGGCGTCTTCGACGCGCAAGTGAACTAACGGCACCGCCGGGTGCTAGGCGCGACCATGGCCCGCAAAGCGGAATCGCCGGCCTGGACAGCCTGCCACTGGCCGAGTTTTAATACACGGTTCCGCGATTAAATCTCACCGCAAGTAACGCAAAATCAATAACATACAAATTTCTAATCGGCGGCAAAGCGAGCCCTAAGCGTTCGCTTATTGCGCGCCGGTCGCTGTTCCAGTCGGCTGCTGCTGCAACCAGGTTTGAAGATTGTGCTCCTGGTGCTCGCGAAGATCGATGCAGCCGTTGATCTCTTCGATGGTCAGCTTCAAAGTGCGATCGGTGGCTGGAACCTTGTGCGAGGTGAAAAACGCCTCCACTTCATCGCGCTTCGAAGCATCGCAGAAAACGCCCGCCGCTCCCACAACGGTCGTATCCGAATAATTGCTGAGCTTCGCGCTCACGTCCGGCCAGTTGTCGCGGATGAACTTCCACGCCACTTCGCGTCCCGCCGGATTCGATAGCACCGCCCCAAACACTTGCGGCGCATCCTGCGCGCGCATCATCGGCGAGACGGCGAACTTCATCGTGCGCGTGAGCAGCGCGGGATCGCTGAAAAGGCACAGCGCTTGTCCGTACAGCAATCCCTCCTCCGGCGTTTTGATCTGGCTGAAGTGCGCAATGATCGCATCGTAAAGAGCGGCGTCGCCGTTGCGGGCGGCGATTGGAATCGCGGAGATGAGCATCGTGCGATCCACAGGCTCGCCTTTGAGAGACTTGTCCATCAGATCACGCGCCAGAGCGATCGCTTTCGGATCGCGTCCTACTTGTCCCATCACGGTGAGAAGGGCGGCGCGGCGCGCGCGTGTCTCGTCGGAATCCTGCGGATTGGATTGCCAGCCCATTTTTTCCGCGACCGGGCCGAACGTGGTGCGGACCCAGCTTTCGAATTGGGGCCGATCGGAATCGTTCACCAGGTACTGACTCGCGAATTGGAGATAGTTCGTGAGCTGGTCCATGACGTCGGTCGATGGGTCGTCTCTTAGGTTCGAGGCGAGCGTCATAAAATCGCTGGCTTGCAAAGTGTTGGCGTGAAGGCCGGCAAAGGTATCGTCGAGAAGCATGAAGCGCTCGGGAGCGGATAGTTTGCTCTCGGCGGATGACGCGATTTGATTGAAGTTTTCCGAAGTGTAGCCCGAGCGATAGTATCCGCGGCCTCCGGCGTTTCCAAAAGCACCGTCAGTGCATCCCGGAAGAGCAATCTGCTGGTCTTTCGTCGCGAGCAGTTCGCATTTCTCATCTTTACCGGCTTTGAGGCAAACCGGAATGTCCCATTTTTCTTTTGAGCCTGCTTCGAGAAGTGCGCGATCGCGGAAATAGCGAGTCTGAGTGACGGTCACGCTCGCATTTTTGCCGGAGCATGACGTCTTCAAGGAGACTAGCGGCACGCCGGGCTGCTTGACGAAACCGGACATGATGCGATCCACGGGCTTGTGTGAAGTTTCCGCAATCGTGTTCCAGAAATCCTCCGCGCTGGCGTTGCTGTAGGCGTACTTCGAAAGGTAGGCGTTCACGCCTTTGCGGAATGTCTCCGGGCCGACGTAGCCTTCCACCATGCGCAGAACGGCGGCGGCTTTGTTGTAGGCGATGTCGTCGAAGAGTTCCTGGATTTCCGCGGGAGATTCAGCGTGAGCTTCGATCGCGCGCGTGGAGCTAAGCGAATCTGTACTCATCGCGCCCGTGCTCGACCGCACTGCGTCCGTTTCCAGATTCCACTCGGGCTTCCATGCTTCCATGGGCTTGAACGACATCCAGGTGGCGAAGCCTTCGTTGAGCCACACGTCGTCCCACCACTTCATGGTGACCAGATCGCCGAACCACTGGTGCGCGATCTCGTGGGCGACCAGTTCCTGGGCAACTGCCTTACGCAGCAAATAAGAGGATTGCTTCGGATCGACAAAAATAAGGTCGCGGGCGATCACTAGACCGGTGTTTTCCATCGCGCCTGCGGCGAAATCGGAGACGCCCAGGATATCGAGCTTGCCGTAAGGGTATTTGATGCCGAAATACTGGTTGTAATACTTCAGGGTGACCACAGCAGCCTGAAGGGCGAAGTCCGCGTAAGGCCTTTTATCCGGAATGCCGCAAACGCGAACGGGGATTCCGTCGGCGGTGTCTTCGGCGCATTGCCAATCGCCGATCGCGAGAGCGACGAGATAGGAAGACATTTTCGGAGTGGTCGCGAATTTTATGGTGTGCTTGGCGTCGCCCGGGCCGGGCGTGTCTGAAATTATTTTCGTGTTCGATAGCGCGGTGTCGCCTTTGTCGATGATGGCAGTCAGGTCGAAGGTCGCTTTATAGGTCGGCTCGTCGAAGGAAGGATACATGCGGCGCGCATCGGTATTTTCGAGCTGAGATACGGCGTACTTGCGATTGCCGGCCTTGCTCAAATAGAGACCGCGAAGCTGGCCGTTCAGGATTCCTGCGTAGCGGATGTGGAGCGTTGCAGGGCCGGCGGCGAGCGGCTGCTCGAGTGCGAGCGTGGCCATCTGTTTCTCTTCGTCGGGAGTGACTTTGGCGGTCTGGGTTTTGCCACCCGCGCTGATTGTTGCTTCCGCGAAGGTAATTTCGGCGGCGTTCAAAACGATCGTCGAGGTCGGCTTGAGGACTCGGATTGCAATCGTCTCGTCGCCCGTGAAGTTTTCCTTTTCGAGGTTTACGTCGATCGTCAGCTTGTAGTTTTCGGGCGTGGCAAGCTCGGGAAGCCTTTGGGCGCGGGCAGCAGGCACGAGCGCCAGAATGATTACAACAAACGATAACGTCTTCCGCATCTTTTCTCCTGTGGCCTGGCCGGCCACTCAGATGTCCTGTGGCCTAACCGGCCATCTCGGATAGCAGCCAATAGTCAGCACATCTACGCTACTTCACAACTATACGACATGCACACGAAGTTTGTTTCGCCGGCGGGCAATGGGATTTGGACGCATATTGTGGCGAAAAGTTAGCGGTGAAATTCGGCAGTGCGTGGCGCGTAGTAATATTGAAGGAGCGCAGATGAGACCAGAATTGAGGGCGAATGGCGATTGCAGGTAACGGAGCCGCGATTCGGGCTGAGCACGTTTCGCGGCACTATCAGATGGGTTCTGCATTAATCCGGGCCGTGGATGATGTGAGCCTCGAAGTCGGCGGGGGAGAATTTCTTTCGCTGCTGGGCACATCGGGGTCGGGAAAATCAACGCTGCTGAACTTGATGGCCGGTCTCGACCGGCCGTCCGCGGGTTCGATCGTCGCTCAAGGAAGAAATTTGTCGGAGCTTACCTCCATCGAGTTGGCGCAGTATCGGAGCCGCACGGTCGGGATGGTTTTTCAGTCCTTCAATCTCCTTCCGAAAATGACATTGGAAGAAAACGTCGAGCTCCCGCTGCGTCTGGCTGAAGTGGATCGCAGCGAGCGCGGCGAGCGTGTGCGAGAAGCGCTCGAACGAGTGGGGCTTGCGAAGCGCGCGGCTCATCGCCCCAGCGAATTATCAGGTGGAGAGCAGCAACGCACGGCGATCGCGCGCGCTCTGGTGAACCGGCCAACGATCTTATTTGCAGATGAGCCTACGGGAAATCTCGACAGCGCGACGGGTGAATCGGTGATGCAGCTCTTGAAAGAGATTCAATTGTCCATGGGTATGGCAATCGTTATGGTAACGCATGAACGGCCGCTGGCGGGCCGCTTCGCGGATCGAATCGCGGCCCTGGCAGACGGCAAGCTCGTAAGCGATGGAGTGGCGGCGTGAAGGCGCGCGACCTGGGAGAACTGGCGCTGCGGAATTTGCGCGAGGCGCTGCTGAGAAATTCGCTGACTACGCTTGGAATCGCGGTTGGTGTGGCGTCTCTCGTCGCGATGCTTTCGCTCGGAGTCGGTTTGCAGGAACTGGCCACGAAACGGCTTTCGAATTCGGGGTTGTTTGACACCGTTATCGTGATGTCGAAATCTAGTCTGCGGGGATTTGGCAGGCCGTCAGAGCCTCCGAGGCGAGCAGGAGCCGGATCGGATCAGAGCAACGAGCAAGATCATGCGCCGCGGGTATCTCCGCCGCTGGATGACGCCGCGCGCGAGGCACTTCAGAAGTTACCCAATGTAGTGGAGGTATATCCGCAGATTCGCTTTCCGACCGAGGTGCGTTTTGCCGGGAAGCCATATGCCACGATGGTTGCGGGGATCCCAGACTCAGCGCGAGGAAACGGCGCGTTCGACGGGATAAACGGAAAGTTCTTTTCGGGTGGAAATGTTGACGAAGTGATTTTGCAATCTGAATTCGCGAAGGATCTTTCGGAACAACCCTCGAGCCTGATCGGGAAAGATCTGGTTCTGCGCTACGCGGAACGGCAGGCGCTAGGGGCCCAAACGCCTGGAGCCAGCAGTTCGTCAGAGACCACAAACAGCGATAACGGCAGCGCTGGGTTTTCGGTGGTGCCGCGCGAGAAGGACCTTCGCATTGTGGGCATTGTTGACACTGAACCTGCGGCGGGGTTCGGCGGGATTGGCAGCGGGCGCGTGTTGATTCCGCTGGCGGTGGCGGAAACGTTGCGTGCGGCGCAGTTGAATGATTTGCGCGACGTGGTGAGGGGAGCGAACGGGAAGACCACATATGCGAGCTTGACTGTTCGCGCGAAGAGCCCGTCGCAAGTGGAGAAAATCGAATCGACGATCAAGGATATGGGGTTCTCGACATTTTCGCTTCTAGATGCCACGCGCAATCTTCGGATTTTCTTTACGATTTTCGATTCGTTGCTCGGAATTTTTGGAAGCCTGGCGCTGGCGGTTTCGACGCTGGGGATTATCAACACGCTGGTGATGGCGATTCTAGAGCGCAGGCGGGAGATTGGAGTGCTGAAGGCGCTGGGGGCGGCTGACCGCGACGTGAAGCAGCTGTTTTTTGCGGAAGCGGGAGTGATGGGATTGATGGGCGGGATTTTCGGGGTGGGGATGGGCTGGCTGATTGGACGGGTGGTGACATTTGGAACAAATGTTTATTTGCGCCGGCAGGATTTGCCGCCAGCGCATGTGTTCTCGGTGCCGCTTTGGTTGATTTTCGGTGGAATTGTATTTTCGGTGGTGGTGAGTCTGGTGGCGGGCCTCTATCCGGCGTCGCGGGCAGCGCGGCTGAATCCGGTGGAGGCCCTGCGGTATGAGTAAGGCAAAGCTTGCGCTCGCTGCGCTAGCCTTTGTGATTTGCGCATTTGGCGGACGGCCCGCGCGAGCTGCCGCTGTCGGGCGCGCGGAGTGTCAAAGCCTCAAGAGCAAGATCCTCGCCCGGTCAGTCGCTTACTGCGCTTTGCTGCCTCCTAGCTACGACGCGGAGAAGACGCGGCGCTATCCGGTGCTTTATTTCCTTCATGGGCTTGGCGACAACGAGCAGATGTTTCTGCATTCGGGCGGGTGGAACCTCGTTGAAGATTTGTGGGAGCAGCATCAGCTGGGCGAGTTCGTGATCGTGACGCCCGCGGCGGGTGCGAGCTTCTACATCAATTCGCACGACGGCAAAGAGCGATATGAAGATTTTTTTCTGCGCGAGTTCATGCCCGCAATCGAAGCCCGCTATCGTATTCAGGCCGCACGCGCAACGCGAGGAATTGCGGGCTTCTCGATGGGCGGGTACGGGGCCTTGCGGCTTGCGTTCTTGCATCCTGATTTATTTGGTTCGGTGAGCGTGCACAGCGCGGCGCTGATGGAGAAATTGCCGAATGTCAGCGTGGCGGAAGCGGCGCAGAATCCGCGAATGCGGCTTCTAGGCGATGTGTTTGGTTCGCCGCCGGATCGCGCGTTCTGGGATCGCAATAACCCGCTCACTTTGGCGCGGACGGCTCACATCGCGGGATTGAAGATTTATTTTGATTGCGGATCGGAAGATGGTTACGGGTTCAATGCCGGCGCCGAGACGCTCGACAAAATTCTTTTGTCGCGGCATATCGCGCACGAGTTTCATATCTACCCGGGCGGGCACGACTGGTCGTATTTCGCGGAGCATCTGCCGGCCTCGCTTCAATCTGAAGCGCGGGCGTTTGGCCTGAAGTAACTGCCGCCCAGGTGCAAGACGCCCGCGCCGGAATAAATGTGAGTCGCACCAAACTCGCCGTGGTTATTTTTTTCGCGAATACTCCAAGCGAAAAACGGGCGACCATGTAGCGCCCTTATCGGTGGACTTATCCCAGGTTTGTTCCACCTTGTCCGCGCTGAGGCGCACTACGCGGATTCGATTGAGCACGTCTTCTCCGTTGGGGCCGCGGTTTGGCCCGAGAAACTCAGCGGTGTCGGCGGAGATTTTTCCGTTGACGAAGGCATGCGCGCGGCCTTCGTTATCCACGAACAAGCCGCGCCAGCCCTGGTCGCCGTAGCTGTAGGCGAAAATATTTTCGCCTCGTTGACCTTTTCCGCCGTCCCAGTTTTCGGTGATTACGCAGCTATCGAGCGAGAGCGACACCGTGCTCGTTGCATTCCACGAGGCGCCCGGAGATGAGATGGTCCAATCGCCCAACCAGAAATCCAGTTGGCGGCTTTCGGAATTTGCCGCGCATTGCCCAGGACCATTGGCCGCGAATGCGCTGGGCGCGACGACAATGCACAGAACTAATGCAAAAATCGAAAGGATCTTTTTCAAAACCTGCGAACTTTGAATAGCAACCTGCTTTAGCATACGTGTTACCTCCTCAAGTGATTTGTCGTACCCAAAAACTTCGGTTCACGTGCTAGGACGCTACCGGCCGTCGCGCGTGAAAGCGAAACGCCTCGGAATTTTTTTCGATGTCCAGCACTTGAAATCCTGCTGTTTGCAGGCGATCGCCAAGAGTGTCGGGAGCGATCGGCACAAGTGTGTCGCGGACATGAATCAGCCGCATAAACAGGCTCTGCAGGCTATCGGCACCGACAAAAGCGCCGCCTGGTCGCAAGACGCGCCAAACTTCGCGGAAAAGTTGGTCCTGAAGGCCGGGAGTGTGCACGTGATGCAGCATCGTGAAGCAGACGCTGCTGGAGAATTGCGCGTCCGCGAATGGCATTTCAGTGGCATCGCCTTTGACGACCTCAACATTGCTGCCGTTGAAACGAGAGGCGAGCGATTCGGCTAACTGGCGATCGATTTCGATGGCCGTCAGGTGCGGCACTCTCTTGCGCAGGAGATCGGTGGTGAGGCCGGGCCCAGGCCCAAGCTCCAGCACGTCTGCGCCTAAGTCTACGTGTGCGAGCGCCCATGGCAGGCGGCGCTCGACGGTTCGTCGCCATCGTTCGGAGCGGCACAAGCGGTTGTGAATCCAGTTCACTTGGTAATCCTCGAATTCCTGACGGGCGTCCAGGCTTGCAAGGGCAGTTTATGGATTGCGCGCTTTGCATACTTTCGATATTGTGACAATGAATGTTGCAAAAGCGTCAAACGAGCCGCGCGATATTTGACCGGATCGGGCATCGGCGAGCCGAGATCACTACCCTTACGCACGATTACGCCGCTGGGCACGTAATTGCGCTGCATTTTCACGAAGCGGACCAGCTGGTGTATGCGTCGCGCGGGGTGATGACGGTGCGAACGAAGGACGGCATCTGGGTGGTTCCCACGGATCGAGCGGTTTGGATACCGGCGCGGATTCCGCACACGATCACGATGTCGGGAACTGTGGCGATGCGGACTCTCTATTTGAGGAAGCGGCTGGCGGAGGCGCTGCCTCGGAATTGTTGCGTGGTGAATGTTTCGGCGCTTCTGCGAGAGCTTATTCTGCGAGCGTGCGGATTTCGCGAACTGAGGAGGAAAGTTTCACAGCAGCGACACTTGATCGAAATAATTCTGGATCAGCTCGACGCGATACAGACGGTGCCGCTCCAGCTTCCGAATCTGACTGACGCGAGAGCGAGCCGGATCGCGCGAATTCTTCACGACGACCCGAGCGATTCGCGGCCGCTTTCCGAACTTTGCCAGGTGGGTGGCGCGAGCAAGAGGACCGTCGAGCGCTTTTTTCAGCAGGATGCGGGGATGACGTTTGGAAAGTGGCGACAACAGTTGCGATTGATGCGGGCGATGCAGCTTCTCGCGGAGGGAGCGAAGGTGACGCATGCGGCTTTGGAAGCCGGCTACAGCACGCCGAGCGCGTTTATTTCCATGTTTCGAAAAACGCTGGGAACTACGCCCGCTTCGTATTTCAGAGCAACGAAGGATCGCGTCGAACACAATACGGAAAATGATTGATCGAAATTATTCGGCTGGGATTGGCCTGGCTACTTGCTGCTCGTCGTCGTTGTCGTCGTCGTGGATTTTGTGTTGTCGAGGACGAGGACGAGGATGCGACCGTCGGAGCGAAAGGTGCCGCCGGTGGCGGTGCGGGCTTCGGTGAGCGGATCGGGCGGGGCGATGTGCTCGCGCGCGACGATGAGTCCGGTGCCGGAGAGCGTGTCGTTCACGTATTCGCGCTCTTTATCTATTTCGGGATCGATTTTGTGGGTGACTCCGTTGTTGCGTTCGTCGCGCTCGAAGCCGATATCGTGGGTGGCGGCGATGCACCAGACGTGGCGTCCGCCGATCGTGTGGGCCGATTGCCACGCGCGCAGGTGATTGCGGGACATGGCGACGCGAACCGGTTCGGCGTGGGCGAAACCGTAATCCTGAGGACGATTGAAGAGGTAGAGCGTGCTCATCGGCATGGTGAGGTAGTCTTTTTTCTGGATTGTGTCGATGAGGCCGGCAATCACGGTGGCTTGCACGTCGCTATCGACTCTGACCCAGCCGGCGGAGGAGAACGCGTGAAGGAGCTGCTCTTTTGTGCCAACGATGAGGATATTTACCATGTCGCCGAGATTTCCCTGTTTGTCAGAGATGCGGCGCGGAATGGAAGAGAGGAGATCGGGCGTGACGCCCGCGACTTTTGTTTCGGCTGGGCCGCCGACGGCCATGGCTGCGGCGGTGCTTGAGCCGGGATCGAGGACTTCGATCGTCACGTGAAAATTTCCTTTGGCGGCGCTGGCGTCTTTGTAGCTTTGATTGATGCCGATGGACAGGCGGCCGGCTACGGGGACGGTGAAATCTTTGGTGAGGCCGAGTGAGAACGGTTGGGCCGCGTCGCCCGAGCCGACGCGAGCGATCAGTTCGCCGTGATTGCCGTCGGGGACTGCGTAGTCGTGGATTATATCGGCCCAGCCGCGAGGGAGGCCATCGGGGCCGAAGGTGCGCTCGTCTGGATTTTTGCCTGCGGGCGGATAGGTAAGTTTGCCGCTGCCAGTGGCGCGAAGTTTTTCGCCGCCGCGGACGTCGATGCCGGTGTCGAGCCATTGTTTTGTGGCATCGATATCGAAGCGGTAGATTTTGTGGCCTGCGGCGTTTGTTTGCGGGGGTTGCGCCTCCAGATTCAACTGCGAAGAAGGAGCTCGGGTGGTTTGTGACTGTGCGTATGAGACCGGAGCTGAGGGTGAGGCAAAAAGATAAGCAACCGGTGCGAGGAAGCGGATTATTTTTGCGAATTTCATCGGCAATCAGGATATCGCCGGGTGCTGGAATTTTGCAACGGAGTCAGGCAGTGGAGCTGGCTGGGTCAGGCGGGATGCGAGGGCAAAGGAGAAGGCGAGTGCGAAGGCGACGGTGGTTCCTTCTTGAATCCTGACTGAATTCGACGCACGAGGACATAAAGCACGGGAATGAAGACCAAATTGAGGAAGGTGGCAGCGATCATGCCGCCGAAGACGGTGGTGCCTACGGAACGGCGGCTGATGCGGCCGGCGCCCTGCGCGAGTACGAGCGGAAGGACGCCGAGAATGAAAGCAAGCGACGTCATTAGGATGGGACGCAGGCGGATCAGCGCGGATTCCACGGCAGCGTCGAGAATGCTGAAGCCCTTTTCGCGAAGCTGTTCGGCGAATTCGACGATGAGGATCGCGTTTTTGCTGGAAAGGCCGATCAGCATTACGAGTCCGATCTGGCAGTAGACGTCGTTTTCCTGCCCGCGCAACGCCTGCGCGCCGATGGCGCCGAGCAAAGCCATAGGAACTGCGAGCAAGACGATGAAGGGAAGCGTGAAGCTTTCGTACTGGGCGGCGAGCGTGAGGTAGACGACTAGCAGTCCGAGGCCGAATAACATTGTTGCCTGGCTGCCGGATTGAATCTGCTCGAGAGACAACCCGGTCCATTCGTAGGAGAAGCCCGGGGGAAGGACTTTGTTGGCGAGCTTGTCCAGTATGGCGATTGCATCGCCTGAACTTTTTCCTGGAGCGGCCGAGCCGTCAATTTCCGCATAACGGAAGAGATTGTAGTGGCTAATGACTTGCGGCGAGGCCTGCGACTGGAGCTTCACGAGATTTTCGAGCGGGACCATCATGCCTTTGTCGGAGCGGACGTAATATTCCTTGATATCGCGCGGCTCGGCGCGGAATTGTTTGTCGGCCTGAACATAGACGCGATAGGCGCGATTGTTGAAATCGAAGTCGTTCACGTAGACCGAGCCCATATATACCTGCAAAGCGTCCGTAATTTGATTCAGGGAGACGCCGAGCGCTTTGGCGCGTTCGCGGTCGAAGTTCAGAACGAATTGGGGATCGTTGGCGCTGAAGCTTGTGAACAATCCGGTGAGATCAGGATTCTTGTTTCCTTCTTCGATCACCTTTTGAGTGACATTCGAAAGCTGCTGCATGGAAGTGCCAGTTTGATCTTCGAGAACGAACTGGAATCCGCCAAATTGTCCGAGTCCTTGCACGGCTGGGGGAGCGAAGGGGACCACTTGCGCCCCGGAAATCGTTGAAAGCGGACCGCGCAGCCGTTCGAGAACCGCGTTACCGGAGTGTTCTTCACCTTTGCGCTGGTCGAAGTCTTTAAGGCCAGCAAAGATTAGAGCGCGATTCGAGGCGCTGCCACCGAAACTGAATCCGGCTACGGAAAACGCGCTGTCCATTTCCGGTACTTTGGCAAGGATGGCTTCGACTTGCGAGCAGATCGTGGTGGTGTATTCGAGCGAGGCGCCCTGTGGAGCCTGAACAGCGATAATTAAGTAGCCGCCGTCTTCCTCGGGAATGAAGCCTTTCGGAACGTGCTGGTAGACCCAGTAAGTGAGACCAAGCCCGCAGAAAAACACGAGAACCGCGACATATTCGAGGCGCAGCACAAATCGCAGAAAATGCTGGTAAGCGCGGCCAAAGGCGGTCATGCCTTTATTGAAAGCCACAAAAATGCGGCTTTTCACAATATGAGCATGGCCCAGGAAAATCGCAGAAAGAGCGGGGGTGAGGGTAAGCGCGTTGAATGCGGAGATGGAAACGGAAAACGCGATGGTGAGGGCGAACTGGCGGAAGAGGATTCCGGTGGTGCCGGGAAAGAACGCGACCGGAACAAATACCGCTACCAGCACGAGGGAAGTAGCCACAACTGCGCCGGCCACCTCCTTCATTGCTATGGAAGCCGCGTTGTGCGGCTCGGAGATTCCTTCCGTGATGTGGCGCTGCACGTTTTCGATGACGACGATTGCATCGTCCACCACAAGACCGGTGGCGAGCGTCAACCCGAAGAGGGTGAGAGTGTTGATTGAGAAGCCCAAAATCTTAACGAACGCGAAAGTTCCGATGAGCGAGACAGGAATCGTGATGGCGGGAATAAAAGTGCTGCGCCAGTCCTGCAAAAAAACGAAAATCACAAGCACGACGAGGATAATTGCCTCGATCAGCGTGTACAGGACGTCTTTGATGGACTCGCCAACGACGGTTGTGGTGTCGAATGCGACGGCGTACTTGATGCCGGGAGGAAAGCGTTTGGAGAGGCGCTCGAGCTCAGCCTTTGCGGCTTTGTCAACCGCGAGAGCATTGGCGCTGGGCAACTGAGTGACGCCGAAGCCTACCGCGTCGTGACCATCGAAGCGAAGAACGCTACTGTAATCTTCGGCGCCCAACTCAGCGCGTCCCACGTCGCGCACGCGCACCAGACTGCCATCCGTACCTGTTTTCAAGATGATGTTTTCGAATTCAGACGGCTCGACGAGCCTTCCAACCGCACGCACGCTGATCTGATAGCTCTGATCAGGCCGCGAAGGGGGCTGGCCGACCTGGCCAGAAGCTACCTGGACGTTCTGTTCGGTGAGCGCGCTCAGAATATCCGTGGCGGTGAGGCCGCGCGCGGCCATACGCAGCGGGTCGAGCCACAGCCGCATGGAGTATTTTCGCTCGCCAAAATTCTGTACGTCGGCGACGCCGGGAACGCGCTTCAGCGCGTCGCGCACATAAAGGTCAATATAGTTGCTGAGAAAAAGGCTGCTATATTCTCCATGCTCGGAATAGACGCCCGCGCCGAACACGAAATTGCTCGACGACTTCGTGATGCTGATGCCGGTGGTTTTCACCTCGTTGGGAAGCCGGCCAAGCGCCTGGTTCACGCGGTTCTGAACGTCCACAGCGGCGAGATCGATGTTGCGCGTGATGTCAAAAGTGACGTTAATGTTACTCGAGCCGTCGTTTCCACTCGAGGAGGTCATGTACTTCATGCCTTCGACGCCGTTGATCTGTTGCTCGAGCGGTGTGGTGACGGAAGTCTCGACGGTCTGAGCGTTCGCGCCGTTGTAGAAGGAGCCTACGTTGACCTGAGGCGGGGCGAGATCGGGAAATTGGGCGACTGGAAGAGTGGGGATCGTCACCGCGCCCGCCAAAATAATCAGCAGGGCGCAGACAGTGGCAAAGATGGGCCGCCGGATAAAGAAATCGACGAACATTTTCTACGAGAGCCTTTTTGCTGCACGAACACGAGGCGGACGGAAAGAAATCAAGATGAAGACTTTCCTGCCGGAGCGGGTGCTTGCTCGGAAACCGGAGCGCCGTCCACGAGATTCTGGGCGCCCTCGATCACCACACGATCGCCTGGTTTCAGGCCGTCCAGCACGGCGTAATCGTTCCCGACCATCTCGCCGAGAGTAAGGACTTTCTGATGCGCCACCTGCGATTTTCCTGAGCCCTCGACCACAAAGGCGAAGGATTGCCCGTTGATGCGCTGCACGGCCAACACCGGAATCACGGGTCCATCATGCGTGCTCCAGACGATACGGGTTCGCGCGAATTGAGAGGTGCGAAGCGTGTCGGCGGAGTTTTTGACGGTCGCTTTCACGAGCACAGACTGCGTATTGGTGTCGACTTGAGCAGAAATGAAATCGATTTGGGTGTCAGCAACAACCTTGCTCTGGCTATCGAGCAGCTGCACTTTCTGCCCCATCTTTAAATCCTTCGAACGCTCGACCGGGACGCTGATGTAAATCTCGAGCGGGCCGGGCTGGTCGACGGTGGTGAGGGTCGTTGTGGTGGTCACTCGATCGCCTACGCGAACGGGAATGTCGCCAACGAATCCGTCGGTGGGAGCATTCACGCGATAGTAGTGCAGCTCGGCTTGCTGCTGCTGCACTTGCGCGTCGAGCGATTTGAGCTGGTGCTGAGCTGTTTCGAGATTGGTGCGCGCCTGATCATAATCCTGCTTGCTGATTACACCGGCATCGAAAAGTTTCTGCGCGCGCTCCCATTGAATTTGTGCGAAATGAACGTTCGCTTCCTGGGCGGCGCGCGCCGCTTCCTGGCTCCCCACCGTGGCTTGTTGCTTGATGGGGTCAATCTGCACGAGCGCTGTCCCGGCTTTCACGCGGTCGCCCGATCTTACGAAAATATTCGTGATCTGGCCCTCGACTTGGGGATTCAGGACGACCGAATGACGGGACTTGAGCGTTCCCAGGTATTCCGACGATTCGGAAATGGGTACAGGCTCAATGACTGCCGTCTTGACTGCAATGGCGGGAGGCTCTTCGTTGCCAGCAGCCTGCTTCTGGCCGCAACCCGCGATAACGGCCGCAAAGCACACGACCGCGAGTAGCGCGCACAACCGGACTTCAGGCGCGACTGCGAGCTTTGGCGGTACCGTTGGCTTCAGATCAGGGCACACGTTAGAAACGTTAGCTCCAAGTTTGGGTATTCATATTGTACGGGATGCGCACGATTGCTCCAAGCGTGGGGGTTCCTGGAGCATTGCACGGACCGCCGCGCCAGCGTGCTTCGCTGGTATTTGACGTTGGATTTCGCCGGAGGAAAGCGCCCGTGGACAGCTACTTACGATTGTGGAAGGCTACGCCTGCGGCGGGCAAACGCGCCACAACCAAGGAGCAGGACTGCCGAACAGCCAGAAATCGCCGCACCGGCTGTGCGGTCCCATGTCCGGCGAAAGTTCACCTCAATTCGGTGCTGTCCGGTCGGCACGGGTACAAGCATTCGAGCAATTTTGGGCTGTGACCCTGGGTTGACCGCCGCGCCGTCGATGCGCACCTCCCACGCGGGATAGTTCAAAAGCCGGAGTGCAAGCGTCACGGGCTCGGCTGTCGCGACGCGGAGGCTTTTGTGCTCGGACTGCCATTTATCGATCGAGATTTGGGCGGGCGACAAAGGGGTATTCCGTAACGAAGCAGCAGTGAACGGCTGGACCAGCGGTGTTGGCGGCGTTTTTTCAAAGACTTTGGGCGATTCAGGATCAACGATCGCTCCAGGCAGATCGTAGATATCGCAGGCGAGTGGGGCGTATTCCTCGGCCCCCTCGTAGCCGTGGCCGGTGCGAAGTGCGGCCGCGAGAAGCGGGATATCTGCGCTGTCCCACCAGGCGTCGCGGATAATTGCGGTGGCGGCAACCGCGATCACCAACGCGAGGGCCGCGCTCCAGATCCATCGCCATCGGGATTGGCCGATCGCCGATGCCAGAAAGAAGGCATACGGAATGCCCAGTGGGATAAGCCAGCGCCACGGGAACTGGAGAAATTTCAATTGCGGGAGATGAGGCCAGAACCACAGGCTGGCGGGAAACATCATGAAAGTAGAAGCGACAGCCAGCATAGCCAGCATCCACCACAGCGTCCGATACGCTCGGCGCTTACGCGCACTAAATGTTCCGGCCACGCCGGTTAGCAAGATCACGCCAACAGCAACGGTCGAAACCTTCCAATTGAAAAGCGCAAACTGCGGGTCTCTCGAGCGCGTGTACAGGAAATTTTGATCCAGGTGATAGTTTCCCGCTGTTACCCGCGAGATTTGCACCCAGCGCTGTTCGAAAGCTGCGGGAAGAATGTAAAACGCCGCAAGTCCGAACCCGATCGCCATTGCTGCTGCTCCTGGAATCAGCAGCCGAAAATTTTTCCGCTCGAAGCAGCCGACAACAAGCAGTAGCACCACCGAGTATGTCGCGATCACAGCGGCTGGCGCGTTTGAAAGCCATATGGCGGCAAAAACGAACGCAAAGAGGGGCACGGCTGCCCAATGCTGGCGCGAATCGTTTCGCTGTGAGCCATCCTGCCGTGAGCTGCTGCGAACCACTCTTAGCGCACCCAAGATCAGCAAGGGAAAAAGCGCACTGGCGAGAAGCTCGGCATAGTCGCTGCGGTAATACACCACGACGAGCTGATAGGGATTCACAACGTAGATGAGGGCAGCGGCGATCGCCGGCGAATCGGGAAGCGCCTCACGCGCGAGGCGCCACATCGCGAAGCCGGACAACAGAAGGACGAGCCAGATATACGTTCCCGGGACCACCTTCCACGGCAGCAGCGAGCCTAGCGCCGCGCCAAGCGTCCATGAAGCGGGCGGGTAGAAAATGAAACGAGGCTCGCCGAATCCCCAATTGGCCCATTGAGCCCAGCGCGGGAGCAAGACACCCTCACGCCATTGCCCGGCAACGTCTAACCAGGATGCGAGATGAAAAGAAAAATCGTGACCTGAAGCATTGCCAAGGAAAAACATAGGCACGACTACCGCCGTGGCCGCAATCGCGATCAGGAGTAAAGCGATCTGGCGGTAGCGCCGCAGAGAAGCGGACTTTGAAACAGTGGCGAATTCTTGAAGCCTCGCGCCGCTGCGTCCGGAACCAGAAGACATTCGGTGCAACTCTCCCCATCCTGAGGATTTGAGGCGACGAGAATACAAGGTCGGCGGCTTTCGAGCAAAGGATTGGCGGTTTGCGAGCCGGTGGCCGGTGACAGCTTGCCAAGCTGACCGCGCACCGGATACAGTTCTGGACGCCTTCACGGCGATTGAAAATGACAACCGAACAGCAGCGGCTGCAGGCCAGCGCGGATCGCGAAGTTCACTGGAAACGCTGGGGACCATATCTTTCCGAGCGCCAGTGGGGAACTGTGCGCGAGGATTACAGCGCGAACGGCGATGCGTGGGACTATTTTCCGCACGATCACGCGCGCTCGCGAGCTTACCGCTGGGGAGAAGACGGCATCGCAGGATTTTGCGACCGACACCAGCACATTTGCTTCGCGCTGGCTTTATGGAATGAAAAAGACCGCATTTTGAAGGAGCGGCTGTTCGGCCTGACAAATTTCGAAGGCAATCACGGCGAAGACGTGAAGGAGTATTACTACTATTTGGACGCCATCCCCACGAATTGCTATCTGAAATATTTGTACAAGTATCCGCAAGCGGCGTATCCATACGATCAGCTGCGCATTGAAAACAAGAAGCGAACGCGACTCGATCCCGAGTATGAGTTGATCGATACGGGGGTTTTCAACGAGAACCGCTACTTCGACGTGTTTGTCGAATACGCGAAGGCCACATTCGAGGATATTCTGGTTCGAATTACGGCGTGGAATCGCGGCCCTGAAGCTGCGCGCCTGCATCTGCTTCCCACGTTGTGGTTTCGCAATCGATGGGACTGGGGCGATCCCTACGACATGCCCGAAGTGCAGCGTATCGCCGGACCCGCAGGCACTGAGGTAATTGCGCTCGACGAATTTCATTACGGGAAGCGCTGGCTGCTTATTGAAGGTGCGCCGGAGATGCTTTTTACCAATAACGAAACGAACATGGAACGGCTGTATCAGGCGCAGAATCGGACTCCATTCGTTAAGGACGCATTTCATCGTTATTTGATCGAGGGTGAGCGCGGCGCCGTGAACCCGGAAATGAAAGGGACAAAGGCTGCAGCCCACTTTGCATCGGAAATTCTTCCCGGGAAAAGCTGGACGATTCGATTGCGGTTTATGGATAACAATCCTAGCGATCCGCTGTCGCCGCCGAAGGATTATTTCGGTGCGCCTTTTGAGGCGTGGTTCGACAAGCGCAAACAAGAAGCCGATGAATTCTACGATCAGAGGGCGCCTAAAGGAATCAGTGACGACGCGCGACTCGTGCAGCGCCAGGCCTTCGCGGGGCTGATATGGGGGAAACAGAGCTATCACTATGACGTGGATCGCTGGCTCAAGGGCGATTCGACTCAGCCGGCACCCGATCCTCGGCGGCAGTTCGGGCGCAATCACGAATGGACGCACCTGCATAATTCCGACGTGATTTCGATGCCTGACAAGTGGGAGTACCCGTGGTATGCGGCATGGGATCTCGCGTTTCATTGCGTGGCGATGGCGCTGATCGATCCGGATTTCGCCAAAGATCAGCTCATCCTGTTTATGCGCGAATGGTACATGCATCCTAACGGGCAGCTTCCCGCCTACGAATGGAATTTTTCCGACGTAAATCCGCCTGTGCAGGCATGGGCGGCGTGGCGCGTCTACAAAATTGCGGGTCGTATCAGCGGGAAGCCGGACCGCATGTTCCTCGTGCGCGCTTTTCACAAGTTGCTTATAAATTTCACGTGGTGGGTGAATCGCAAAGATCCCTCGGGCCGCAACGTTTTTGAGGGAGGCTTTCTGGGCCTGGATAATATCGGCGTATTTGACCGTTCGAAGCCGCTGGGTCCCGGAAACTTCATCGATCAATCGGACGGCACCAGCTGGATGGCGATGTTTTGCCTGGACATGCTTTCGATGGCGATTGAGCTTGCGGAGCAGGATCCGGCTTACGAAGACGTCGCGAGCAAATTCTTCGAGCACTTCGTGTACATCGCGTCGGCGATGAACGACATGGGAGGAACGGGGATCGGATTGTGGGACGAGAAGGACGGGTTCTACTACGACGTGCTGCACCTCGGTGAAGAGAAGGTGATGCCGATGAAGGTGCGTTCGATGGTGGGTTTAACTCCTCTGTTCGCGGTCGAAGTTTACGAACCGCAAGACTTGGAGCGCATGAAAGGATTCCGGCGGCGGATGCAATGGTTTCTCGATCACCATCCAGACGTGAAAGATCACGTGGATATGAGCCAGCAGACCAAGCATGGCCCGCGGCTGCTGCTTTCGATCGCGAATCGCGCGAAGCTCGAAAGGATTTACCGCTACATGTTTGATGAAAACGAATTCTTGTCGCCGCACGGGATCCGGGCACTTTCGAAACATCATTTGCAACAACCGTTTGAAGTGCGGGACGGAGACGGCGTGACGCACGGCGTGGATTACGAGCCTGCGGAATCAACGACCGACCTTTTCGGAGGCAATTCCAACTGGCGTGGCCCAGTGTGGTTCCCCATGAATTTTCTGCTGATCGAAGCGCTACAGCGGGTTCACTTTTATTATGGGGAAGGCTTCAAGGTGGAATATCCCACCGGGTCCGGGCAGCAGAAGTCTCTTTGGCAAGCGAGCGCAGAGCTATCCAAGCGTCTGTCGCATATATTTTTGCGGCGCAATGGCGAGCGCCCGGTATATGCGAACACGGCGCTCTTTCAAAATGATCCGTACTGGAAGGATTTAATTCTGTTTTTCGAGTACTTCAACGGCGATACCGGCGCGGGTCTCGGCGCAAATCATCAAACCGGCTGGACGGCATTGGTTGCGAAGCTGATCGAACAAAGCGGCGAGTGACGCCACGCTGGCGCAGGTTAGAAATCCTCTACCAGCCCTAGACCGAGCGAAACGCGATTCACATAGTTGAAATACGCCACCGTTAGAACGGTTTCACGCACAGCCGCGTCATCCCATCCCGCCGCTTTCACAGCGCTGACGTCTTCCTCTTCGATTTCCATCGGCTTGCGGGTCAGCTTGGCCGCGAATCGGAAGAGAGCTTTCATCTTGTCCGGCACCGCCGCATTCTCGTAATCGTTCACGAGCTTCCGGGCGAGCGCCTTTTCCACTCCCAGCCGTCGCAGCAGCTCCATATGGATCACCAGGCAATACGAAGACGCATTGATACCGCTCACCACGACCCCGATCTGCTCCTTTTCGGTCTTCGTCAGTGCGCTATCATTCATCACTGCGGCGCCCAATTTCAATTGCCCTTCAATGGCGTCTGGCATCGTGCCGAGCGCCTTGAAATAGTGAGGGAGGAATCCCATGTTCTGTTCGATGGTTCCGTAGATTCCTCGAAGCTGCGGGTTCGCCTGTGTTTCTTCGATTTCATTTACATACGTCACGGGATTGCTCCTGAGAGGGGATACGGGGCAAGGACCGAACTACTCTACTCGCATCGCAAAATTCTGACAACCCGTGTGGGCGGCTCAAAATGCCCTGCGAGCTAGAACTCTGTAGTTATTTGTTCGGGGTGAGGGGTTCGACCAATTCAATCAGGATCTTGCCTTGTTCCGGCGCCTTGTCCGGCAATGAGACGAGGAAGAAATTCACGCGAGTGCCGTCCGCCCCGGCGCGTGTTGCTGGGTATATCGGTTGCACTCCGAAGCGCGAGCGCAGAATTTCAGTGGCGGCATCGACATTTCGCGCGAGCAACTCAACCTGTTGTATTCCTTCGCCGAATTTTTGAAGATAGCGCGCGATCGCGCCTTTACCGCTTGGCTCGCGAGTCGTCAGTATGTCCAGCTGGACTTGTTGCGCAAAGTGCAACTCAAATTCCTTGGCGTCCTGGTCGGGCGGAACGTCCGCAAGGCGGGGAGAGCCATTTGCAGCGCGGACTCGCTCGAAGGTCTCAGGCATAACCGCGATGCCTACGGTCGTTAAGGGGAACTGCGACGCGCCGAGGACCATAGTTGCGGCGAATTTCGAGTCGGCGAGCCATTCCGTGGTTGCCGCTCGCACTAGGTGACGCCCTCGGCTAAAGAGGTCTTTAGCGGTGCGCTCACGACTCGCGCGATCCTGCGAGCTGAGACCGCTGATCAGCATTGCCAGCTCATCAGATCCTGGCGCAGCACACATCGCGGGTTATTCGCTTACTTCGATGTAGGCGAAGTCTTCGAGGGTTGAACGGCATTAACGTTCGAAAGCGTGATGTATGTCGGCTGGCCTGGGCGCACCGACACCGGCGTGTCCCAGCGCAGATGCGCATCTCCCACAGCCGCTGCCACTTCAAGCGAACTCAGCCAATAGTGCCCCGGCGGCACGCGCTGCAGAACGCCCTGTCCCTCCACGTCGGTCTGCGCACGGGCGACAAGATATTTCGACTGCGCGAGCTCTTCCATCCGCCTTTGAATGTCCGGTTCGCTCTTGGCCTGGAGCTGAGTCCATCGCGTAAAAGGATCGATGTCCTCGAGGTTCAAATCCATTCCCTCGGTACTCTTGGGATTCTTTATCAAGAACTGCTTCACCTCTTCGCGATATTCCGCTTTGAGCCGGTTGTATTTATCAGGATCTTTTTTCAGTTGCGCGGGCTTGTACTTCGGGCTGGGGAAGCTTGTCGTCTGGTCGCCAGACATCCGCTCCACATAGGCGTCGAAAAATTCCGGCACGCCCATAATGTCGTCCACATCGAGCTTCTTGACGAAGTCTTCGCCCGAGAGCTGCACCCAGTGATTCTTCTTCATCCAGGCGCGAAGTTGTTTCGACGCGCCTGTCATGGTGTCAATGAATGCGTCCATATCCGGCTTTGGATAATTGACGGCCACCTCTTTCTGAATCTCTTCGAAGCTTTTGCTCAGAAGGTAGAAGGGAAAGCCGCGCACCGGTTCTTCCACACCACTCGACGGTGTGGCGCGAGCGATGAATTCGATGGAGCCGTCCTGGGCCCCCGCCCGAGGTGCACCTGAGATCATTCCCACGAGAAGCGAGAGGATCGTAATGCGAGCTGCGTTTTTCATGATGCTGGAGATGCTAGCAGAATAGCCGAGCACTCACAGGCGCCGGTCGAAGAGGATTCATCGTGTTGGTAAACGGGCCGCAGGGTTGCCGGGAAGCCAATAAACTTCGGGCTAGGGCTAGTAGAGGCGGAAAACGACTTCGATCGGAGTGGAAACGGCCGATGCCTTGCCGTCCGGGCCTACGGCGGGGCGGAAGCGCCAAGTGCGGACGGCTTCGACTGCCTTTTCATCGAGGCCCATGCCAAGGCCTTTGGCCACGCGGATGTTGGTTGCGCGCCCATCCGCGGTAATCACGGCCATCAGCAGCACCGTGCCCTGATATTTCGCCTTCACGGCATCGTCGGAGAATTGTGGATTCGGACAGTAGAGGCATGCTGGAATGCCATAGCCGCCCGTGCCAGCGCTTGGATACCCGCCGCCGGTGCCCCATTCATGCCCGGGGCCAACGCCGGCTCCGTCGCCGCTTCCCACGCCAGTGCCACTGCCTGAGCCAATTCCATTGCCGCTACCGGTGCCGCTTGAATCGTTTATCACCTTTCCGAGCGGGTCGCCCCAATTACCCGTTTGCGGGCTGGGCAGCTTCATCTCTGGAGGACCGAGAACGGTCGGCGTCATCTGCATGCGCGCGTTTTCGTTGATCTTTACTTTGGGCGGCGTGAACTGCGTCCACGAGAACTTCGGCAGCTGACCTTTGCTCGCGGGAAGCACGTTGTGCTCGCCACCGCCACCTCCACCACCAGCCTTCTTCGGGCCGGGAGGCAGCTTTGGCAGAAACGGCGACTCGAGTTGCGTGACGCTGTAGGTTTTCGCCTGGGTCGTGGGGGGCGACATCAGTTCCGGCAGCAGCGGAACGATGATCAGCACCAGAATCACCACGTGAAAGGCGATCGAAAGCATCTGCACGCGCGTGAACTGTGTGTTCTTAGACCAGATATCTTTCACCGCTACCGGCTGGCTCGACACTTGCAAGGGCGGCAGCTTCGGCGGCGAAATCATGTCGCGCAGGTTCTGCCAGAAGCCGCCAAAGCCGGCATTCCAATTGACGAGCAGATCCGAATTCACGCGGCCGCGCGGATTAGGCTTGAAGAACTCTTTGACGTTGTCGCTAAAGCCCGCGCCAAACTCAGGCTCGGAAAACGCATTGGGTCCGCCGCCGCGCACCTTCACAGGGCGCTCGGTGAGAAAATCCTTTAAGTTGGCGATGAAATTTTTGAAGAGGGATTCGCGGACCGGCGAAGCGAACCGGCCAATGTGGTGGTCCATCGGGCCCACGGGCTCAGCGGGCTTCTTTGGAGTACGGTCGAGTTTGAGACTTACATCAGACATATGCGCTGCCCAAGCCCCCGGCGCCAGACATTCTATCCCTACAACTTAGACGCTCGGGGTGCAAAAAGGATGTCTGAGCCGTAAACGGAACGAACGCGTGTGCCAAGTCCGGCTGACATGCTTTGAAAATCATTGTAACATACGATGTCCGTAACGCGCCGCTGGTTTCCTCTGCATGCAGTGCCGCACGGCTCAAG
>Ga0210394_10001203_pt1 | contig 43058 bp, 48 predicted proteins | sample IncBWC12MmetaG_FD_160121 | JGI IMG/M metagenome (GOLD analysis project Ga0210394, IMG submission 160121) | Forest soil microbial communities from Barre Woods Harvard Forest LTER site, Petersham, Massachusetts, United States - Inc-BW-C-12-M | ecosystem: Environmental > Terrestrial > Soil >...
TTTTCGCAATTCGTTCCCACCTGCCTCTGAGAGGGAAGCTAGGATGGATGACCCCACGCGTCGGTGTGAAAACGACACTGACAACGAAACGCACTCTCCGAGGCCCCCGATCCCAAGCGGGGGCCTCTTTTTTTCCTAGTCACTGATTCTCGTATCTACTATAAGTCTCTTCAATCTCGGCAGCTCGCGCTTTCGTCAGCGTTAGCTTGCATTGTGGCAAGGCGACATGCCCGCCTGTCCCGCCGTCCCAAAGCTCAAATTCTGCATCGCAGTGTGCGTCCCGGTAGACAATCCAAGCTCGTTGAGCTTTCCGTAATCGCTCTGCATCAGCCGTTTTCAATTTTTTCAAGGCTTGCTGATAGTTTCGATTCAATTCCGTATCGGCCTTCTTCAGCTCCGCTATCAGGCATTGGGAAATGTCGAGCGTCGTCTTTTTGTCGTCGCATTGAGCCGCGGCAGTTCCAGCCAGCAAAAAGAACGTAGTGAGAAGCAATAAGGTTCGCATGACGTGCTTCCTACACAATCTCGCGCAATGCCTTGCCAACGCCAAGGCACTGTGCTCTCGCGCCATTCTCATTCTTAATTCTTGAATTCCGTCTGGGCGCCTGACTCAGTCACTCTGCGCGCAACGGCGATGGTCGCCTGCCCGAGGACATGCTCTATCTGCGTTTCGCGAAGCCGCGAAGCGTCGTACTCAAACGACAGATGCTTCTTGCCCTCATCAAAGTTAAAGCGCCGCAGGCCGTACGTGTTGGAAAACTCGCCGAGGCGCCGTAGTTGATCCTGCGTGAGCGGGGATTGCAGTTCGTAAGTGATTTCCACGAGAGTCATGCCCGGATTATACCAGCCCGCGCAAGGATTTCGTTCATGTAGCCGCGCGCCAATCTGAATCATCCAACATCGCTGAACATCTAATATGATGCTATGTCTGAACAACTTCCCATGCCCGATCCACATAACACAGGCCTGCCCATTCCCGCTTCCGCGCTGCGCGTGAAAGATCCCGTCTGCGGAATGACGGTTGACCCGCAGAAGTCCGCCGGCACAGTCGCGCACGCCGGTCGAACCTACTATTTTTGTTCGAAACGCTGCGCGGAAAGATTTGAAAAGGAGCCGGATAAATTCCTGGCGATCCCCGGCACAGCCGGCATGGAATCTTCTCCGAATGCAGACCATGGCAAGCATTCCGCACACGTTTCGTCAGCCACTGCACGAGATTCCGCCACGAACAAAGACGCGCATTATACCTGCCCCATGCATCCGGAAATCGTTCAGATCGGCCCGGGAAGCTGCCCCATTTGCGGCATGGCCCTCGAGCCTATGGACGTCTTCGCGGAAGTCGAAGCCGATCCAGAATACTATTCGATGCGGCGCCGATTCTGGGTAAGCGCCGCTCTCTCTCTACCCGTTTTGCTGATCGCCATGTTTGGCAATGCGCTCAAGCTCCCCATCTCGTCCAGCACACGCAACTGGCTCGAATTCATTCTTGCAACACCGGTAGTCCTCTGGGGCGGCTGGCCATTTTTCCAGCGTTTCGGAGCCTCAATCATAAATCGCAGCCCCAACATGTTCACCCTGATCGGCTTGGGCACGGGCGCCGCATATCTCGAAAGCGTTGTGGCAACGCTTTTTCCGCAAGTTTTCCCCGCCTCGTTTCGTGATATGCATGGCGCCGTCTCCACCTACTTCGAAGCCGCAGCAGTTATCACCACGCTCGTGCTGCTGGGGCAAGTGTTAGAGCTGCGTGCCCGCCAACAAACGAGCAGCGCGATTCGCTCCTTGCTGAATTTGGCCCCCAAACAAGCGCGCCTGCTCGCATCTGACGGCACAGAAAAGGATGTCGCGCTCGACCTGGTCAAAGTGGGTGACCGCCTCCGTGTTCGTCCTGGAGAGAGTGTTCCGGTAGACGGCGTAATCCTCGAAGGCGCCAGCGCCCTCGACGAATCGATGGTCACGGGCGAACCCATGCCCGCTGAAAAGTCCACCGGCGACAAAGTCACCGGCGGCACGCTAAACACAAACGGAAGTTTCGTGATGCGCGCCGAACGCGTCGGCAACGAAACATTCCTGGCGCAAATCGTCAGACTAGTCAGCGAAGCGCAACGCAGCCGCGCCCCAATGCAGCGCCTGGCGGATAAAGTTGCCGCGTACTTTGTCCCCGCCGTAATCGTCGCAGCCGTGCTGGCTTTCGCAGGCTGGGCGCTCGTCGGCCCGGAGCCGCGTTTCGCTCACGCGCTTATCGCAGCCGTAGCGGTGCTAATCATCGCGTGCCCCTGCGCCCTAGGCCTGGCAACGCCCATGTCCATCATGGTCGCAGTTGGGCGCGGCGCCCACTCCGGCGTCCTCGTTCGAAACGCCGAAGCCCTGGAAACCCTAGCCAAAGTCGACACCCTCGTCGTCGACAAGACCGGCACCCTCACAGAAGGCAAACCGCAAATCGCCGGCGTCGAAGTTTTCGAACGCTCCGTTTTCACAACGGACGAGTTGCTCTCCCTGGCCGCAAGCATCGAGCGCTCGAGTGAGCACCCCTTGGCCCGCGCCATTTTCCGTGCCGCGGAAGAAAAGAAATTGCCCTTATCGCCGGTGAGCGATTTCCTCGCGACCCCTGGCGGAGGAGTCGAAGCCACCGTTCAGAACAAGAAAGTCCTCGCAGGCGCGGCGACATTTTTGAAAGGGAAGGGAATCGACCTGACCGAAAGCTATCGCTCCGCAGTTCCTGCACCAGGCTCCGCTGCAATTACGACTGTCTATCTGGCGGTCGACGGAAAAATAGCTGGAGCATTTTTCCTGAGCGACCAGATCAAAGCATCCACTCCGCAAGCAATTCGCGCCCTGCGCGACGACGGCATTCGTATCGTGATGCTGACGGGTGACCGTCGCGCGGCGGCATCGAAGGTTGCGGGCGAACTCGGGATCGAAGAGTTCGAAGCGGAAGTTCAACCCCAACAAAAAGGTGAAATTGTAAAGCGACTGCGCGATCAGGGCCGTATCGTGGCGATGGCAGGCGACGGCGTCAACGACGCCCCCGCCCTAGCCGCCGCGAATGTCGGCATCGCCATGGGCACAGGCACCGACGTCGCCATCGAAAGCTCCGGAATCACCCTAGTGAAAGGCGACCTGCGCGGCATAGTGCGCGCCCGCAAACTCAGCCGCGCCGCCATCCGCAACATCAAACAAAATCTAGCCTTCGCTTTTCTCTACAACGCGCTAGGCATTCCCATCGCCGCAGGTGTTTTCTATCCAATCTTCGGCTGGCTACTCAGCCCCATGCTAGCCAGCGCCGCCATGAGCTTCAGCTCCGTCTCGGTAATCGCCAACGCGCTCCGCCTGCGCAAATCTCCGCTCTAAATTAGGTCGTCGACGGCAACGCAAAGCCTGTAGGGGCGGGGTTTGCCCCGCCCTTCAGCCAACCTCTATTAGCTTTGCCCAAGTATCGAATCGAAATACGCCAGCATCTCAGGCGAATCCCACTCCTGAAACCCAATAATCTTTCGCGCGATCTTGCCATTGCGGTCGATGATATAGGTTTCCGGGAATCTGCTCGTCCCATACGATTGCGCAATCGGCGAATGCTGATCCTTGGTGGCGGGATCGCGGTACGTCTGGAAAATAACACCGTTATCGCGAAGAAATTTCTCGTACACGGCTGGATCTTCATCGGCAGCCACGCCAAGAACAACGCCGTTCCGCGAAGCGATGTATTTCTGCAACCGGTTCAAGCCAGGAGTCTCTTCGATGCACGGCGGACACCAAGTTCCCCAAAAATTCAAAACCACAACTTTGCCGTGCAAGTCGGAAAGATGAGCAGGCTTGCCCCCAAGCTCCATCGGAAAATCTTCCGCGCGCTCACCTACAATAGTTGCTTCGCCGTGCCGGTAACTCGGCAGCGCAAAAACCACAATGATGCCCAGGAAGGCCGCCAGGCCTCCCCAAGCCAGTATCTTCGGCCCGATTCTCATCGAATGCTATACTAGCCTATCCGCCTGGGATCGAAAACTGGTCCTTGTCCCCTGACTTTATCGTGATCAACGAGTCGCCAAATTCGAGCGCACCGCCCGCCCCTCCGTCGGCCCCTCTCTCGCTATCGATCAGCGCGATCGTTCCTGCACGAAACGAGGAAGCCGTCATCGCCGCCTGCATCGAATCGCTGGCGCTGCAACCCGAAATCGCGGAGATCCTCGTCATCAATGACCAATCCACCGACAAAACAGCGGCAATTGTTCGCGGCTTGACGGTCAAGTTTCCCCGTCTGCGCATGTTGGAAACGCAAGAAGTCCCAGCAGGCTGGGTCGGAAAAAACAACGCAGTCTATCTCGGCGCGAAAGAAGCCAAGAGCCCGTGGCTGCTGTTCACCGACGCGGACGCAGAATTGCAACCCGGCGCGGCCGCGCGAGCTCTGCAAATCGCACAGGAAAATAGCGCAGCACTGCTCTCCTTCTCGCCGGAGCAGATCACGCAATCCTGGTACGAGAAAGCGCTAATCCCGTTCGTATACAGCCGCCTTGCTAAACATTTTTCTTATGAAGCTGTAAACGATTCTTCTACATCAGCCGCAGCCGCCAACGGCCAATTCCTGATGATCCAACGCGACGCTTACAATTCCATAGGCGGCCACGCCAGCGTCGCATCGGATGTTCTGGAAGATGTTGCCTTAGCCAAACGCGCAAAATCCGCCGGCTTTCGCATCCAGTTCGGTTCGGGGCAGGGAATCGTCCGCGTGCGCATGTACCGTTCTTTCCTCGCGATGTGGCAAGGCTGGAAGAAAAATCTTTACCTGCTGGTCGGTGGCACTCCCGGCAGCGTTCTTCGCGAACTGGAATCCGCTATCCCGTGGATTCCGATTGCGCTCATTCTTCTCGGACTAAAAATTCCAGTCGCTCCTTTTTTGGGTGTCTGCTTACTTCTGCTTCGACAATTCACCTATGGCGCTGAGCTTTCTCGTAACCAATACCCCTTTAAATTCATCATTTATTATGTGCCCGCGGTGATCTTGTACGCGGGTGTGCTCTGGGCTTCGTACCGAGGCTACGCAAAAGGCAAGGTCGAATGGAAAGGACGGGAAGTTCCGGTAACTCTTCCCGGCGCGCCAAGACAACAAAATCCCTAACCGAAACCACATGGTTCTGCTCACGCGCAAAATCGAGTTCGCCGCCTCGCACCTCTACCACAATCCGGATTTCTCGCCGGAAGAGAACCGCCGCGTCTTCGGCAAGTGCAACAACCCACACGGACACGGGCACAACTACACTTTGGAAGTCACCGTTGCTGGTGAACCTGACCCCGTAACCGGCATGGTTCTGGACCTGAAAGATTTGAAAGAAATTCTCGAACGCGAAGTAATGCAGCGCATGGACCACCGTTTTCTAAATTATGAAGTCCCCGAACTAGCCGGACAGATCCCGACGTGCGAAAACATCGCCCGCGTGATCTGGAACCTGCTCGACCCCAAGATCAAGCAAGGAAAGCTGCACCGCGTGCGGCTGTACGAAACCCCGGATCTCTTCGCCGATTGTTATCGCAACGGCTCGGAAAGGGCCAAGGCCTGATGAATCCTGGCGCACACAACAGCGCGGTGAAAACGGAACTCTGCCGCCGCTATCGCTTCGCCGCTTCGCACCGGTTGCACAATCCCGCTCTCAGCGAACAAGAGAACAACCGTCTCTACGGGAAATGTAACAATCCGTATGGGCACGGACACAACTACATCCTCGAAGTCCTCGTGTCAGGTAAAATCGATCCCTCCACCGGGATGATCGCCAATCTCGCTGACCTGGATGGTTTCGTCGAGCGCGAAGTCCTCGAGCCATTCGATCACAAGTCGCTCAATGAAGACGTCGACGCGTTTCGTGGCACGGTGCCAACGACGGAAAATCTTTGCATCGAGATTTTCCGCCGCCTCAAACCGTTTCCGAAGGCAAAGCTCGAACGCATCCGTGTGCAGGAAACTTCGAACAACAGTTTTGAATACGCCGGAGACAATCCGGAAGGATTTGAGGGATAAACGCAATGGCCAAGCCGACAGAAGAAATCATCCTGAACGAAGAGAAGCCGCTCGATGCACGCCGAATTGCCTGTCACATGCGCGAGATCATCAAGCTGGTCGGTGAAGATCCGAATCGCGAAGGCCTGCGCAAAACGCCGGAACGCTACGAAAAGGCGCTGAAATTCTTGACCAGCGGCTATTTGCAGAACGCCGAAAATATTCTGAATGGCGCGACGTTCAGCGTCGCTTATGACGAAATGGTGGTCGTGAAGGACATCGAGTTTTTCAGCCTCTGCGAACACCACTTGCTCCCGTTTTTTGGAAAGTGCCACGTGGCTTACCTTCCCAATAAGCGGGTCATTGGCCTCAGCAAAGTCGCACGCCTCGTCAACATGTTCGCACGCCGCTTGCAAATACAGGAGCGTCTCACCAGCCAGATCGCGGCTGCCATTCAAGACAAAATCAGCCCAGAAGGCGTTGGCGTAATCATCGAAGCCCGCCATCTCTGTATGCAGATGCGCGGCGTTGAAAAGCAGCATGGCCAAGCCGTGACCAGCGCCATGCTTGGCGGCTTCCGCCACAACAAGCAAACCCGCGACGAATTTCTCTCGCTAGTCCGGACAAAGAATTCCTAAGTAGGACAGGCACTCCTGCCTGTCTGCCTTTTTCTATAGCTTAAAAATCACGTCGAACTAAAACGGACAGGCAAGAGTGCCAGTCCTATTTCTTGGCGATTTCGATGGAGGCCTGCGTATTTTCCCAAGCGATGTTCATCGTGCAGCCGCTGCCGGCCTTACTGAATGAAATCTTGAAGTCATCTAGGGAACTCGGCAGCTTCCCGGCTTTCATTTCCACGCGCAGCAGATCTGAGCCAGCGCCTGGGTAGGGAATCCCCCACTCTCCCGTTTTCTTGCTGACAATCAGTGTCCATTTGTTCTCTTCCGGAATCGTGAAAATCGTATAGTCGCCCGCGGGCACATCCTTGCCCCCCACCTTCAAATCTGCGGTCGTCACAAACGTGGTCGCTTCGTTAGCCCCCGTACGCCACGGCTGCCCGTAAGGAACCAAGTCTCCGAAAATCTTGCGGCCCTTCGCTTTCGGGCTCGAATAATCCACCGTAAGCGTTTTCCCGCCACCCAAATCACATTGCGCGGTAGCCGGTGGACTCGGCCGCTTGCTCTTATCCGATTGCGCCGACGCCTGCGTCGCCAAGAATCCTAAGCTAAGACAAAGCCCGCCTATGATCGCGATTCGTTTTTGCATTTTTCATTCTCCTCTTAAGCCATTTCTTCACTCGCAGCAATCATTCAACCCAATTTGCAGCCTCAACGCAACTCATATGTGCACATTAGCCGTCCTGAGGTAGCGCTCCGACCCAAGCGCCACAGTGTTTTCCCTACTCACTACCCACTACTCACTATTCACTATTCACAATTCACTACTCACTCCCATCCTCCACACAAAATTCTCCGCCTCCCAAACATGTTTACATTCCTTTACACTCAAAACAATTCTGTGTTAGCCTGAGTAAGGCGAAGAGAAGAGGAAAAATTCAAGGGACGACGGAGAGGGGCACTTGAGCACAGCCAAAGCGGTGTTGATCGAGCAATTCCGGCGGGAAGTAAAAGATACTGGCTCACCGGAAGTCCAGATAGCACTTTTGAGCGAGCGGATCAGCTACCTGACGACGCACCTCAAGTCCCACGTTAAAGACCATGCATCCCGGCGCGGCTTGATCATGATGGTCAATAAGCGCCGCCGCCTGCTGGACTATTTGAACCGTCGCGACCCGGATCGGTACCGCGAGATTGTTGAACGTCTTAGCCTGCGCAAGTAACTGCCCTACATCTAAAAGTTTCACCGGGCGGAAGCTTTTGCGTTTTCACTCCATGACAACTTCGTGTAGAAGTCTGTCTGTCGGCTCAATGTTCGGTTGGGCTGGCAGTGAAATCAACAGGCCACCGGCTGCATTTCGGCCGGTTTTTCTCGTGGTCTAGTCCGGATCGTTTACGAACCCCTGATCGAAGTTCTCCCCTCTTGTCTTCTCTGGAGTTATCCAGGCCAGGCTCACGCCGACCGACTTGAAGCAGGGAATTTGTTTTGGCTGCACAGAGCGGCCGCGCACACCTGCATGGTCGTCACTCCTGTGGACGCTCAAAGAATGCTCCGTATGAAGCGGAGCCAAAGGAAATGATCGCTTATGTCTGAAAATAATCACACACCAGCACCACACCAGGTTTCTGTTGAAATCGGGGGACGCTCCCTCATTCTCGAAACTGGAAAGATTGCCAAGCAAGCGAACGGCGCAATTACCGCTCGTTACGGTGACACCGTCGTGCTCACCACGGCTTGCATGTCGTCCGCGGCCAATGACCGCGATTTTCTTCCGTTGACTGTCGACTATCGCGAAAATACCTATTCCGCCGGAAAAATTCCCGGTGGCTTCTTCAAGCGTGAAGGACGTCCTTCGGAAAAGGAAATTCTCACTTCTCGTTTGATTGACCGCCCCATGCGCCCGTTGTTTCCGGAGTCCTGGCGCAATGAAACACAAATCGTCGCGATGGTGCTTTCCGCGGACAGCGACAATGACCCTGACGTCATCGCCGTTACTTCCGCTTCCGCTGCTTGTTACTGTTCCGACCTGCCGTTTGAGAAGCCCATTGCTTGCGTTCGCGTCGGCTTGCTGGATGGTCAGCTCGTTGCCAACCCGACTGTCGCGCAACAAAAGAAGAGCTTGCTGAATATAGTTGTCGCGGGAACCGAAGAAGCCATCGTCATGGTGGAATCCGGCGCGCTCGAAGTTTCCGAAGAGACCGTCGTGGACGCTCTCGAATTCGGCCACGCGCAAGTAAAGAAAATCGTCGCCGCCATCAAGGAGCTGCACGCGCAACTCAAGCCGGTGAAAGTCGTCGCCAAGCCGGTCCCATTCGACGAATCCATCTACAAGGATCTCGAGAAAAAGTACGGCGCGAAGTTTCACGACGCTCTCAATACCGAAAAGCACCCCAAGAAAGAGAGCTATCACCTCGTTGATGCGCTGAAAGAAGAAATCATCAAGGCCATCCCCGAAGAGCCCAAAAAGGAGATGGACGAAAAGCGCACCCTCACCAAGCGCGCCATCGAACGCCTCCGCGAAAATATTTTCCGCGATGACGTTCTGAATGCACGCCGCCGTCCCGATGGACGTGCCTTCGACCAGATTCGCCATATCTCTTGCGAAGTCGGCCTGCTTCCCCGCGTGCACGGTTCCGCGCTCTTCACCCGCGGCGAAACGCAGGCTCTCGCCACTCTCACCCTGGGCACCAAGGAAGACATGCAGCGGCTCGACTTGCTCTTCGAGCACGATCAATTCAATCGCTTCATGCTGCATTACAACTTCCCGCCGTTCAGCGTCGGCGAAGTGAAATTCCTTCGTGGCCCAGGCCGCCGCGAAATCGGCCACGGCGCTCTCGCGCAGCGCGCGCTTGTCAACCTGCTTCCTCCCGAGGCGGACTTCCCGTACGCCATGCGCCTCGTTTCGGACATTCTCGAATCCAACGGTTCTTCTTCGATGGCCACTGTCTGCGGCGGCTCGCTGGCTCTTATGGATGCCGGTGTTCCTCTAAAAGCGCCATGCGCCGGAATTGCCATGGGCTTGGTCGTTGGCGATGACAAGAAGTATTCGATCCTCACGGACATCGCCGGCGCCGAAGACCACTACGGCGACATGGACTTCAAAGTCGCAGGCACTCGAGCAGGTATCACCGCACTCCAGATGGACATCAAGGTCCTCGGCATCAGCATCGGCATGATGCGCGAAGCCCTGGCCCAGGCGAAGAAAGCTCGCCTGCAAATTCTCGACACCATGGAGAAGACGCTCAGCGAAGGACGCACGGAAATTTCCGCCTACGCTCCGCGTCTCTTCAAGTTGAAGATTCCCCAGGACAAAATCCGCGACCTCATCGGTCCGGGCGGCAAGAAGATCAAGTCCATCATCGAAGCCACCGGAGTCAAGATCGACGTCCTCGAAGACGGCACGGTCCACATCTTCTCCACCAGCGGCGCCGGCGGCGATGCGGCCCTACAAATGGTTCGCGACGTCACCGCCTCCGCCGAAATCGGCAAGACCTATCTCGGCAAAGTCGTTCGCCTCGCGGAGTTCGGCGCTTTCGTCGAACTTTTTCCCGGCACCGACGGCCTCCTGCACATCAGCGAAATCTCCGAACACCGCATCCGCGACGTTCGTGACGAACTGAAGCTAGGCGACCAGGTCCTCGTAAAAGTTCTCTCCATCGAGGGCAACAAAGTCCGCCTTAGCCGCAAAGCCCTGATCAAGGAAGCCCGCGACAAGCAACAAAAAGCCGCAGCCAGCGGCGGCGGCCAACAATCCTCCTCCGTCGGTGACGGCAGCTCTGGCGGCGATTCAGGCAGCGACTCCGGCGCTAGCGAATAATTCCGTTTCGTTCCACAAACTCAAAAGGCCCCCGATTCTTTCGGGGGCCTTTTCTTTTTCTCTGCGAGTCTCTGTGTACTCTGCGCCTCTGCGTTATCCTTTTCTTTCTTTAGGCTCTGGAATTCACAGGCGCCATACACGAACCGCACAGCTTCGCTCCGGGTGTTCGAAGGGGCTTCCCGCATTTCATGCAGGGCGGTCCGTACATCGCCAACCTGTGATGAAAGACCGCATTCCCGTTGGTTTCCCGATAACCGGTGACGCGCTCATATTCATCGAGCAGCGCGCTAAACATCTCCTTCGAGCTGTCCCCGCTCTGGTTTCTCAAAAGGGAAGAGACGCGTTGAAATTCCTCTTCATCCAGCATCGGCACTTCAGCCCTGCACCGCCAGCACCACAACATTTTCATGGACGTCATCCCAATGAGCGAAATTCCTTCCCAAGAGCCGCGCCTCACGGCTATAATAGCCATGAAGGAAATAGCCTCCAATGCGCACTGTCAACGTAGCAAAACTAAAAGACCAACTCAGCAAATATCTCACCTACGCCAAAAGCGGTGAAGAGGTCGTCATCCGCGATCGCAATCTTCCAGTCGCCAAATTGGTACCGTTCTCCGCGGAAACTGCCGACGAGCAGGAACTCGAACTAGTTGCGGCAGGCAAGATGCGCCTACCCACCGAGGAGCTTGATATAAAGGCTCTCTTGAAGATCCCAACCGGGACCGTCGAGGGAAACAAGGCTGTCGAAGCCCTTCTTGCTGATCGAGAAGAAGGACTGTGAAGAAGATAACAGCGTTCTGGGACTCCAGTGCGCTGGTCCCTTTATGCATTCACGAATCTGGCAGCCGCCGAGCTCACCTCTACCTGAGAAAGTTCGACCCTGTGGTTTGGTGGGCGACTTATGTGGAAGTTCATAGCGCCATTTGCCGTCTCCATCGCGAGCACGAGATCGACGACGCCAACAAACAAGGCGCGGTAGCCCGCTTGCGCTTGCTCAGCCGAGGGTGGAGAGAAATCTTTCCGGACGATCAAGTCCGCGATTTAGCCGTCGAGATGCTTGATAACTATATTTTGCGCGCTGCCGACGCCCTGCAACTCGCTGCGTCCCTAATCTGGTGCCAGAAGCGCTCGTCACCAAGGAACTTTATTTGTGCCGACCGTCGCCTGGCACAGGCCGCCGCTTCGGCCGGTTTTTCCGTACTCGAAATTCCCAGCGCGAACCCCTGAGCATCGCCCATCTTCACGCTACCGGAACGGGAGCGGAAGTATGCACGCCAGAGCCGGACCCGTGCATTCTCTCAATGTCGGCCCCTACTGCCTTCAATTTTTCGACGATGCCTTCATACCCACGATCGATGTGATACACGCGCTCGATCACTGTCTCCCCACTCGCCACCAATCCCGCCAGCACCAACCCCGCGCTAGCCCGCAAATCCGAAGCCTGCACCGTCGTTCCTGACAGCGCCGCCGGCCCGTGCACCACGGCTCTCCGCCCATCAATCGAAATATTCGCTCCCATGCGAGTCATCTCGCTAGCATGCAAAAACCTGTTTTCGAAAATGGTCTCAGTAATTGTCGATGCGCCTTCCGCCTGCGTAGCCAAAGCCATGTATTGCGCCTGCATATCGGTAGCGAATCCCGGATACTCTTCGGTAGTCATGTCCGCAGCCAACAGCTTTTTCCCGCCGCGCACTCGCAAAGTCGTCTTATCCACAATTTCGATGCACGCACCAGCTTCTCGCAATTTCGCGATCACCGCGCCCTGATGCTCCGGCTCGCAATTCGTAATCGTCAAGTCTCCGCCGGTAATCGCCCCCGCCACGAAAAACGTCCCCGTCTCGATGCGGTCCGGAATCACGCGATGTTCAGTCCCATGCAATTCGCCCACTCCCCGAATCCGCAAAGTCGACGTCCCATCACCCTCAATCGACGCCCCCATCTTCCTCAGCATCACCACCAAATCCGTCACTTCCGGCTCACGCGCGCAATTCTCCAGAATCGTCTCGCCGTCCGCCAAAGTTGCCGCCATCAAAATGTTTTCCGTCCCCGTGACAGTAATTTTCTCAAACACGATATGCGCGCCCTTCAACCGCCCGCCTTTCGCTCCATTCCCCGGCACTTTCGCCTCGATATACCCATGCGACATCGAAATCACCGCGCCCATCTTTTCCAAAGCCGACAAATGCAAATCCACCGGCCGCGCTCCAATCGCGCAACCACCCGGCAACGAAACCCGCGCCACTCCCAGCCGCGCCATCAACGGCCCCAGCGTCAAAATCGACGCCCGCATCGTCTTCACCAACTCATACGGCGCCTCCGCATGATTCAAAGTCGGCGCCTCGATCACGTAATCGCTAGCCGGCATTTCCGTCACGGAAACTTTCGCGTCCATAAACGTCAGCAACTTGCTCATCGTAACCAGGTCGCGCACCTTGGGAATGTTGTGCACCACCACCTTCTCGGCCGTCAACAAAGCCGCCGCCATCACCGGCAAAGCAGAGTTCTTCGCCCCGCTGATCGCCACCGTCCCGCGCAGCACCTTCCCTCCGCGTATCAGAAACTTATCCATTCGCTCCCTATTCCCTTGTAGTGGCGCAACATGTTGCGCCCGAGTCAGCACAATTCTTGAATGTAGTCGAGTGCCCGCCTTTTTCTTTGCCTCTTTTCTTCCTTCCTTCTTCTCTTACTCTTCTCTGTGATCTCTGTGTCTCTGTGTTTCGTTTTCTTCTCACTCGCCTAACGACGTGCGCAGATTTTCTCCAGCTGCTTTCAACTTCCTCCGCGCTTCCGCCGCCCCCACTCCCAACTTCAACATCACCAATCCCACCCGCATATCGTGTCCCGCCGCCCGCAAAGCGTCCTCCGCCGCAGACACTCCCGCCCCGCTAGCCTCCATCAAAACCCTCACCGCTCGCCCCTGCAACTTCGTATTTGTCATCACCGCATCAATCATCAAGTTTTCATAAACATGCCCCAGCCTCACCATCACCGCTGTACTCAGCATGTTCAACACCATCTTCTGCGAAGTCCCCGCCTTCAACCTTGTCGACCCCGTCAAAACCTCCGCCCCCACTCCCACCGCGATCGCAATTTTCGCCAACCGCGCCAGCGGCATATCCCGATTAGCCATCACCGCGATAGTCATCGCTCCACGCCCCAGCGCAAACTTCATCGCCCCCAAAACGTAAGGCGTTGTCCCGCTAGCGGCGATTCCCACCACCACATCCTTCCGCCCCAATTTCAACTGCCGCAAATCCCGCTCCCCATTCGCCGCCGAATCCTCCGCGCCCTCCACGGCCCCAGTTACTGCGCGCCTCCCACCCGCGATCAAGGCGATCATCTTCTTCCGCGATATCCCAAACGTCGGCGGACATTCCGCCGCATCCAACACCGCCATCCGTCCGCTCGATCCCGCCCCCACATAAATCAACCGCCCGCCCGCGCGCATCGCCGCAACAATCGCATCCACAGCCCGCCCAATCGCCGGCAACTCCCGCCGCACCGCCGCCGCCACCCTGCGATCCTCGCGGTTCATCAACCGCACAATCTCCAACGCCGTCATACGGTCGAGCTTCTTCGAAGCCGCCAGCCGCGACTCCGTCCGCCTCGTATCTTTCTTTCCCAATCTCATCCGACAATTATAGAGTGGCACAGGCTTCAGCCCATGCTCTTCTCTGCGCCCTCTGTGCTCTCCGTGCCCTCTGTGTAAATGTTTTTCCTAAGGTTTGTCCACACTCCACAATTCTAAGCACACGCCCAAACTTCCGCCCAAATCTCCTGGCCAAGAATCAGCTATCCTAGAAATCGCCGAGCTCCACCGATGAGCCGAAAACCATGTCCATCGAAGTCCTAAAAACTCTCTTCGAACAACACTTTCACGCCCCCGTCGAGCGTGTCCAACCCCTTCAAGGCGAACTAGGCGGCTCCGGCCGAAAAATCATCCGTCTAACCGCAGGCCTCCGCACCGCCGTCGGCATTCTCTACAACGTCCGCGAAGAAAACGCCGCCTTCCTCTCCTTCTCCAAGCACTTCCGCAAACACAATCTCCCCGTCCCAGAAATCTACGCCGAAGATCTCGAAGCCGGCGCGTACCTCGAAGAAGATCTTGGCGACACAACGCTCTTCGAATTCCTCTCCAAAAATCGCCATGCTGGCATCATCGATCCCCAAGTCGTCGAAGCCTACAAAAAAGTCGTCGCCGTCTTGCCTCGTTTCCAGGTCGAAGCCGGCCGCGATCTCGACTACTCCATCTGCTATCCCATCTCCAGCTTCGATCGCCAATCCATCGCCTGGGATCTCAACTATTTCAAATACTATTTTCTCCGCCTCGCAGGCATCCCCTTCAACGAGCACTCTCTCGAAGACGATTTCAATCGCCTCACCGATTTTCTTCTCAGCGCCCCTCGCGATTATTTTCTCTACCGCGATTTTCAGTCGCGCAACATCATGCTCCGCGACGGCCAACCGTATTTCGTCGACTACCAGGGCGGCCGCAAAGGCGCCCTGCAATACGACATCGCCTCTCTTCTCTACGACGCCAAAGCCGATCTTCCGCCCGACCTCCGCCAACAGCTTCTCTATGACTATCTTCGCGCGCTAGAAAAATTCATCCCCGTCGACCGCGAAGCCTTTCTCAACTATTACTACGCCTACGTCTACGTCCGCATCATGCAAGCCCTCGGCGCTTACGGTTTCCGCGGCTTCTACGAACGCAAAGTCCACTTTCTTCAAAGCGTCCCCTACGCCCTCAAAAATCTTCGCTGGCTGTTGCATCAAACCGAGTTGCCGATCGCTCTCCCCGCATTAATGGGCGCGTTCCAGGGCATGCTAGCCTCCGAAAAATTGCAAAGCCTCGCCAGCGACGCCGACAATCTCGTCATCCGCATCTTCAGCTTTTCGTTTCATCAAGGTTTGCCAAAGGACGAAACCGGCAACGGCGGCGGCTTTGTCTTCGATGGCCGCAGCCTCCCCAACCCCGGCAGGGAAGAGCGCTTCAAATCGCTAACGGGCCAGGACGCCCCTGTCATCGACTATCTCAACCAGCAAGAAACCGTCCACCAATATTTCGCCAGCGCCCTCAGCCTGGTAGACGCCAGCATTTCCAGCTATCAATCCCGCGGCTTCAAAAACTTAATGGTCAGCTTCGGCTGCACCGGCGGCCAACACCGCTCCGTCTACCTAGCCGAACAACTAGCCAAACGCCTCCGCACCAAACCGGGTATCGAAGTCCAACTCCGCCACCTAGGCCTGGAAAACCTCCGCAAATGACCCTTGTTCTTAGCTCCGGTTGTAGTGGCCGTTGTAGTGGCGGACCTTTAGGTCCGCTCTTTTCTCTTCTCCGTGACCTCTGTGCTCTCCGCGCCCTCTGTGTAAATGTTTTTCCGAAGGTTTATCCGGCTACTCACTACCCACTACTCTCTACTCACTGGCTCCACCCATGAAAGCCATGATCCTAGCCGCTGGCTTAGGCACCCGCCTCCGCCCGCTAACCAACGATCGCCCGAAAGCTCTAGTAGAACTAAACGAGCGCACGCTCCTGGAAATAACGCTCACCCGCCTCGCGACCTTCGGCGTCACGGAGGCCATCATCAACGTCCATCACCACGCCCAAATGGTCATCGACTACCTCAAGTCCAAAAACAATTTCAACATGCGCCTGGAAATCTCCCGCGAAGACGACCAACTCCTAGAAACCGGCGGCGGCCTGAAAAAAGCCGCCTGGTTTTTCCAAGAAGATCCCGCCCTCCTTGACAAACCTTTCCTCCTCCACAACGTAGACGTAATCAGTACCATCGACCTGGCCGCCATGCTCCAATTCCACAAAGAACGCAACGCCTTGGCCACCTTGGCAGTCCAGACGCGCGAGTCCTCCCGCCAACTCCTATTCAACGACCAACTCCAACTCTCCGGCCGCCGCATCGGAGACAAAGACACTCTCGTTCCCATTTCCCCTAACACCGTCATCTCGAGCCCGCACCCTACCGTCATTTCGAGCGAAGCGAGAAATCTCTCTTCTCCCCCACTTGACGCCCACCGCCCCCACTCGCCACTAGCCACTAGCCACTCGCCACTTCTTCCATCACAAAAAACCTCCTCCCTCCTCTCCCTAGCCTTCTCCGGCATCCACGTCCTCTCCCCCCGCATCCTCCCCCAACTCACCGAAACCGCCCCCTTCTCCATAATCGACTCCTACCTCCGCCTCTCCTCCCAATCCCAGAAAATCCTAGCCTTCCGCGACGACCATTCCTACTGGCGCGACCTAGGCAAACCCGCCGACCTAGCCCAAGCCGCCCAAGATCTCCAGCAAAAAATTCTTCCGTCATAAGCTCAGTTCGTTCAAACTAAGTCGAGGAAATGGCTGTATCAATGCCCGCGCCTAAATTCACACCTCACCCCCAATCAACCCCCGGCGATTTTTACGTCGAGAATGAAATGTGCATGAGCTGTGGCGTCCCTCACGCCGTTGCGCCGGATCTGATGGCCTGGGTTGACGGCGAGTCGAGTCACTGTATTTGGAAAAAGCAGCCAGAGACTCCCAGAGAAGTTGATCAAGCGATTGCGGTTCTGGAAACCCAAGAGCTAGGCTGCCACAGGTATGCCGGCGACGACCCCGCGATCCTAAGACGCCTCTCCCCGGAATATTGTGACCATCTATTGCCTGCGCAGAGAAAATCTCGGTGGGTGATTCGATCTGTCGGCCCGCCAGCCCTTTTCCGTCTTCTCGAACATGAAGACGGACTACTCGTGAGAGTCTGGAGGCGCCTCACGCACAAAAACAAAAAGCAAACGGATTAGAGAATCGATCTTTCAATTCAGGTGTGGCCATGAAGAATGAGCAACTCGCCGAAATGAGAATTCAGGAACAGGCACGCAATCAGCGGGAATTCCTGGTCCTCGCCAAACGTTTCCGCAGTGCCACCAATCCCGAGGAATCCAACCGCCTCGGCGATCAACTCGGCCGATTGGTTTTCGGTGACTGAAGCCCAGGATCGAGCCCTGGGACAATCTGTCCCCAAACCAGAATTTCCCCTTGAGTACTAAACCAATATCTTGATACAATCTTCCCGTTGAGTACTACGCCTCGCCACCAGCGAGGCGTTTTCGTTTTTGGGCCCACGTTCTTAGTAGCACAGGCACTCCTGCCTGTGCTCTTTCTCTATCTCGTACCGCCAGCCCCGCTTGTATAAGGCCAATGTAGAGCCGGGCTTCAGCCCGGCTCTTTCTTTTTCCGTTCCCAATCAGGCCCGTAGCACACGCACCGTCAAGCAGCGAGCCAGCACCGTATTTCCCGCTACTCACTACTCACTGTTCACTACTCACTGTTTAACAAAAATCTAAATCTAAGGAGAACCACCATGCCTTCGCTAACCGCCAAGGACCGCGTATCCCTCTGTCTATTCACTTACGAAGATGGCCGCCGCTGCCGCACCCCGCGCATCAGCAGCCACCCGCATTTCTGCTTCTACCACGCTCAGAAAGAATCCCAATCCCAGTCCACTGAAAAACTAGCCAAGGAAATCGCCTATTTCTTCTCCGGCGACTATCTCTCCGCCAACGACCTAAACGCCGCTCTAGGCCGCCTAATCCCCGCGGTCCTCCGCGGCGAAATCAAACCCCGCGTAGCCCGCACCGTAGCCTACATGCTCCAAACCCTAATGCAGTCCTCCCGCCAAGCTCAACACGAATACATCAACGCCTTCAGCACCGACGGCTGGCGCGACGCCATCTCCACTTCCGTTAAGGCCAACCACAAATACCTCCACCCGCCAAAGCCCAAACAACCAACCCAATCTCCTGTGACATCCGCAAGCTCCACGCCTGTGGGATCGCGACTTGTTTACACTGAGCCTCGAAGTGCCCGGCCCGCTTCCCCAGCCCAGACCGTTTCGTCCACCGCCCCTGAACGCACCACCTCTACCAAAACTCAATCCCAATCGGATCAAACCGCCACCGCGCCGCCCCCACCACGCCCGTCACCCGCTGACACCGAAGCCGCCCTCGCCGCCCCACGCTCCATTTTTCCCCCGCTCGCCAACTCCGCCCCTCCCCAAACGGCCCCACCTACATCCACCCCGCCACCACAAACTGCCCAACCCAACAACGCACCGCCACCCGTTCCACCCCCTCCGCAACCACGACGCCCCAACCTAACCCGCGACCCCTATGAGGTCCACTTCGACCACACCCACCGCCTGCGGATCGACGGAAAACCCTGGTAACCTCCTGCCCAAGTAGCGTCGGGCTTCAACCCGGCAATCTGCCACCCGCGCCAACCGTAACTCCTTTATCAGCAACGCTTACAAAAAATGGGGGGAGGCTAAAGGAGGAGACTAATCGTCAACAAGGAATTCAACGACAAGCCACCGTAGGGGCACGATTCCTTGGCCTGAGCTTCGAAGGCACCGTGCCCATCTTGGCGCCAACAAAGATGGCTAGCGCAGTTTGTCAATGTAGGAGGACTTTGTAGACGCCGGGCTTCAGCCCGGCACGTCCGTCCAAGTGGCACAGACTTCAGTCTGGGCAAGCCGAAGCCCCAAGCTATCTGTCAATGAACCAACACCACGGAACACGGGCCCCGCAACACGGGCCACGAAGCTTATTTTGCCGCAGCCAAACCAATCGCCTGCATCACCGCATCATGCACGGCAGGCCGAACCTCGGCGATTTTGTGATTCTCCCGCGTTGGGTTTACGCGATTGGTCAACAAAACAACAAAGACCTGCCGGTCTGGATCGATCCAGATTGAAGTACCAGTAAATCCCGTATGCCCGAAGCTATGCGCCGAAAAGTAATGCCCGCTAGAGCTGCCTTCGGTCGGCACCACCCAGCCGAGCGTCCGCGTACCGCTTGAAAGTTGCTGCGGCACAGTGAATTGCGCAATCGTCGAGCGGCGCAAAATCCGCTGGTGCGCGTAAACGCCACCATTCAGCAACATCTGGCAAAATGCGGCCAAGTCCGGCGCCGTGCTGAAAAGCCCCGCATGACCGGAAACGCCGCCGATGGCAAACGCGTTCTCGTCGTGGACTTCGCCCTGAATCAGCCGCTTGCGGAAATTCGCGTCAATTTCCGTCGGCGCAATCAACGGCCAAAGTTTTTTCGGCGGCTTGTACATCGAATCGCTCATCCCGATCGGCGAGAAAATGTATTCTTTCGCCAGGTCGTCGAGCGTCCGCCCCGTCAAACGCTCAATAATCTCCGCCATCAAAATAATTCCCAGGTCGGAGTACACCATTTTCGTCCCCGGCTCCGACTCCAGCGGCTCAGCAAAAATCGTTTTTAACGTATCCGGCTTGCCCTTCGAGGTGCGCCAATATTCCTTGAACGGAGGCAGCCCCGACGTATGCGTCATCAAATGCCGCACCGTCACTTTGTGCCGCCAATCCGGCTGCGGCCCGCTGGCCCACTCAGGCAAATAGCGCTCGACGGGCGCATCCAGCTGTAACGGAGAATGAAAATCTCCCTCGACAAGTTTCTCCACGAGGGTAGTTGTCACAATCACTTTCGTAAGCGACGCAACGTCATACATCGTGCGCGCATTCACCTGTGGCGATTTCGCGTCGTAGCTCAGCTTGCCGAACGTATGCAAAGCGACGCGCCCGCGATAGCCGACCGCAAGCGTCGCGCCTGGAAAGGCTTTGTCCGCAATCGCGCGTTCGATCACATCGAATGCCGGCTGCAGCTGCGCCTCCGCGCGCACATCCATCGGCTGAACGGTCATCGGATTCGCCGCCAGCTCAATCCCAAATCCCGCCTTCATGTCCACGCCTGGCACGGTCACAGGCAAGTGTCCGCGCACCGGGATCTGTCCGCACAGCGCACGAGCTACGGAGATTTGCGCCACGTCGCTGATGCCGAACGCGGCCAGCCACGTCTCCGCCTGTGGAAAATGTTCGACAAGATACGGACTGCCAAGCCCCACCGTCACCACCGGCTTCCCGTTCTTGTAAACTTTTTCTGCCAAGGCCGCCTGCTCCACAGGGATATCCACATTCCCTTTGCGGTCGCTCACGCGCACAAAAAAGGCAAGTATCGCCACGTCATACGTGTCCGGCGCAGGCAATTTCAGATTGTCAGCTTTCACGAATCGCGTATCGGCGCGCAGCGTGGTCACCGAATCCAAGCGCGAGCGCAACTCGCGTTCGAGATCTTCGCCAGGATACGGTTCGGGATCAGCGTAGAGCGCGACAAGCAAGGCTCGCGTCGGCTTCGTAGCATCGAGCGGCAATCGATGCGGCGAGTCGCGCAGCAGCGTCACGCCCCGGTCAGAAATCTCCTGCGCCTCGCGCTGCCATTCCATTTTTCCAAAGTTCTTGTTCAGCGCGTTCACATCGACCAAGCGCTCTTTGTAAAGTCCAATCCGTGCCTTCGCTTGCAAAATGCGCCGCACGGATGCATCCAGCCGTTCGCGCGAAATGCGCCCGGACTTCACCGCGTCCTTCAGCGCATCGATCGCGGCATCGGGCACTGGCGGCATAAGCAGCGCATCCGCCCCCGCAGCGAACGCGCGCACCGCCGCCTCTCCCGGCGCAAAACGCACCGTGATGCCGCCCATGTCCATCGCGTCGGTGACGACCAGTCCCTGATATCCAAGCTCTGTGCGGAGAAGATCAGTCAAAATATTCGAGGAAAGCGTTGCGGGAGTGTTGGGATCCGGCTCAAGTGATGGAATCGAAAGGTGACCGGTCATGATGCTGTCCGCCCCGGCAGCAATCGCCGCGCGAAAGGGAACTAGTTCGAGACTTTCAAGGCGTGCCCGATCCGCGCGAATCACCGGCAGGTCGATGTGTGAATCCGCCGCGGTGTCGCCATGGCCTGGAAAATGTTTTGCAGTCGCCAAGCCGCCGTTATCTTGCACTCCGTGTACGAAGGCTGTTACGTACTCGGCAACTTTATGCGGATCTTCGCCGAACGAGCGCGTGTTGATGATGGGATTGTCCGGATTGTTGTTCACGTCGGAGTCCGGCGCGTAAATCCATTGAATGCCGACGGCGCGCGCTTCGAGCGCAGTGACTTTTCCCATGGTGTACGCGTCTTTGGGATTGCCCGTAGCGGCCAGCGCCATCGCCGTGGGAAACGAAGTGCCTTCGTCCAAGCGCATAGCCGTGCCGCGCTCAAAGTCCGCGCCAACCAGGAGCGGGATTTTTGATTTTGCTTGGAGCTGATTCGTAAGGACCGCCGTGGGATACGCCTGGCTTTTCACAATGCCGAGCGGCGAGCTCTGCGTGATGTTGATGAAGCCGCCGACGTGCAGTTTCTCGACGTCGCGCATGATCTCAGCGTAGGCCGGCGCGTCCGTCGCGGTGAAGCTTCCGTGATACGTCGCGAAAATCAATTGGCCGACTTTTTCGTCGAGCGTCATTTTGCCGAGTGTCGTTTCGACCCATTGCGCGGCCGCAGGCGACAATTTTTGTGCGGACTTTGCTGAAGCCGCGCTTTTCTTTGCGCCAACACCATCTTTCATCGGGGGAACGGAGGGTGTGGAAGAAGCCTTGTTCTGACTGCGTGTTGTGTGGGCCATAAGAAGAACGAACATACCAAAAGGAATGAGCAGCAGAACGCCAGTACCGCGTCCTTTCATCAGTTGTGGGTCTCCCGGTTCACGCCCGGATCCTGCGCCTGTATATAACACACGCACTTCACGCTCACAACGCAGCCCCGAACGAAGCGTTCCAGAATATCATTGGTGACGCACAACCGGAGGGATTGCTTTGGCCCAATTTCGTTTCGCTCTCGAGAAAAAGCTTAGTGCCCTATTCGTTCTTTCCTTTCTTCTCACACTTTGCGCTCCAGCGCACGCGTCCCAAAAAAAGTCTGGCCGCCCCGGCCGGGTGCAAACAGGACTCGACGTTCTCGAAGCGGAAAAATTCGCGCCTCTTCGCGGCAAGCACGTTGGATTGATCACCAATCACACGGGACTTGACGCGCAGGGCCGCTCGTCGATCGAACTATTTTTTCACGCGCCCGGTGTGCAGCTTGTCGCGCTGTTCAGTCCCGAGCATGGCATCTCAGGCCGCGCCGACGAGAAGTACTCTTCTTCCAAAGATCCCACAACCGGCCTTACCACCTACAGCCTGTACGGCGAATCACTGCGCCCCACGGACGAGATGCTCGTGGGTATCGACACCCTCGTTTTCGATATTCAGGACGCCGGCGTGCGTTTCTACACCTACACGGCCACCATGGCGTACTGCATGGAAGAAGCCGCCAAGCACAACATCGCCTTCTACGTGCTGGACCGGCCCAATCTTCTCGGCGGGGAAATCATCGAAGGCCCGATCCTTGATTCCGATAAAACGAGTATCGTCGGCTACTTTCCTCTGCCCATTCGATATGGGCTCACTATCGGCGAGCTCGCGCAATTTTTCAACGCGGAAAATCACATCAATTGCGATTTACATGTGATTGCGATGAAAAACTGGCACCGCAATTATTTTTTCGAGAGCACTGGCATTCGCTGGGTTCCGCCGTCGCCCAATCTGCGGACGGTAAAAGGATCGATTGTCTATCCCGGAATCGAAATTCTGCAAAACGCAGGAGTTTCGGTTGGACGGGGCACAGAGACGCCGTTTGAAGAATTTGGCGCGCCGTGGATGGATGGGTTTGCTGTCGCAGACAAGTTGAACGCGATCCATCTGCCAGGCTTGCGTTTCACCGATCAACCTTTCATTCCCGTCTCCGGTCTCTACGCCGGGCAGCGTTGCGGTGGCGTCGGGATACGCATTACAGACCGCGCCGCGGTCCGCTCTGTACGCGTGGGATTGGAGATCGCCGTCATCTTGCAAAAGCAATATCCCAAGAACTTCGATCCAGCGAAGTTGCTCTTCCTCATCAGCAACTCAGAAACCATCCGTCAACTTCAAGCCGGCGTCGCGCCAGAGCAAATCGTCGCCAGTTGGTCCACAGACCTCGCGAATTTCGATCAAACGCGCCGCAAGTATTTTCTGTACAAATAGCGACGGTCGAACCTGAAGGGGTCGAAATCAGGCAAGAGAAACGCTGCCCGGGTGAACGACTTCGATATCGGTGTAACGTGCAAAGTCTTTCCCGTTGAACGTCAGGATGTGTTTAACCCCGTACACATGCATTGCGGCAACCAATCGCGCGTCGTGAACCTGCACGCCCGAAACAGCATGCGTTACCAACATTCGCCGCCACTCCTCGTGAAGGGCGAGGCCGTCCGGGAGGGGTCGAAACCTTTGTTCGAAGAATCTAGCGGTGTGGTCTGCATCTCGAGGCGATAGACCATAGCCATTGCGATCAACAGGGCGGGTACAGGCATTCCAAAACTCTCCAACATTCTGCGAGGTGTAGCAGAGCATACAGTCATGCTGTAGGAGAATGTCGATGGCGAGACGATGGCGGGATAATCGCTGTGATCGGGCTTTACCCAGCGAAGCAGGACATTGCTATCGACGAGGTATGGGGTCTCCGCCATCTAGCTGGTCCTCATAAAAGCTCTCGCGGGAAAAACTCTCGGTGGGTAAATCTGGCAGTCTTTCAGATCCTTCGGCCATGGCGTGGAGCATTTCGTGGAATTCTTCAACACTCATCTTGCCTCGAGGGGAAGGGCGTCCTGCGAGTGCTTCTTCGAGAAGTTGTTCGGCCGCTTTTTCCAAAGGCACGCCTTTAGCGCGAGCCTCCGCGATGAGGCGGGCTTCTGTCTCGGAGTTGAGTTTGAGCTGAATGGTCATTGGGATGAGCCCTCACATTCAGGGCAAACATATCCGCGCTCAGATGCTACTAGTCTAACTGAAAACAGCAGACAGGCGACGCTAATGTCACAAATTCCGATAATTTGCTCATGCCTAACCATCGAGTACTTATGCTAAAGTCGGCGCATGCGCATCGTGTCTTTGCTGCCGTCGGCCACGGAAATTCTGTTTGCTTTGGGATTTGACAAGGAAATTGTCGGCGTAAGCCACGAATGTGATTTTCCGCCGCAGGCGAGAACGAAGCGCGTGGTGATTCATTCGCGGCTGCCCCACGATGCGCCTCCTTTGGAAATCGATCGGCTCGTGCGCGAGTATGTTTCGCGTGGCGAAAGCCTTTATTCGGTGGACGCCAAAGCGATTGAGGAATTAGCGCCGGATTTAATTATTACGCAGGATTTGTGCCAGGTGTGTGCTGCTTCGCCGGATGATTTGGCTACGACGCTCGCGCGTTTTCCTGAACCGCCGGAAGTGCTGTGCCTCAATCCCCAGGATCTTGGCGATGTTTGGCGCGATATTTTGTGGGTCGGGGAAGCAACTTGCCGGGGGTACGAAGCGGAAGACCTCCTGAAGAAAATCGGGACGCGGCTTGGCGAACTTGAAGGCCAGCTCGAAGGCATAGTGCATCGCCCGCGTGTCGCGATTCTTGAATGGCTCGAACCGTTTTATGTGGCGGGGCATTGGGTTCCAGAAATGATCGAAGTTGCGGGCGGTAAAGATGTACTTGGGCGAAAGCGTACGCCTTCATTCCGCGTCACTGCCGAAGATGTGATTGAGGCGGCGCCGGAGATTCTTTTGATTGCGCAGTGCGGCTACAGCGCGCAGCAGGCTCGCGATGAATACAAAGCCATGACGTTTCCGGAAGAGTGGAATGCGATGCCTGCGGTGCGCAACTCGCACGTATGTGCGCTGGACGCTAGCGGGTATTTTTCGCGGCCGGGGCCGAGGCTGATTGCCGGCATCGAAGCACTGGCAAAGATTTTGCATCCTGAGATTGTTGTCAATCCAGATGCGGAAAATGTCGCGATGTCCATCAACGGCCTACCTGCGGCAGCGCGAACACCTTCCGCGCGAGCAGCTTCCGCCTACTGAAGCTTTCCAACATTAGAGTCGCGGGCGTCGTTGAGAAAAGCGGCAGCAGAGCTGCCGCACTCCACATAGCTTACGGGCGGGGCCCTTCGAAGCTCCCTTCGTTCCTCGGGGCAAGCAGGATAAACAAGTCCCGCCCCTCCAGGATCGATAACTTCCAGCTGGCCTTCGGTACAGTTGACATTGCGGTGTTTATATGTAAGATGCCTATATATAGGGAGCATGAGAATGATTGCACCTGGAATTAAACGGGGCACAGCAGAGTTGGCGGTGTTGAGTGTGCTAGAAGATGGGCCGCTGCATGGATATGAGATGGCGCGGCGCATCGAGGAGCAGACGCAGGGCTCGCTGCGATTCACACTCGCGTCGCTTTATCCGTTGCTCTATAAACTGGAAAAACGCGGATGGGTGCGCGGCGCTTGGGAGACGAGCACTGGCGGTCGCCGTAGGCGCTGCTATCGATTGACATCGGCTGGCAAGAAGAAGTTGGCGCCAATTCGCGCGGAATGGAGCGCATTGTTTCTGGCCTTGAAACGGCTGGCGAAGGTGTCCCATGCGTGATTGGAAAGCGCTTGTCGAGGAGCGACTCGCAGGCCTGGGGCTGGAGCCGAAAGAAAGAGCCGAAGTGATCGCGGAAGTAGCGGCGTACCTCGAAGACATCTGCGAGGGGATGCTCAAGCAGGGTATGACGGAAGATGAGGCGGTGGGGCGGGCCTTGTCCCAAGCAGGGAATTGGAAGAATTTGCAGCGCAAGATATTTGCGGCAAAAAAGAGAGAACAACCCATGAAGAAACGCGTATGGCAGGTCTGGGTTCCCGGGTTCCTCACACTGATACTTTCCATGCTTTTCTTGACGGCACTTTACAGACTCGGATTGCGAGGTCGCCTCGTTTGGAGCGGCCCGATCGCAATTCTTTTGTACACGCCCTGGCTGGCCGGGCTTCCATTTATCGGAGCTCTGGGAGCTTATATTTCCTCTCGGGCCGGCGGTTCGCGTGCGAACGTCATTTTTGTCAGCGTTTTTCCTGCGCTTGCGCTTACTGGTGCGTTTCTCCTCATGTTTCCGATAGGTCTGGCCGTGCAAGGGGTCACTGGAAGCCAAGGCGATTTTAGTATTGTGGCCACGGTGCTTCTGAAGGATGGAATTGGATGGATCGTGGTTCCGGGAGTTGCGCTTTTGGTGGGCGGTTTACTCGCGCATGCTCTGTTGAATGCACGGTCATCGTCGCAGCGCACGGCGATTGGTTAGCGAGGGGAACGATGCCTGATTGGGAAGCGCTCGTTGGCGAGCAGTTCGCTGCTATTTCTCTTGAACCCGAAGAGCGTCGCGAGGTGATCGCGGAACTCGCCGGGCATCTCGAAGAAACCTTTGAGCAGTTACGCCGCCAAGGGCTTTCAGAAGAAGCGGCGACCGAGCACGCTCTCTCGCAAGTAAAAAATTGGCAATCGCTGCGGCGGAAGATTCAGCAGGCGCGAATGAAGGAGGACGTCATGACGGACCGAGTCAAGCAAGTGTGGTTACCCGGGTTTTTGACGTTGTTTCTTTCGATGATGCTGCTGATGGCGATTCAATTCTTTGGCCCCAAGCCTTTGGTCCTGAGTCCTCACGGTTGGCGGGTGATGGCTCCGATGGCAGTGATTTACGTGCCATGGCTGCTTTGTCTGGTTCCTATCGGAGCGATGGGAGCGTACCTTTCCAGCTGGGCGGGAGCGTCGCGACGCGGGACATTTGTCTCGATCGCTTTTCCAGTGTTGCCGTATTTCGTATTTTTCATTGTGGCGTTTCCGGTATGTGTGATTCTCGACGATCAGGTTGCGCACAATGTGGAACTCAGCGCTTTGTGGGTAGGACTGGTTGCGTGGGTGGTGCTGCCTGCGGTGGCGTTGCTCGCGGGTGGGTATCCGGTGCAGATTATCAAATCGCGGGGCGCGGCTTCCGCGTAAAGGCCTTGCCAAAAAGCGCGCAGCCCTTCGAGACTCCCTTCGTTCCTCAGGGCAAGCAGGGTAAACATGCTGCGCCCCTACAAAGGTTTCGCGGCCGGCGAGGGCTTTCGTCCTGAGCGCTGGGCTAATTCAACTTTCAGCCGATGCGGGCACGATTGGGCGACCAATCATTGAGTTTGAGCCTGGCTCGTATCTCGTCGGCGGTTTTAGAAATTTGCCAGACTCCAGGACTTCCATTCGTGCCATAAGATAAAGTCGACGGCGGCTGTAACAGCCAGCAACACCAGCAGGTTGTATCCCACCCTCAATAACATGGGTATTTTCCATTTGTTGGCGACGAAATCCGCGAGGACGAACACACCAATCGTCAGCGGAAAAGTGATCAACCAAGCGTGCTGAGTGCGCACGTCGTATCCTCCATGGATTGAGGCGACGAGATTAAAAGGCCCAATTGGAACAAACAGTCCGACTACGGCTGCGGTGGTCTCCGCGTGGATTTTCGAAAACAACAAGACCAAGTACAAAGCCGTCAAAAAGAACCACTCTACCCAAATACTCAGAACATATCGTGAATCTTTCAAAGCGGCACCTCGTCTACAGCGAGAGCGAGTTATAGACATTGGAATGGGTCATGCGGGTTGCTGCTTTTTCTTCCAATACTGATAGAAGGGGAGGCCAGCGAGGATTAGTAGGAGGCCGATGCTGGAACGGCCGGGGCGGTTGAGCCAGATGTTGAAGGTGAGGGCGAGGGCGCCGGCTACGAAGAGGCCGGGGACGACTGGGTAGCCCCAGCAGCGGTACGGGCGGGGCATGTTGGGTTCGGTGTAGCGGAGGCGGAAGAGGGCAACGACCGCCAGGCCGTAGAAAATCCAGCCGGCGAAGATGAAAAGGTTGGTGAGTTCTTCGAACGTTCCTGTTAGGGCCATCAGGCTCGCTAACACACATTGAAAAATTAGGGCGCGGGCGGGGGTGCGGTATTTGGGATGAACGCCATCGGCGATTTTGAAAAAGATGCCGTCGCGGGCCATGGCGTAGGCGGGGCGGGCGCCGCTGAGGACGGAGGAATTCATCGAGCCTAAGGCGCTGATGACCATCGCGACCGTGATCCACGCGGCGGCGATGGGGCCGGCTACTTGTTGGACAACGTCCGAGGCGATGTGGGGAGAAGCGGCTACTGCGCTGAACGGCAAAACTTTCAGGCAGGCAGCGCTGAAGAGAAAATAGATTATCGCGACTAGTGCTACACCGCCAACAAGCGCGCGGGGAAAATTCCGCTGCGGATCTTTTAGTTCGCTCCCTACAAGATTTAAATCTTCCCAGCCATCGTAGGCCCAGAGAGCAGCGGCAAGTGCGGCGAGAAACGCGCTAAGGACGCTGCCGTTTAGCGCGGCGGGCCACATGGGATCGGGAGTGCTGTGCGGAGCGCCGTGCGAAAAAAACGCGACGCCAATCACAATCGCGACGGACGTGATTTTGATGGCGGTGAGGAAAACTTGGACTGCCCCGCCAAGGCGGACGCCTAAGTAATTGATGGCGGTCATGCCGACGATCCAGAGAACGGCTAGCGGTTGCGCCCAAGTGAAAACGAAATCGTAGGGCTTAATCCAAGTGGTGAGGCCTGGAATGGCGATGTGCAGCGTGAAGATCGGGGCGGCGACGACTGGTAGGAGGAAACCTAGGAAGCGCATCAGGCCTGCGGCGATGGACGAGAGGGAGCTGGGGCGGCCTACGATGGAATGCATCCAGCCGAAGAGAAAGCCCCAGGCTGGTCCGAAGGCGCGGCGGAGGTAGGCGTACTCGCCGCCGGCTTCGGGGATGGCGGCGCCTAGTTCGGCGAAGGAAAGGGCGCCGAAGAGGGAGAGGATCGCGCCTACGATCCATGCGGCGAAGACGACGCTGACGGTGCGGCCTTCGCGGGCCATCTCGGCGGGCTTTAGGAAGATGCCTGTGCCGATCATGGTGCCGACGACGATGGCGCCGGAGGCCCAGGCGCCGAGGCCGCGGATTAGTTCGAGACGTGGAGAGGCATTGCCAGTGGCGCGTGTTCCGTGATCCGTGGAGGGAGTTTCGGTCATAGAGAGTTGGGCGACATTTCCAGTTTGTGAGGTCGGGTCGACCGATGGGCACGATGAATCGTGCCCCTACACATTTCAGAATCGAAACGTGCGCAAGCCAAGAAGTTAAAGAGGCGCCCGGCGTGGCTATGCATTGGCAAGGTTGCCCGAATGGATGCGAGCGACCGCAGCACCGACGACGAGGGTCACTAGGCTGCCGATGAGCACGTACCATGTATACGCAATGGGGGTGAATTGCCAAATGCAAAGTACGGTGGCTAGGCCGGCAAACATTCCGATAAGGGCGCCGGTGGCATTCGCGCGGCGGTCTAGGGTGCCTAGTAGGAAGAGGCCTAGGAGGCTGCCGAAGGGGAGAGAGGCAACCGTCAGGCCGGTTTCCAGGAGAGGGCCCCATTTTACGAAACCGAAACACATAAGGACTGCGCCCCAGACTAGCGTCATGCGGCGGCTGAGTCGGAGAAATTTTGCGGGGTCGGTGGAATGGCCACGGAGGCGCGAGAAATCCAGGACGCTGCTCGCGGCCAGAGAGTTGAGAGAGCCGCTGGCGTTGGACATGGCTACCGCGACGATAGAGGCGAGGAGGAGGCCAGCGAGACCTGTGGGCATCTCGCGGACCAGGAAAAGTGGAAGGATACGATCCGTGCGCTCGCCTGGGGCGAGAAGCGGGGCGTGTTGCGCGAAGACGTAGAGTAGGACGCCGATCAGGAGAAAGATTGTGAATTGAATCAGGACGAGAACGCCGCTCGTGAGGAGGGCGCGGCGGCTGTCTTTTTCGTTGCGAGCGGCTAGAAGTCTTTGGACGATGGTTTGGTCGGTACCGTGGCTGGCCATGGTTAGGAAGGCGCCGCCGATCAGGCCGGACCAGAACGTGTATTTGGTGGCCAGATTGAATGAGAAATCGAAGACTTGCAGCTTGTGGCCGGCGACCGCGGCGACTTGAGCGACTTCGGTCCAGCCGCCGGGGATGCGGTGGAGCAAAATCCAAAACGTTACGGCGCTGCCTGTGAGATAGAGGAGGAGTTGCGCGACGTCGGTCCAGATGACGGCGGTCATACCGCCTTCGAAGGTGTAGAGAATGGTTAGCGCGATGACGATGACGACGGCGAGGTGTTCGGAAGTGCCGAGGACTACGCTTACGACCAGAGCGATGGCTGAGATGCGGACGCCTTCGGCGATCGCTCGCGTGATGAGGAAAGTGCTTGCGGCGACGGCGCGCATTTTTTCGCCGAAACGTTTTTCGATGAGGGCGTAGGCGGTGAGGAATTGGCCGCGAAAATAGCCGGGGAGAAGGAGAAGAACGATCAGGACGCGGCCGATCAGATAGCCGATGACGAGTTGGATGAAAGTGAGGTTGCCACCATAGGCGATGGCGGGGGTGCCGATAATGGTGAGCGTGGAAGTTTCCGTGGCGACGATGGAGAGAGCGAGGGCCCACCAGGGGGCGGTGCGGCCTCCGAGAAAATAGTCCAGGCTAACGGAATCGCGGTCGGTATTGGCGACGTCTTTTTTGCTGCGGCGGAAACGCATGCCCAGCGCGGTTACGGCGAATAGGTAGGCGATAACTATGGCGAGGTCGAGTGGATGGATGCGCATTAGCGATTAGAAAGAGAAGCGAGAATAGTGGGAGTGGGTACGGAGGTCAAGGAATGTGTGTGGGCAGTGTGGGATGAGCATGTTTGCGCACGTTAATTTCTTCGGCGAATGCATTGAGCGCGTTTCTCGCTTAAACTTTTTGTATGCGCTTTGTCTTGGGATTTGATGGCGGCGGCACGAAGACGGATTGCGTGTTGATGGACGAGTCTGGGGGGATTTTGGCGCAGTCGCAGGCTGGGCCTTCGAATCCGCTGCGCGTTGGATTTGGGGCGGCGATTACTTCTGTCCGAGAAGCGGCGCGGGAAGCAATTGCGCTAGCTGGGCTGCCTGGCGATATGTCCGCGGCTGCGGTTTGCGCCGGGCTTGCGGGTGCGGGGCCTCCCGAGTCCGCAGAAAAAATTCGCACGCTTCTTGCCGCGGAATTTTCGGAATCGATGGTACAGGTTTGCACCGATATCGATCTCACGTTGGAAGCGGCAGGCGACGGACCAGTGATTGTGATTCTGGCGGGGACGGGGTCGTTCGCAGTCGGGCGGAACGCGGCGGGCGAAACGGCGCGCGCGGGCGGATACGGTTCGCAAATTGGGGATGAAGGTAGCGCTTACGATATCGGGCGACGGGCCGTGCTTACGGCGATGCATGAAAACGACCGCACTGGGGCGGATTCGCTGTTGGGGCAACGGTTATTGCGCGAGCTGGGTTGTGCGGACTGGTCCGGGGTGAAGGGGCGTGCGCAGGCCGCTTCCGATGAAGTTTTTCCGCGATTATTTTCTGTCGTCGCGATGGTAGCGGATTGGATCGAAACTCCATCTGAGACATCGGCTGAAACAGCGGCCAGAAATTCCGCACGGGGCATTCTGCGCGCGGCTGCGTTTGATCTGGGTTTGCTGGCGGAGAATCTTGCGGGACGATTGCATTTGCGAGGGACACGTTTTGTTATCGCAAAAACGGGCGGGATGATTGGGCGGTCGAAATATCTGGAGAGTCAGATCGATGAGCGTTTGAGAATTGCGTTCCCACAGGCGGAAATTGGACAACTGCGAATTTCACCAGCGGAAGCTGCCGCACGGTTGGCGTTGCGGCTTCTCTCCACTGGAAAGGGGACGAGCGAGGACGTAACTGGGAACTGAAATGGCAGGCGCGGACAAAAATAGTGAGCGCGCGCTCGTTGCGGCGGGCGAAGAGTTGGCGGTTTTACTGCACCATGCCGACGCGGAAGTACTTCTCGCGCTGCTCGACAATCCCTCGCTCGAGGAAGCTCAGCTGTGCATGCTGCTGGAACGAAAAAATCTCCCGGCAGAAATTCTTGAAGAAGTGGCGCGGCGCAAACCGCTTTTGAAGAATTACCGCGTGAAGAAGGCGCTGGCGTTTCATCCACGGACGCCGCGGCTCGTGACGTTGCGTTTGCTGCGCGATCTTTACTTGATGGACCTGGTGCAGCTTACGCTGCTGGCGGGCATTCCTACGGAGTTGAAACGAAATGCGGAAGACCAATTGGTTGCGCGGCTGCCGCAGCTTCCGCTGGGACAAAAAATCACTTTGGCGCGGCGGGGGCCGGCGCGGCTGGCTGGAGCGCTTCTTGCGGAAGGGCATGCACAAATCGTCGGCATCGTTTTGGACAACGCGTATCTGACGGAGGCACAGGTGTTACGAGTGCTTTCACGCGAAAAGCTGCCGCCGGTGGTCGTGCGCACCATCTCGCTGCACCGCAAGTGGTCGATCAGCTATAACGTTCGGCTGGCGCTGGTGCGGCACCCTTTGTCACCGCTGGCGACCGTGCTCGCCTACTTGCCGGAGCTTACCGTTTCCGATCTGCGCGAGCTGGCGTCGCCGGGAATCGTTCCGGAGAGCCTTCGCAAGTATTTGCAGGCGGAAGTGCAGCGGCGGATTCGTGCGGGAGAAAAATCCGCACGGAAAGACGATACCCCTAGTCCGGCGGCTGCGTCTAATCAAGACTAAGCGGTGCACTTTCACCCAAAGCCTCAAGATTGCTGTTGCGGGAGTGTATCCGAAAAAGTCAGGTGCATTGCTGGGAACAAAACATCGGTCTCCGGCGTCGTATTTGTGTGCTCTTAGCAAGGGTATGCTTAATACGATCGAGCGGCGGGATCGCCCTGGCGCCGCATCTTGGGATCCTTGGCAGGGGGGCTCACCAAGTCCATGGGCAGTGGGGAGCAATCGTCACGGCGGTCAGACCGACGCTGGGCACCGCGTTATTCGTTTCGCGCCAACCTCGAGATCGAATGGGGTTCGGCAGTTTTGCGCGCCAGCACGCGCGACATCAGCTCGAATGGGATGTTCATCGAATCGGTCGACCCTTTGTGGATCGGAGCGGGATTCACGGCGCACCTGGTGCTGGACCGGCCCGTGAAAGTGGATTGTTCCGTGAGACGCATCGAGCCGGGGCTCGGCATGGGCGTTTCCGTGACGGTTTCCGAAGGGCAGCACGAGCAGCGCTACCAAGATCTTCTGGCTTCTCTCTCCAACACAGGTTCCTAAGCTCGTCTTATACTATGCATGCGGCGGCGCGGATTTGTGCATGCGGCGTGCGCTGCGTGAAATTGTTTTCGCCCCTTTCGTTTGGAACGGCGTTTGAGGTCGTATGAGTTTGACCAGATGCCTTGATTGCGGTTCTCCGCGAACCGCTGACCAATGTGACTCTTGCGGCTTGACGTCGATCGCCGCCGAGTTGTTGTTCCGCCGGCGGCTGGTGGGGCGAACCGCGTTCTTTTTGGTGGGTTCGCTGGCGTTTCCTTACGTGAGCCAGATTTATCCTCCGCTTGATTTGGATTTGATGCTGGTGTTCTTTGGGTTGCTGTTTTTTCTGGCGCTGACGATCGCCGTGATTCTGGAAAGGCGCGCGCGGCAGCATAAAGAGATCGAAGTCCTGAAGCGTATCTATGCAGGATTCATTCCGCTGCCGTGGATACTTGCGGCGACGCTCTTTGTGAATGGGCGGCTCGATTCGCAGAAAAATCTGGCGTACTTTCCGACTACCGTCGAGAGCAAATTCAATATGAAGGGGATTGTTCGCGGGAGCCGGCGGTTGCATGTGCGTTCCTGGCGGGCTGGGCAGAAGGTGGAAGGATTGGCTGTGGATGTGGATGATTTCGACCGGTTCCAGAGTGGGGATAAAGTTACCGTGGCGGTTGAGCCCGGGGCGCTGGGGATTCCGTGGTATTACGGGGTGTACCGGCGTTGATGTTCGCTGCGGCGTTTGGGCTAAAAAAACTGCCGGGCTAAAGCCCGGCGCTACGTTGGTCTAGTAGGCGGGTTTGCCGTCGGGTTTTAGGGGCAGATTAATGTCGAGGTAGTGGCCAGTCTTGCCGAAGCGGAAGCGGACGCGACGGACCATCAAGCCGGCGTCGCGCATTTTCCAGTCAGAAATTTCGAGGGGTTCGCTGGGAAGGTCGGAGAGCGACCATTCGACGTTGTCGCCTTGCGGCTTCACGGTTTGCGGATCGACCTCGTACACTTCGCCTTCTTTCAGGTCCAGATAGAGATAGCGCTTCCAGAGTTTCACGAGCAGAGCGTCGCGCTTTTCCGAGTGGTAGATATTCCAGGTTTGCGGCGCTGCGTCATTGAATCGCACGACGGCGAATTGCACGGGCTTCCAGAGACTTTTTTCACCAGTAGGTGCAGCGCATGCCAGACTAACGCAAAGGCACAAAAACAGACCGAGAGTGAACAAACGCGTAGCCATCATTCCGCTGATGCTGCCATGAGCCAGATAAACATCATAGCAAACGAAATTGCACAAGCCGGCCACCGCACTTTTCCCTTGCCGGGAAGGCTGAGTAGAAATCCGCCTACGCCCAGCATGAATCCTAGTCCATAGCAGCGAAGAAGAACTGGATCGTAGAAGGGGAATCCACCTCTGACCCTCGCCCAAATCGCCAGGAAGGGAAACAGCAGAGTCGAAATACCAGCCAAACTGAAAGCTCCAAATCCAAGGTAGCTTCTCCATTTGGGGGATTCAAATTTTGGTGACGAACGCCACCAAGTCCAAATCGTCCAGCCAAGAGCGAAGGGCACAAATACCCAAGAGATGAGATAGAAGCCGATGAGTATGCCCATAGTGTTCGCTTACCTCCCTCAAAGAAAGGTCAGATAGCTACTTCGCTGAAAGATTTGTCGAGGAGGCGGATGGCTTCGTCGACGTCGGGTTTGGTGGTGTTGAGCATGGGGGCTAGGCGGAGGACGTTTCCCATTAGGCCGCCTTTGCCGATGAGCAGGCCGTTGTCGCGGGCGCGTTCCATGACTTGTGTGGTTTGCGCGGGGGCGGGCTCTTTGGTTTTGCGATCCTTGACCAATTCGAGGGCTTGCATAAGGCCCATGCCGCGGACATCGCCAATGAGCTGGTGCTTTTCTTGAAGCTCTTCGAGCTTGGCGCGGAAATAATTGCCGACTGTGTGCGCGTTTTCCAGGAGGTTATCTTCTTCGATGAGTTCGATCGTGGCGCGGGCAGCGACGCTAGTTACGGGATTGCCGCCGAAGGTGGCGATGTTGAGGCCCTGAAAGCCTGCGGCGATTTCGGGCGTGGTGACAGTCAGACCTACCGGGACGCCATTGGCCATGCCTTTTGCGCTAGTGAGAATGTCTGGCGTGACTTCCCATTGTTCGATGCCGAACCATTTTTTGCCGGTGCGGCCCCAGCCGGTCTGTACTTCGTCGGAGATAAAGAGGCCGCCGTATTTTTTTACGATGTTGAAAACGATTTTGAAATATTCCTTGGGCGGGGTGATGAAGCCGCCGACGCCTTGGATGGGCTCGGCGATGAAGGCGGCGATGCTGCCGCTGGTGCCGGTTTGGATGAGATTTTCGACGTCACCAGCGCAGGCCACTTCACATTCGGGATATTTCAGGTGCAGCGGACAGCGGTAGCAGTAGGGATTAATCGCGTGGGCGATGCCGACGCTGATGACGGCAGCCTTGCGATAAGGCGCGTGCGCGGTTACGGACTTCATGAGCGAGGAGCCGCCAGAATAGGCGTGGCGCAGAGCAACGATGTCGTAGCTGCCGGTGGCCATGCGTGCGATTAGGATCGCGGCTTCGTCGGCTTCGCTGCCGGAACTGGTGAAGAAACTCGACGACAAATTGCCGGGAGTGATTTGTGCGACCTTTTCGGCTAGCGCGACGATCTGTTCGGTCGGATAGAGCGTGGACATGTGCTGGAGCTTGTTGACCTGGGCGTTAATCTTTCTGGTGATTCTGGGGTTGCAGTGGCCGACGGACACGGTGAGGATGCCGCCGAAGAAATCGAGGTATTTGCGGCCTTCGACGTCCCAGACGTGCTGCATTTCGGCGTGATCGGCTACGAGGGGTTTTTGGTAGTAGTTGGTGACAGAGGGCCAGATGTATTTTTTGTGTTTGGCGACGGCTTCTTCGCTGCGCGACATTGTTGATGGTGTTGATGGCACGGGCTTGGCGGGCGTGGTCATGGGCGCTTCCTCGGCGTAGGTTTGACGATGTTCGAGTGTACGACGCGGGGAAACGCGCGGCAAGCAGGTGCGTAGGACAGCAACATCTTGCGGCTTGAAGAATCCACGAGCGCCGTTATCTTTGAAGAATTAAGAGAGCGCGGTTGTCACGCTCAAACTGGGAAAGGAGAATCGCATTTGCGCTGATTATGCGAACGGCGGTGCTACTAGGATAGTCGCAATTCTCGAGCAGTATCACTTTTGGTGGCGGTCCGCAGGTATTGGCCATGGTGACGAAATCAGTATCGGCGGTGATGATGGCAAAGCCGTGCTGCTTTGCGTAGTCCCAGATTTGGCCGTCGGTTGTTCCGTTGGTCAAGCCTACCTGCGAGACGTGCACTGAATCAGGAAAGAGATCGCGAGTTGCTTCCACCAAACGGCGGGAAAGGTTTTCGTCGAAGAGGAGCTTCTTTCAAGCTAACGAATAACTGCGTTGTCTTTTAAGTTGGAGGCCCACTGCAGGGCGGCGGGGATATCTTCCTCAGTAAGTTCCGGATAGTCACTAATGATCTGAGCGTGCGACGCACCCGTTCCCAGCCACTTCAGAATGTCCCAAACGGTGATGCGCAAATTGCGAATGCAGGGCTGTCCGGAACGAAGGCCCGGCGTGATGTTTATTCTGGCAAGCAAGCCTTCCACGGCGTTGTCTCCCTGTCGCCTCACCATTATGGCACGAGCGGGGAGAGAGGTGGGAGAAGAGCGCGGTGAAAAAACCTGTGCTGTTCGCACCTAACTCTCTGCATTCCTGGCGCATCAAAGGCGAGGAGTTTCGGGCGGTTTGTGGCATACGTGCGCGCGGCGCAGAGGAGACAGGTGATGGCTAAGATGAAAGCAGCGGTGGTTACGAAGGCGGGGGGAGATTTTGAGATTCAGGAGCGGGAGATACCGCAGCCGGGGTTTGGCGAGGTGCGGATTAAGGTGCAAGCCTGCGGGGTTTGTCACAGCGACTTTGTGACGAAGGAAGGGTGGTGGCCGGGAATCGTGTTTCCACGCATACCGGGACACGAGGTTGCCGGTGTGGTGGATGAAGTGGGTGCGGGAGTGACGGAATGGAAGAAGGGTGATCGCGTAGGATCGGGCTGGCACGGAGGGCACGACTTTGTATGCGAATCGTGCCGTCGGGGAGACTTTGTTACTTGCAAGAATCAAGCAATCACGGGAATTACGCGCGATGGAGGATATCAGGAGTACATGCTGGCAAGGCATGAAGCGCTGGCTCGGATTCCGGACAATCTGGACGCTGCAGAAGCGGGACCGCTACTTTGCGCGGGCGTGACGACTTTTAATTCGCTGCGGCATAGCGGAGCCACAATGGGCGATCTAGTTGGCGTGCAAGGAATCGGTGGGTTGGGGCATCTGGGAATTCAGTTTGCGGCGAAGGCTGGGTATCGCGTGGCGGCCATCGGACGCGGACCAGAAAACGGGGCATTGGCGAAGAAACTGGGGGCGTCCGTTTACATTGATACAAAAGCAGCGGACCCTGCGGAAGAGTTGACAAAGCTGGGAGGCGCGAAGGTGATCCTGGCGACAGCCCCAAATGCGAAAGCGATGGCGGCGTTGATAGGCGGGCTCGCCGCGGGCGGAAAATTGCTGGCCGTAGGCGCCCCGCCTGAGCCGATGGAGGTGTCGGTGGTCTCGCTGCTTATGGCCCGGCGGGATATCCAGGGATGGCCCAGCGGGACGGCGATGGATTCCGAGGATACACTGCGGTTTTCGTCGCAGTCGGGAGTGCGGGCGATGATTGAAAAATTCCCGCTGGAGAAAGCGAATGAGGCATACGCCCGAATGATGAGCGGGAATGCCCAATTTCGCGTAGTGCTGACGATGTAGTTAGAATAGCCCGGGCACGCAAGCGAAGGTTGGACACGCGGCGACCGGGTTAGGCGCGATGGTGATTCGGGAAGCAACCGCAAGCGACAGCGATGCGATCTGGAAGATTCTCGAACCCGTGATTCGAGGCGGAGATACGTACACTTTGCCGGCGGACATGACAGGCGAGGAGGCGCTTGCCTATTGGAACTCGCCCGGCCATGAAGTTTTCGTGGCCGACGAAAACGGCGAGATTCTTGGGACATATTACTTGCGCGCGAATCAGAAAGGCGGAGGAGCGCATGTTGCAAATTGCGGATACATGACCGCTCCGTGGGCGAGCGGACGCGGGGTGGCCCGAGCAATGTGCCAGCATTCGCTGGAGCACGCCAAGGCGCGAGGCTTTCGCGCGATGCAATTTAATTTTGTGGTGAGCAGCAACGAGCGCGCCGTGCGGTTGTGGCAAAGCATGGGCTTTGAAATTGTGGGCCGGCTTCCAGGGGCATTTGTCCACCCGGCGCTGGGCGCGGTGGATGCACTGGTGATGTACCGGCATTTGTAGGTTGCAGGCGCGGAGCGGGGTTCGAAACACTCGGCCGGGCATGAGGCTTTGCTTCGGCGGAAGGCCTCGCATGCGTATAATGGCGCGCTATGGTCTCGAACCCTTCCCTCTTCGGACGAACGTTTCGGATGGTTGCACGCGTATTTCCGCGCTGCGCGATGATTTCGCAGGCGATCGCCTTCAATTTGTTTCTGGCGTTTTTCCCGGCACTTCTGATCATGGTGGGGTTCGCAACGAGCCGCATCGGCGGACGAACGAGTCTGCTCGATCTGATCACGGATCTCACGGCATTTCTGCCGCCGGGGAGCCAAAGCATCGTTTCCGAGTTTCTGGTGAAGCGCGGGCCGGAAGCGTGGAAACTCGCGCTGGTTGGATGGGGCGGGACGCTGCTGGCGGGTTCGCAGGTGATGCGGCTGCTGATGGAAGGCATTCATAGAATTTACGGAGACCAGGAACAGCCGGGATTCTGGCACCGGCAGATTCGGGGACTGGTGCTGTTGTTGGTGACGATTGCACCGCTGCTGGCAGCGGCAATCCTGGGGGTTCTTGGACGGCCGATTCGACGCTGGCTTTCCGAGGAATTGGGTCCGCAGCATGTCATGCAGGGGTGGTGGACCATTTTCTTTCCCGCAGTTGCCATCGTGCTGGCGATGGCGGCGCTGACGGTCATTTACCGGGTGGCGCGTCCGGGAGAGGAAAGAATGAAGAACGTACTGCCGGGGGCTATGGTGGCGACGTCGCTGTGGTGGCTGACGAACGTGCTTTTTGGGTTTTATGTGCGCCGCGTGCCGTACAGCATTGTGTATGGAGGGCTCGCGGCGGTCATTGGTTTGATGGTGTGGATGCAGCTGTCCGCGGTGATTGTTTTTCTGGGGGCGGCGTGGAATGCGGAATTGGCGGAGAATCGGCGGGGCGCGCGGCCTTAGTTGAGCAAGACAGTTGACCAGGACGGCTGACTCGCGTGATTGAGAAACATGGTTGAGCAATTCGTTCGCGTTGAATGCTACTCGGGCTATAAGGCGGAAGAACGCCCTGTGCGAATTTTGTTCAGTGAGCATACGTTGGAGATTGTGGAGTTGGAAGACCGTTGGTACTCACCGGGGGCGACCTACTTTCGCGTACTGACAGAGAGTGGTGACCGGTATGTCCTGCGGCGTGACGACGCGCAGGATGTTTGGAGCTTGACGGCCTACCGTCGAGTGTCAAGAGGGGCCGCAGGCAAACGCGTTGACACAAAAATTAACCAGAGCGTATAGTCAATCTGCGAGCGCGGTCCCAAGGTTCCCCCGTAGTGCTGGCTTACCCAAGAGCCGGCGGTGCCTGCGGATGCGGATCAGACAAGGAAGAGGATGTTCTACCTACCGCAGTTTCCGTTCGCAAGGCGCTTAAAGTGTGCCTTGTTGATGTCGGTGCTGACGGGTGTGGGCGTTCCCTTACGTGCGCAGACGCCTCCGACTCCGCCGCCAGAAACTCCCTCGGCAACCGTGACAGTGCAGGTGCCTGCGGAGCCGGCAAAGCCGCAAGCGCCAGCTTCCAACGAGAATGCGGAAGTATCGAGCCGGGACACGGCTCCGACATTCAAGGTGCGGGTCAATCTTGTGCTCGTGCGGGTCGTAGTGCGCGACCAACAGGGCCACGTGGTGTCGGACTTGAAAAAGGAAGATTTTCAGCTAACCGACAATCGCAAGCCGCAAATCATCTCGACGTTCGGCGTGGAGACGCCGGAATCGCACGTGGTTGCGACGACCACGAGCGCGGACCCAGATGCTCCCGCCGATCCGGCCGCGGCGAAGGCGGTGGCGGCTGGACTGCCGCAGCGATTTGTCTCGGTGGTATTCGACGATCAGCATCTTACGATGCAGGATGCGATGTTCGTGCGGAACGCGGCGGGCAAGTTTTTTGATTCGCTGGCGCCTTCCGATCGAGTGGGGATCTACTCGACTTCCGGGCAATTCACGCTGGAGTTTACCGACGACCACGCACTTTTGCGCAAAGCCCTTTTGAGTATAATTCCGCATTCACCCACTGCCGGAGCCCACGATTGTCCGGATGTCAGCTACTACCAGGCAGACTTGATCCAGAACAAGAACGATCCGCAGGCGCTGGCAGTAGCGACGGAAGACGCGGTGCAATGTGCGTTCGGTGGAGACGAGACGCAGAAAACGGCAGCGCAGGCCATGGCGCAGGCGACAGCGGGGATGGTGCTGGGGCAAGAGGATTCGTCAACGCTATATACTTATAGTCATATGCAAGACGTGATACGCCGGCTGGCGGCGATGCCAGGACAGCGGATCATGGTGTTCGTTTCGCCGGGATTTATTCCGTCCACGCCGGAGCTGGGGACAAACGAGCTGGTGGATCGCGCGACGAAGGCGAATATCGTGATTAATACGATCGATGCGCGCGGACTGTACACGCCGGACATGGGAGATATTGGCGACACGTATAGGGAGCCGCCTCAAATTGCCGGCTTTAAGGCCTCCTACCGTCTGGCTGCGCAATCGGAGCAACAAGACGTGCTATCGCAGCTTGCGGATGGAACGGGTGGGACCTTTTTTCACAACCGGAACGATGTGGATGAGGGTTTGCGCGAAGCGGGGGCCGCTCCGTCGATGACGTATCTGCTGGGATTTTCGCCGCAAAATATGAAGCTTGATGGGAGCATGCACACGCTTAAGGTGTCTTTCGTGAAGAAGAACAACTACAAAATCCAGGCGCGGCACGGCTACTTCGCGCCGCGGCATGTGGTCGATCCAGTGGAGGCGGCAAAGCAAGAGATTCAGGAAGCACTTTTTTCGCAGGATGAAATTCGCGACCTGCCCGTGGATTTGCACATGCAGTTCTTCAAGACGGATAACTATCAGGCGAAGCTGGCGGTGCTTACGCATGTCGATATCAAAAGCGTGCACTTTCGAAAGGCCGACGGGCGCACCCGCGACGACTTGACGGTAGCGACGGCAATCTTTGATGAGAACGGGAATTACGTGACTGGTGGAGAAAAGATAGTAGAAATGAAACTTTTGGACCCGACGTACGACCGGCTGATACGGTCGGGCCTCAATTTGAAGTCGAGTTTCGACGTGAAACCGGGCACTTATCTAGTCAGACAGGTTGTGCGTGACTCGGAAGGATCGCAGCTAGCGGCGCGCAACGGCGCCGTAGTCATACCGAATTGATGGGGGAGCAAATGAACACAAAAAAGAATGCCAAGCGGATTACTTGGGGTTGGCTTGCTGGATTAACGGCGGCCACATCGTGTTTGTTTTTGGGGCAGCTTGCGGGTCAGACGCCGCAAGGGCAGACGCCGGCCGCGCCAGCAACAGGGGCGGTCGCGCAAGGCGGACCGGCGATTAAGACGGAGTCGCGCCTCGTGCTCGTGGATGCGGTGGTGACCGACAAGAAGGGGGGCTACGTCCACGACCTGACGCAGAACGATTTCAAGGTCTACGAAGACAACAAGGAACAGGCTGTAGCGAGTTTTTCGTTTGGCGCGGACACGGCCATTCAGGCGCAGGGGCAAAAGAAATATCTCATTCTGTTTTTTGATAACTCGACGATGGCCATGCCTGACCAGATCCAGGCAAGAGATGCCGCGAAGAAGTTCATTGATGCCAACGCGGGGCCGGACCGGTTGATGGCGGTGGTGGAGTTCGGCGGGACGTTGCAGATCGTACAAAATTTTACGGCGAACGCGGACCGGCTGCGCGCCGCGGTTTCTGGAGCGAAGGGCTCCTCCGTAGATCCCAATGCGCAGCCCCCCGTTGAAGTAGCCTCGGCAGGGCTCTCGCCATCGTCCAGTCCATTCGGCGGATCATCGGGAACGTCCTCGCCATTTTCAGGAATGAGCAACGCAGAAGCGGATTTCGGAGCGCGGAGCATGTTGCTGTCGGTGCGCAGTCTGGCGAAGAACTTGCGCGGGGTTCCCGGCCGAAAAATGGTAGTGCTCTTTTCATCGGGTTTTCCTTTGACGGCCGAGAGCGAGAGCGAGTTGACGGCGACGATTGACGCCTGCAACAAGGCGAATGTGGCGATTTATTCGCTCGACGTGCGCGGCCTGTTGGCCACGCCTCCTGGAGGCACCTCGCAGCTACATCCTCAAGAAGAGGGCGAGCGCGCCGTGGCAGTGCGGTCAGACGCGAAGAATTTATATGGGGGAGCGCGGGTGGTGATGGCTTCTTACTCCACGGGGATGCTTGAACCGCAAAAGCCCGGCGGGGGCGGCGGAGGGGGCGGCGGCGGTACGGGTGGAGGCGGCGCGGGTGGGACCGGCGGGGGCGGTGGAACAGGAGGTAGAGGAGGCACTGGAGGCACAGGCGGTACCGGTGGGACGGGTGGCACAGGCGGAACAGGCGGAACAGGCGGCAAAGGCGGCACGGGCGGCAC
>Ga0210394_10001204_pt1 | contig 43033 bp, 35 predicted proteins | sample IncBWC12MmetaG_FD_160121 | JGI IMG/M metagenome (GOLD analysis project Ga0210394, IMG submission 160121) | Forest soil microbial communities from Barre Woods Harvard Forest LTER site, Petersham, Massachusetts, United States - Inc-BW-C-12-M | ecosystem: Environmental > Terrestrial > Soil >...
CTTTGAGTTTCGAGAGCGGGTTTTTGGTGCTGACCATCAGCATGACGCGATCGCGATAGATGGCATGTACTTTAAGGCTGGGCGACTTCACCGGCAGGGTCACGATGCCGAGATCGATCGTTCCGTCTTCGACGCGCTGCAGAATCTTGTGACTGAAATTGCGATAAATGCTGATCTGCACGTCGGGATACGTGCGATGGAACTTCGAAAAAACCTCGGGCAAGACGTAGAGGCAGGTGGCTTCATTTGCTCCGATGGCGAGGATGCCGCGGGGCATCTCGGATTGGTCGGCCACCGCGCGCAGCGATTCCTGGCGCAGCGTTAAGAAGCGCTCGGCATATTCAAACAGTACTTCTCCCGCCGGCGTCAGCCGGACAGTTTTTCCCATTCGGCCGAATAGCTTTTCGCCGTATTCCTGTTCGAGCTGCCGGATCTGGGCGCTTACCGCCGATTGCGAGCGGAAAACCTTGCGGCCGGCCAGCGAAAAACTGCCGTGCTTGGCCACTTCAACAAAGGTGTTGAGCTGATCGAAGTCCATTTTTTGTGGCCCGTAATTCTAACGGAAACGGTGGGTAAATTCATCTGCGGCTTCCCAGTACTTCCAGTATTTGTCCAGAGTGGCCAAATCGAGCTGATTTGGCTGGATTTTCAGCTTGTGCCGCCAAAAATGACGCTGCGCGTGTGGCGCGCGATCATCAATTCTTCGTTCGTAGCCACGACTCTCACGACGCAAGCGCTTTCCGAGACGCTGATCACGTCCTTGGCAGCGTTGTTTTTAGCAGAATCGATGCGTACGCCGAGATGGCCAAGATCGCGGCAGATCTCCTCGCGAACGGCTGGCGCATGTTCCCCGATGCCGCCAGTAAACACGAGCATATCGACGCCGCCCAGCACGGCGGCAAACGCGCCGATCTCCTTGCGAACGGAGCGGCAAAACATCGCAATCGCTTCCGCCGCGCGAGGATCGGAATCGCGCTTCGTGAGCAGCGCCTTCATGTCCGAGGTCAGTTCGGAGACACCCAGGAGGCCGGATTCAGAGTCGACCAGGCGTTCCAGCTTCGCTGCGTCGTAACGCCTTTCGCGCAGCAAGTAGATCAGGATGCCCGGATCCAAGTCGCCGGTGCGCGTTCCCATCATTACCCCGCCGGTCGGGGTGAGGCCCATGGACGTGTCCGCCGGCAAGCCGTTTTTGACGGCGGCCAAACTAGCTCCGTTGCCCAAATGAGCGATGATCAGGCGCTGGCGCTGGGCGGCCGGTCCCAATTCCTGCAAAACGTATTCGTAGGAGAGGCCGTGAAAACCGTAGCGGCGGATGCCCTCGTCGAAAAGCTTTCTGGGCAAAGGAAAGCGTTGCGCCAGTTCCGGAAGGCGGCGGTGGAAGGCCGTATCAAAGCAGGCGACCTGGGGAATTTGCGGAAGATGGGCTGCCAGCGCTTCCATGATTGTGATTTCGGCGGGCAAGTGCAGAGGCGCCAAAGGGACCAGATTGCGGAGGTCGGTTAAGACCTGTGGCGTGACTTTTTGCGGAGCCGCATAATGCGGGCCGCCGTTGACCACGCGATGTCCGATCGCGGAAGGAGTAGCGCATTTTCCTTTTTTCAGCTCATCCAGCGCCATCTGTAACGCATCTTGGCGCTCGGGAATTGGACGAGGTTGATCCACAACGGAACTGCCGTCGGGGGTGCGAAGCCATAAGCGTGCCGATGGCGCGCCGATGTCTTCCGCCTCGCCCCGCACCAGGAGGCGCTCGCTCGAGTTGCTGAATTCGTACAACGCAAATTTGAGTGACGACGAACCGCTATTGAAGGCGAGGATGTGATGAGGTTCCACAGATTAGCCGGAATCTGGCCGCGCGATGCCATTCGATTATATGGCCTAGGCAGCGTGAGCGAGGTCCTTTGCCTGTTACGTGGTATTACGGCAATGTTAAGGCTTTGCCGCCAGACCTAACCTGCAGGATTTGGCCCGCATCATAGAGTCATACGCAAAAAGGAAATTCTATGTTTGAATTCGATGCGAAGCTTTCCACGGCGGTTGAAACCGACCACGAGCCGTCGCACCCACCGAAGCCCAGCAGCAAACCCTTAGCTCCGGAACTTCTGCAGAAGATGCAGCGCTATTGGCAGGCCGCGAATTATCTGACCATCGGACAAATTTATCTGCGCGAGAATCCTCTTTTAAGAGAGCCGCTCAAGCCCGAGCACATCAAGCCACGGCTTCTGGGCCACTGGGGCACTTCGCCGGGCCAAAATTTTATTTATGTGCATTTGAATCGCCTGATCAAAGAGAAACACGCCAGCGTCATTTATATCTCCGGGCCCGGCCACGGCGGCCCGGCGTTGGTCGCCCAGAGCTATCTCGAAGGGACGTATTCGCAGGTTCATCCGGAAGTGACGCAGGATTTGCCGGGAATAAGGACGCTGTTTCGCGAATTCTCGACGCCGGGAGGCGTCGGGAGCCACTGCGGCCCGCACATTCCCAGTTCCTTGCACGAAGGCGGAGAGCTGGGCTATTCGCTCCTGCACGCTTACGGCGCCGCCTTCGATAACCCGGCGCTCATCGTCGCTTGCGTGATCGGCGATGGCGAGGCGGAAACGTCGCCGCTCGAGGGAAGCTGGAAGGGGAACAAGTTTCTGAACCCGGTGCGGGATGGCGCCGTGCTGCCGATTTTGCATTTGAATGGATACAAAATTTCGAGCCCCACGGTCGAAGCTCGCACGCCCGATGAAGAACTCGTGCAGCTATACACGGGTCGAGGCCATCGCACCTATTTCGTGGAGGGGGACGATCCCGCGGACGTACACCAGGAGTTTGCTGCAGCGCTGGACCACGCTTATGCGGATATCAAAAAGATTCAGGACGATGCGCGAAAGAACGGCCTGAAGAGCGCGCCGGCGTGGCCGATGATCATTCTGCGCACGCCCAAGGGCTGGACCGGACCAAAGGAAGTGGAGGGCGTGCCGATCGAGGGAACGTTTCGCGCGCACCAGGTTCCGCTTGCAAACGTGCGCACCGATAGCAAGCAGCTCAAGATGCTCGAAGAGTGGATGAAGAGTTATGAGCCCGACAAGCTATTTGATAAAGATGGCCGGCCGATACCGGAATTGGCCGAGCTCGCCCCACACGGCGACCATCGCATGGGCGCTAGTCCGCACGTCAACGGCGGGCGTTTATTGAAAACGCTGGTGCTTCCCGAATTCATAAATTACGCGCTCAAAGTGCCTGGACCGGGCCGCGTAATCGCGGAAGCGCCTCGAAAGCTCGGCGAGTTCCTGAGAGATACGATGCGGCAGAATTCACAGGATTTCCGCTTTTTTTGTCCGGACGAGACCAATTCGAATCGCCTGAATGCCATTTTCGAAGCCACCACGCGTTGCATGGTGGAGCCCACCGTCTCCATTGACGAAAAAGTGAGCGCCGAAGGGCGCGTCCTGGAAGTGCTCAGCGAGCACTGCACGGAAGGCTGGCTCGAAGGATATGTGCTGACCGGCAGGCACGGTGTGTGGTCATCGTATGAGGCCTTCGCGCAGGTGGTCGATTCGATGATTACGCAGCACGCTAAATGGCTGGAGGAATCGAAAGAATTTCCGTGGCGGCGGCCCATCGCGTCGCTCAACGTGTTTCTGACCAGCCACGCGTGGCGCAACGATCACAACGGATTCAGTCATCAAGCGCCCGGGTTCGTGGACAATGCGCTGCAGAGAAGGAGCGAAGTGATCCGCATCTATTATCCTCCGGATGCGAATACCCTGCTGAGCGTGATGGATCATTGCCTGCGCAGCCGCAATTACGTGAACATCGTCACCTGCGGAAAACAGTTTGCCTTGCAATGGCTGGACATGGATCAGGCCATTTCCCATTGCTCCCAGGGAGCATCCATTTGGAAATTCGCCAGCAACGATGACGGCGGCGAGCCTGACGTCGTGCTGGCCTGCGCGGGCGATGTACCCACGCAGGAAACGGTGGCGGCTGCATGGCTGCTGCGGAAACACGTTCCAGGAGTCAAGCTGCGCGTCGTTAACGTGGTCGATCTCGGCGTGCTGATGAGCCCGGACGTTCACCCTCACGGAATGGATAACATCTCCTTCGAAGGATTGTTCACGCACGCGGCGCCGGTGATATTTGCTCATCACGGATATCCGGCCGTGATTCACAGCATGATGCACGGCCGCGCCAACGAAGCGCGATTCCATGTTCGTGGATTCAAAGATGCCGGCACCACCACCACGCCATTCGATATGGTCGTTTTGAATGGCATCAGCCGATTCGACCTCGCCAAACTCGCGCTGAGGTATGTGCCGCGGCTAAGGTCGGAAACTTCGGACGTGATCGACATGTTCGACCGGAAACTCTACGAACATCGCTCGTACATTCGCCAGAATTTCGAGGACTTGCCGGAGATCGCCAACTGGTCCTGGACGGCGGATTTTAGCGATCCGGCGGAGCCTCCGCCACTCGCCGTCGGACAGCCCCACGCGGCTCTTTTCACCGATTCATGATTGCGATTTCGCGAGGATCGAACAGCAGCGGCATCGTCGGCCTTCGTATGGGTGCGACTCTGGTTGAATCCTTTGGCACAAAGCCGTAAGCTCCTCACGTACCTTCGAAAGATATTCCCAATTAACCCTTCGCTGCATCGAAGAATCTTCGGCCTATTACGAATCTGAGGAGCGAATACATGAGCCCCAAAAATAACAAACGCGGTGAGAGTTATAACCAATTGGAAGCGGGCACCAAACGAGCCAAGCCAGTTCAACATCAACGCGGCCCGGAAATCCAGCCGTACGGCAAGATCGCGAAACTGCCGATCGCGCTGGACGAAAAGGTCTGCGCAGAGAGCGCAGAAAATCTGAACCAGCTTATCGCCGATACCATGACGCTTCGCGACATGTACAAAAAGCACCACTGGCAAGTCGCCGGGCATACGTTCTATCAATTGCATCTGCTCTTCGATAAGCATCACGGCGAGCAGGACGAACTCGTGGACGAAATCGCCGAGCGCATACAGCTTTTGGGCGGCATCAGTCTTGCCATGGCCGCGGATATTGCCGAAACAACCATGATCGAACGGCCGCCAAGAGGCCGGGAAGAAGTCCCGGTGCAGATCTCGCGCCTCCTGGAAGCTCACGAACTGATCCTGAAGGAAGCTCGCACAATGGCCAAGCTGGCTACTGAGGCGGGAGACGACGGGACAAACGATTTACTCGTTTCCGACGTGATCCGAACCAACGAGCTTCAAGTGTGGTTCCTTGCGGAGCACTTGGTGGATGTCCCGGTGGTTCGCGCCGACCGCGGGGCGGTCGCCGTGGCTGGAGAGTGAGGGCCACCCCGGGCAACTTGCGCTGAAACCTCAGCGACGATGGATTTGAGCGCGCACTTGAAGTTTGGTGCGGCTCTATTCACTCGGCTTCTCAGGAAGAATCGCTAACGGGTCGCTAGCGCTTAACGCACGTCCCAGACATCGGGAATATTGTTTCCATCATCCACTGCGGCGAAGCGGAATCCGTCGCTCAGCTCTGCTGGATGACATCCGCCGCGACGAAAGCTAATCCGAACATGTCGCTCCGCAGGCCCAATTCCACGCGTTTTGCTGAATCCTATAGAATAGGCCACAGGGCCTGTAGCTCAGATGGATAGAGCAGCGGTTTCCTAAACCGTTTGTCGGGAGTTCGACTCTCCCCAGGCCCACCACTTTTCCAACTGATTCGCAAGGAGTTCTGTTCTTTCGGTCATGGAACCGACTGCCCTAGAATGCAGCATTGTCATAAAACTGTCATGGTTATCCGTTCAAGACGGATCAGAACCGTTCAAGTCTCGACGGGCGCTTCCACGGGTGATTTGGTTAAGGCTATAGTTTTTCTCTACCGTCTTTGTAATAAGGCCCAGCTATTCAGTAGATCAGTCAAAAGGTATACCATGCGGGTTCCGCAACGTGCTGCACGCATCAGCACAGTCGTGAGTTGATTCTCTTTCGGAGCTAGGAATGCCCGAACCTAAGTATCACCAGTTAGCCGTCGTCCAATTGTCTTTCAATCCGGCATACCTTGATGACTCCGGTGTTTCATTTCTTCACGAACCCATTTTCCCGGGTGACGATCAACGCGGACTTCATAAGCTTGCAGGCCTGCCTGAAGTTCGGGACCTGAGAGCGCGGATTGCAACCAATCTTATCGACCACATGTCCCATAAAGTGAAAACTGTCATCGAGCACGCGGCGACTCAGAACGTCGAACTCTTGGTCCTGCCAGAGTACTCGATTCCCCATGAACTTTTGGAGGAATGCAGAAATCTTTCGTGTAAGTTCGGGATGGCTATCATCGCAGGAAGCCATATTGCGACTAGACCGGCACTTGCCGAGCACACTCGACTCGGTATGAGCAAGCTCATGGATGAAAAAAGACTGGGTCGTGCTGTGTGCCCAGTCTTTTTGCCGAACGGGGATTGCCACTTCTTTGAGAAGGCTCACCGATCCAAGTGGGAGTCGTCCCTGATACCAGGAGCACCGAACGGACCGATAACTATTTCCTTGGGCGGCGAAAACTTTCCGCTCGAAGTCATGATCTGCATAGATGCTGTTCAAGAGTCAGGTTCGCAAAAGGCTCGACGGGGACGCCTCGCACCAAGTCTCACGGCTATGCCTAGCCTGACTCCAGATGCCAGCCTTTTCTATAACAGGGCACAACTGCTCCTTGGGTCCGGTAGGGTGACGCTCTTCGCTAATATCGCAGAGTTCGGGGGATCGAGAGTCTTCGCGAGAGCCGAGCGAACAAAAGGATGGATGGTCGCAACCGACGGAACTGAACCGATCCCGCGGTACGCAGAAGCACTTGTAGTGATCGAGGCTGATTTATCAAATCAATTTGATATTCGAAAATCAACTCAGGAACATTTTCCTGTACGGGCAGCTTCGATTATCCCTTTGATTTACGCGGCTCACAGCGACGCGTGCAAAGAGTTCGTTACTCTAGTGCGCACCCTTCCTGGTCAGCTTGGCTCCGAGACAGATCTACAAGAGAACGTTAAGAGATTCGCCACGATGGATTACCGGCTGTTTCCTCGGATGATGCAAGACAAGCTGAAGCATTTCCTCGCCAACGTTGCCGCCCCAGGACTGGCCGACAAATCGGCTTGGGAACGATGGCTGACGCCTGTGATTGTAGAGACTACCCCGTCAACTGATGTGATTAGGTGGGATCTGAGTGGCAAGGCCATTGACACAATCAATGAACTAAACCTGTCTGGTCGTTATCCGGAGATGACCGATATCTTCACAGCGACCTACGGTTACCTAGCGAGCAAAAGAAATGAGCTTCGGTCTCGCATCGATCCCGGCTCGGCGACATCACCCGCCCCGGCGAGTCCTTTATCAGACGAGCCTCAGCCGGTAACCCAAAGCCTAGGCTCATTTGAGCCGAGATTTTTCGATCGCGAGCCCATGCTGAGCACTCTCCAGAACTTCATAAGCTCCGATAAATCCTGCTTCGTTTTAGCAGGCATGAGGGGAATTGGAAAAACCGCGGTGACTCGCGAAGCGTTCAAAAAGGTGATCCCGCCAACGTGGAAACGTGTTTTGGTCACTTTCACGGAAGGAGCTTCATACCCACGCCTGCTCGCGGAGTTTGCCCACCAATCCGGCCTTCGCTTTCCCGTCGAGTCCTCGTTGGACTCCTCAGCAAAGCAAATCGATCTTGCCCAAAATCTCCTTCTCTACTTCTCGCATACGCCCAGGTTCGTCGTTGTCTTGGACGATTGTCAATTTCTCCTCGAGCCGAATGGCGACTTTTCAGATGAGAACACGGGACGATTTCTCGCACAACTAATCCAGGTTGCCGGCACAAGGAAAAACAAGCTCATCTTAGTTACTACCCAGATCCCTAAGCTGGACGAGCGCATCCGCGATTTCGTCGAATTGAAACACCTAAAAGGCCTCGAGAGAAAAGATAGCGAGAATCTCTTTTCGTACTGGTTTCGCTTCGAGAGAGAGGACTTGGGTGCGCATCCAATTTCCTATCCGGAGAAGCTTCTCAACGTTCTAAATGGGCATCCGCTTGGTGTGAAAGTGGCTGCAAAACTAGTCGCCGAACGGACAACACAACAGGTCGAATCAGAAGCGGCAATCTTTAAACGTTTGCGCGAAACCATCATCTCGTTCTTCCTAGAACACGTTCAGCTTTCCGCACCTGAGGATGAACTGATCCGGTTTGCCTCCGTTTTTCGTCTTCCAGTTCGCAGGGATGCTTTTGTCGCCTGGAAAGCCGACCAGGCGGGGTTTCTACTGGAGTCCCTTCTAGGACGATCTCTTCTTGAAGCTGAAGGAGAGGAGCATAGCCTCCATCCCATCATTAGGGATTATTTCTACACTACAACAGATCTTTCGGTCCTCAGACCGTTTCATAAGGCAGCCGGTGCGTACTTCCTCGAGCGATACAAGAAGGGCAAGACCGCCACAGCTGAAGCGAGCCCCGAAATGCTGGGTGAAGCAATTCATCACTATCTGTGTGCCGGAGAACGCGACAAAGTAAACAGCTTTGCTCTATACAGGTATGAACTCCGTCCAGTCGCGTTGATGCATTACCGCAGACGGGAATTTAATCTGGCGCTGAAGGACTATCGAGTTCTCATCACACTTGACCCTAACGATTCAGACGCTCATTTCCACCTCGCACTGATCTATGCTAAGAATCGTACATGGGATCGTGCAGAGGAGCACTTTGGCAAAGCAATGAAATTAAAGCCGAATGCTTACTGGATTCTTCAGGGGTATGCGCACGCAAAGCTAGTAGATGGTCAAGTTGACGAGGCCGAGCAACTCCTTCAGCAAGCGGTTGATATTAATCCGAGGCATTCACCGAGCCTCACTGACCTCGGAACAGCGTATGCACGCCAGGGAGATGAGGTGGCCGCTGAAAGTTATTTCAAGCAAGCGATTGAGGCTGACCCGAACAATGCATTCGCTTATTCTGCCTATGCGCGTTTCCTCCTACGGATCGAGCGTTGTACGGAAGGCTTGGAAATGGCTAGGGCAGCACTCGAGATCAATCCGCGAGACGAAAGAAATCGCCAACTGATTGAAGATCTCCGTATGCGGTTGGAATCTGCTTCTAAAATATCAAGCGATTAACGAACCCAATTGCGGCTAGATCGTGGGGATCGATTCAGTCACGCCTGCGGTCGACGGAGGTTTTGTAGTGCTCACAGCTTTCTCCTCTTGCTCGCTCCTGTAAACTTCCAATTTCCTGATCGCGTCTCGCCGGTATTCATCGACAACTTTCGCGTAAGTCTGCACGATGCTAGTCGAAGAGTGACCGATTACTCCCGCAACCAAATTGTCGGGAGCACCAGCGGCACTCAGCCGGCTCGCGAAATTGGCGCGTAGATCATAAATGCGGAAGTATTCAATCTTCGCGTCCTTCAACGCTTTTACCCACAGCTTACGCACGCCCTTCAAGTGATTTCCCTGTTTGGAGGGATTAGGGAATACAAATGGGGAGAAATCGGGACCCGTTAGATTCTTCCAATTCAACAGTTCTGCCGCACACAGCTTCGACAAATACACGATTCTTCGTCCAGCCAGAGTTTTCGATTGCCTTACGTGAATTATCCCGTCCGCAAAATCAACGTCAGCCCATGTCAGAGGCAGGGCTTCCTTTCCTACTCTTAGGCCGGTTTCGAGCAAGAGTACGACTAAGGCTCTCAATAATGGGGTAGCCGAACCCAAGAGCTTCTGTTCCTCTTGGAAAGTGATAATCCTTGGGCGACGCCGTGATTTCCTTTCTTCTAAAAAGTCGATCTGATCATCCGCAAAGGGGCTACGTGCGATAAGTCTCTGTCGGGCCGCTTGTTTTAGAAATAGCCGAGCCGTTGCCAAATCGCGATTGACGCTTGCTGGGCTAACTTCCTCCTTTAAACGAGCCTGCTTAAATTCTTCTATTCGGCCTGGTGTGATCTCTGATAGACGGGCCTGTTCACCAAAATAACCCACGAGGTTACGGACTGAACTTGTGTAGCGACGCTTCGTTTGCGGGTTGGGAACTGATTCCAGGAATTTGTCTGTCCAATTCTTCAGACGGGGAGCGTCGCTCCTAATCAAAGGGAACGGTTGACGGCCTTCCGCGATTGCTCCCAGGCGAGTATCGAGGATCTTTTGGGCAAGGCGGCGGTTCGTCGTGTGCGTTGCTTCACAACGCTGGACGCCATGTTCGGTAAACGACATGAACCAGTTCTTGCAGCCTTCCCGTTTGAACAGTCGAGCCATCTCTATTATTTTTCCGTCTCTCTTAGCGTCCGCGAGAACTTCGTTGGTCACTCTCTGCGATAGTGAAATTCAACGTTTGCAGGGTTGCTGCTGTAGGCGAATGCCCTCAGTTCCCGTCCATCGTTACCCCGTACCTTCCGGACACGCTAGAAAACGCTGAAAACACGTTGTTTGATAAACCCTGGCGTTTCAGCCGCTCTAACCACTGTGAAATCAGTAGCCTCATCCACGCGGTTTGAGCCGTTAGGAAACAGTTGTTTTCAAACCACTGCAAAGCGAGTGTGCCCGCCAGACCGAGACTCCATACTTTCGGGCCAGTGCCCTGAGCGTCGTCTTGCCTCTGGCTCTGTCCCGTCGGAGCCTCTCGGCTTCTTCTGGGCGGATATCCTTTTTCGGTGGCCGACCAAGTCGCGTGCCCTTACGGCGTGCCTCCGCCAAGCCGAGCTTTACTCGCTCAGCGATCAGATCGCGCTCGAAATTCGCAATCACCGCGATCATCGAAAAGAACATCCGACCTGCGGGCGTCGCTGTGTCTACGGCTTCCGTGAGACTTACAAACTCGATTCTCAGTTGACGGAATTCCTCGAGCGCCTCAATAAGATGGCGCGTGCTGCGGCCAAATCGATCAAATTTCCAAACCAGCACGAGATCGACCGAACCCCGCCGACACTCCTGCATGAGCTGGTCCAACGCTGGTCGCCGGTCACGCGCGCCTGAAACTGCATGGTCTTTGAAGACTCGCAACTGCGTCCAATCCTTCCGTATTGCGTACTCACGCAAAGCCGCTTCTTGGGGATCAACCGACTGACTTGCCGTGCTGACGCGACAATAAATTCCAACTCGCGGGTCCTTAGCAGCTGACATATTCCAACCTCCATGTTCCTCACGTTTTGCCCCAAAACGGGCATGTCAGCAGCCTAGTGTCTGAATTTTGTCCGCACGAGTGGAAAAGGCTACGGTTGCTCGTCCTTCTCATGTAGAAACATGGGGTTCGCCGGTCCGGCTGAATTCGTAAGCGGACCCTCCTGGCCGGCTATATCTTCTGGCTCCTTGTCGCTTTCGACGCGCTTTGCCTCGCTTCCTACAGTCTCACCCCAACGTTGATGCCTGGGTTCGACAGATTCGGAGGAAGCAGAAAGGGCGATGCGATATATGAGGAAATCTGGGAATGTTTCGCCCTTGAGGATTCTGCCTCCGCGTTTTACTTGTGTGAAGCAGTGGACAAAGTGATTATTTCCGCGCTGAGATGAATTGTTGGACCCGAACTCGCTATGACAAGCTCTATGAAAATACCGGTCATGGCCGACAAATCCTGTCGGATACTCGGTCGTAACCAGCCATACGGTACGCATAATGATATGAGTTTCCTTTTTTGGGCTAAAGTCTTTCTGGCACTTGAAACATTTCATCAGGTCCCTCTTTTCTAATTTTTGTTATCCACTAAAGTGGAAATCCACTGCTCGAGGTCACTGCGCCTGAAACGAATGCAGCGGGAAGAAATCCGAACGACTGGAATCCTGCGCTGGCTAACAAAGTGATAGAGTGTGCCCACCGAAAAACCGGTAAGTTTGGCGACATCTCGAACCGTAAGCAGCATCCTTTCTGTTTCCTTAGATGTCATTCCCCGTCGTCCATCCAAAACGAAGCCGTCCGACAGCTTTGGGCTGATCTCCTCAGCCGAAAGGCCGCTCGTGGCCATTCGCGAGCCCAGGATTCCAGGGCCTCGCGAATGACAAGATTGACTTTCAAGGGGACAAGCAAGCGGTGGGTATTTTGAAGTCCGATCTGATGTCTGAGGAAATCGAGAACGAACGGCAACCTGTTTTTCAACCAACTGGCATGCCGCAGGGCGAGCTTCGGAGCCGAGGACTTCCGCTGAATTTGAATGCCTACACCTCTCCAGTTAAGGGCGCAAAAGTGTATATGTTTTGGACAAATAAGACCCGGTAAGCGAAAGAAATCGAAGACGGTCCACACGTTGTGTTTGCGAAGCCATGTTCGGTGCACTTCGAGCTCTACCCGGTACGCGTTAATGGCGGACTTCCGATATGCACGAACAAATTTTGTGGATCGGCGGCTCCCGAACCATATAGCGTTCCCGCTCCAGTTGTGCAGCCGACTCTTTCCGAACCTGCCATATTGCCAGACAAACGGCGTGCTGACCCAGCCAGGATCGAAGTCGAAGGCGAGCTCTATCATTAGAAGTCGCGAATCGGGCAGTACTTCAAGGACGCTGAAAACATTGCGTGGCTTCAGCCCGGTATCGTCATTGCCGATTAATGTCAACTCGCATGGCGCAACCCACGGAACTCTCCGCCCATATCGACACGAAATTTTCGTGCCACTGCTTTCACTCGCAAGAACGAGCACGCGACCGTACGGACTTTCTCTTAAACGGTGATCGCGTTCACAGCGAAAACCAGGCAAGGAACGGATTTGAACGCGAGGAAAGACACTAGCGGAAAAGCGAAGGCGATCAAGCTTCAAGGTAAGTCTCGAATTCTCGCTATGTAGTCTTGTGTGCGACGGCTCCAGCATGCAATGAATGTGCCATGCACGGGCTTACTGATGATATGGACATTAGCAGTTCTAATTTCGGGCAAAACGTTGCGGTTTGTTCATGCGCCGCGTGATGGCTCGATAAAGCGCAAGATCGTTGCTTAATTCCTTTACATCAGCGGGAGCGCTAATCAGCTTTGATAGCTGGCGCAAGAAACGGGAGGAAAAGGGATGTCTCGCCAAGGTTATCTTCAGCCGCCAGAAGATCGCTTCGTCTGTGGTTAACTGCTCGTCACGGCGCCCACTGAGCAATTCCTTACGTGATCCTGGCCAACGAGAAAGGGCAAGGAGGCGCAGTTCGTGCATAAGCCGGTTTTCAGTAACATCAAAATAAGTCTTCAGGTAGGAATCAGGGACCTTGTGTTTTTGTGTAAGGGACCTGACCTGGTCCAAGTGGCGTTCCACCTCTTTCGCTAAATGAGCGTGAAATCGGAGTGGATACTGCCTTATTGAGAGGCGTTTGTCAGCTAAACGGCGATCTTCCGCGACGATTTTGCGGATGAGGAGACATCTATAGATTTTTTTGAGTGTCGACGGCTCCAGAAGTGCAGGCAGCGCTTCAGCAGTCTCGAGGCGTTGGTAAAACGTTTTTTTGTGTCGGTAGATGCTTCGCTCGATAGGTTGTGGGTACTCCAGACGCTTGAGTTTTTGTATCAATTCCGTCCGTAACCGTTCAATGTCAGATGTGTCTGCATGCGTAGTCTGGGCAATTCGTAAAAGACGAGAATCGCCGTCATCAGTTGATTGAGAGAGGAAGATCGCCATTGGGTCGTGTACTCGTTCGGAGTTTTTGTGACTGATGGATGACTTGTTATCACTTAATTTTCGTTTCGGCTGTCTGATCCGTCTTTTTCGGTTACCAATGGTCCTCTGTTTTTTCGTAGCCATAGTATTTAGCTCGGTGATAGGTTACATGGCACGGTTATCGGCGCAGACCGTCAAAACCACAAAACTAACTTGTGGTCCGGTAGCGACTTCGCTAAGGAAATCGGAAGCGGCTCGCATGAGGTGAATGCCGACCCTTGTCATCAAAGCGCAGATCCAACTCTGAGTCCCGATATTCGGGTAACACCCATGCTCACTTGGCCCCTAATTCGCTCAACGGCAATTTAGCCGGTAATCTGTGAATTGTGATGCTTGCCCGACATTTTGGAGACGGATTACTTTCAACCCTTGGCCGCACATCTCACTTTCCATACCTTGCTTGATTCGCATGAAGAAGTTGTCCCTGTCTGACTTGATCTTGAAGAGGTCGTATGAAAAGGCTAGTCGATCTTCGTTTGGTCCCTCCAGTCGTGCCGTGATTGGCAGACCCTCGCGTTGAAAGTCACTCTGAAGTCCTGCGACGGCTGCGGACCGCGCTTGCAGGGCCGCGGCTCGTTCTGCAGGTGTCTGGGGACAATGTAAGTCGTATTCATTACTGCTCAAACTGAACGTGCCTTTGGACAGCACCACTTTCCTAAAGCCTAATTGGCAATGCAACGCCTCAAAGTTTTTTCGATAGAGCTGAATGAATTGTAGTCGCCCCTCTGGTGACCCAAACATCTCTGAGGTAAAAACGATTGTGTCGTTTTCCTGACCGGCGGCGACCGCACTTATTTCCAGGTCCTGGTTGTGAAAAATGGCGGTTAGTTTTCTGCTTACCTCTAACCTTTGTTGAGAGGTGACCACGGTGGCGCGCTGATCCGGGCTTGGCGTTCTATCCTTGGCTTGGCTCTGCTGTGCACGTGCGAAAGAACCGCACAAGTTGAACCATACTAGAAAAAGAACTATGCCGCTTTGCCCTGACGACATGTTGCCTCCTCAATCCCGCATCTTCACTTCCCTTGGATAACCGTGGCGATTCTATTGCCGCAGTCGTGAAAAGCCAATATCCCATTTTGGGATATGTCCTCGCGGCGGGCTAGAAACTTTGGCTAGCTCTGCCAAGAGGGTGGATCCTGAAGAACAGAGAGTACGTCAGGGAATACAGGCTTTTTTTGGTCCGCCTGAGACAGGCTCGCAAAGAGGCCTCTCTGACACAAGCTCAGGTGTCAAAGAAGCTGGGCCGCCCTCAATCGTTCCTGTCGAAATGTGAATCAGGCGAACGCCGGGTCGATTTCGTGGAGCTCCAACATCTCGCCAGAGTCTACCGGAAGCCACTCTCGTATTTCCAGGTCCCGTAGCGTATTCATTCCAGCGGCCCAGTAAAACAAAACGCGTAGACTCGTTTGTTGTGAGACCACCTGTAGCGCGCCGAGTTCCTGCTCGAAAGCGATCCACTATAGACTCCCCATTCCTCGTGGTGCAAAATCTCGTTCTCCGCTCAGTAAATTGATCGGTGATGGGAGTAAGCGAAAGATCTTATGCTAACCGGAGAACTGCGGAACCAAGTTGATAAAATCTGGGATGCCTTCTGGTCCGGTGGTATCGCCAATCCGCTCGAAGTCATTGAGCAGATCACCTATCTACTCTTCCTTCGACGACTCGACGACCTCCACACCCTTCAGGAACTGAAAGCCCAGCGCCTCAAGAAGCCCATCGAGCGGCGCATCTTCCCCGAGGGCAAAGACCCCAAGAAGTTGCCGTACGACCAACTCCGGTGGTCCCGGTTCAAGAATACCGAACCCCGGGAGATGTATCGCATCGTCGGCGAACACGTTTTCCCCTTCCTGCGAAGCTTAGGCGGCGACGAATCCACGTATGCCCACCACATGAAGGATGCCCGGTTCACGATCCCGACTGCAGCCTTGCTGGCCAAGGTCGTGGACCTTCTGGACAACGTGCCGATGGACGACCGCGACACCAAGGGCGACCTGTACGAATACATGCTCGGCAAGATCGCCAGCGCGGGGCAAAACGGGCAGTTTCGTACGCCGCGACACATCATTCGGCTCATGGTGGAGATGGTTGAGCCAAAGCCGACCGATGTCGTATGCGATCCGGCCTGCGGCACGTGCGGCTTCCTGGTCGCTGTGGGCGAGTATCTGCGCGAACGTCACCCCGAAACACTAACCGATCCGAAGTTGCGCCAGCACTTCCACCGTGGACTTTTCCACGGTTTTGACTTCGACAACACGATGCTGCGCATCGGCAGCATGAACATGCTCTTGCACGGCGTTGAGAATCCCGACATCGTGTACCGGGATTCGCTGTCCCAGGACCACGCCGGTGAAGAAGAGAAGTACACCCTGGTGCTCGCGAATCCACCCTTTGCCGGTTCACTCGATTACGAGAACACCGCCAAGGACTTGCTTCAGGTGGTCAAAACGAAGAAAACGGAGTTATTGTTTCTCGCTCTTTTCTTGCGTCTACTCAAACCTGGGGGTCGAGCGGCAGTGATCGTCCCAGAGGGCGTCCTCTTTGGCTCCAGTAATGCGCACGGGGCCCTCCGCCGTATGTTAATCGAGGACCAGAAACTCGATGCTGTGATCTCGTTACCCAGCGGCGTATTCAAGCCCTACGCCGGCGTTTCCACCGCCATCTTGCTCTTCACAAAAACGAACTCGGGCGGCACCGATCAGGTCTGGTTCTATGACTGCGAAGCGGACGGCTGGAGCCTGGACGACAAGCGCACGCCGCTCCTTGCTGATGACAAGCTCACCGCCATCCCGAAGACCTCGCTCAGCACCGATGAACATGCGAAGAACAATTTGCCCGACATTCTCGCCCGTTGGAAGCAATGCGACCGCAGCGAGCGTAAGCGACCGCGCACCGCACAAAGCTTTTGCGTGCCGAAGTCCGACCTTGTGGCGCAGGATTACGATCTCTCGCTAAATCGATACAAGGAAGTTGTTCACGCGGATGTGGCACACCGGGAGCCGAAGGAAATCCTAGCCGATCTTGCCAGGCTGGAGGCGGAGATTCAGCGGGGGATGAAGGAACTCGAGGAAATGTTGAGGTGAAGGCGAAAACCGTCACGCTCGGTTCGGTATGCCATCTGGTGAACGGAAAAGCTTTTAAGTCTTCTGATTGGAGTACAACGGGCGTACCGATAATCCGTATTCAAAACCTCAATGGACCGGACAGGCCCTTCAATTATTGGGCAGGCAGTCTCGACAATCAGGTTCAAGTAAAGAAAGGGGACTTACTGCTTGCATGGTCAGGAACACCTGGGACTTCCTTCGGGGCACATATTTGGAGAGGGGGACAGTCGATACTCAATCAACACATCTTTCGTTGCGATCTCGACGCTAATGCCATCACACCAGAATGGGCCAAGTTTGCAGTCAACACCCAGCTCGACGAACTAATTGGCCTAGCGCATGGAGGGGTCGGCCTGAAACATGTGACACGACGGGTTGTAGAAGATCTTGAAATCCCCCTTCCATCATTGGCTGAGCAGCGTCGAATTGCGGATGTTCTGGCCCGAGCAGAAGTGTTGCGAGCCAAGCGCCGAGCTGCCCTCGCCCAACTCGACAGGCTCGCCAAATCTATCTTCCTCAATCTCTTCGGCGACCCTGCGACCAATCCGATGGGGTGGGAGGTGAACCCGTTTGGGGTTGAAATTGGGTCGGTTCGATATGGGACCGGCTCGCCACCGACTTATATTGAGGAAGGAGTGCCGTTTATTAGGGCGACCAATGTTAAGGAGGGAACCATCAGTTCGAAAGACCTGAAACGGATTTCTCCCCAAGATGCTAGGCGACTAGAGAAGTGCAAGGTCAGATTCGGCAATCTCATCGTTGTACGCAGCGGCGTAAATACGGGTGATTGCGCAATGGTCCCGCGAGAATATGACGGGGCATGCGCTGCTTTTGACCTGATAGTTGAGCTTTCACCCTCGAACGCCGTGTTTTACAACTTCCTGATCAATTCGGCCTATGGCAAGCAGCACCTGGCCCCGCTCACGAGGCGTGCCGCCCAGCCGCATTTAAACGCCGCCCAGTTACAAGCACTTGCATTCATTGCCCCGCCGCTGCCACTAAGGGAAGAGTTCGTCTGCCGTGTCGCCGCTATGGAGAAACTCAAGACTGTCTATCGGGCCTCGCTGGCCGACCTGGATGCGCTCTTCGCCACACTACAATACCGCGCTCTCCGAGGTGAGTTGTAAAGTGAGTGGCTCCACCTATGACCTCGCGTTTAATGGCGCCCTTCTGAATCGTGGATTCTGGCTCTACGTTTGGGAGATTACTCTGCCAGGAGGCGCCAACCTATACTACGTGGGACGCACCGGAGACAGTTCGTCCACTAATGCGCAGTCGCCATTCAATCGGATGGGGCAGCACCTCGGCTTCAATGCCAGAAGCAACGTACTTCGCCGCCATTTGCGACGCAAAGATATCGACCCTGAGAGATGCGCTTTTCGTTTGGTAGCGCACGGACCCGTTCTAAAGGAGGCCACGACAAGAGCCGGGCACTTAAAGGCCCGCGACCGCGTTGCTGCGCTGGAAAAGGCGCTAGCCACTGCGATGGCCGTAGCCGATTACGATGTGATAAACACGATCAATTGTCGAATTGAGCTGGACGCGGAAACGTTTGTGGGTGTCCGAGCTGCGTTTGCCGTTCATTTTAAGAATCTGGCGAGCGGCCCCTAGATATGAGCAATTTTGGCTTCCTCCAAGCGGAGTGGCCCGAACTTTACGAGTCGGCCACAAAGGCCGAGACTTCGGCCAATCCTGACGCTCGCACCGCCTGCTTTTATGCGCGGCGTACGCTTGAGCTGGCGGTCACCTGGCTCTACAAGCACGACGGCAACCTAAAGCTTCCCTACCAGGACAATCTCAGCGCCCTAATTTATGAGCCCACGTTCAAGAGCACCGTGGGCGCAGCCATTCACGCAAAGGCCAGGATCATAAAAGATCTCGGCAATCGCGCTGTCCACACGACCAAGATCGTAAGCCCCTACGACTCGCTGACCGCCGTCCGCGAGTTGTTCCACATGTGCTTTTGGCTCGCCCGCAATTACGCGCGGGGCGCGAGACCTGCCGATGGACTGGCTTTTGACCTTGCCCAGCTGCCCAAGACGTCTCCGATCCCGCGACAGACCCTCGCGCAGTTGCAGCAGTTGGCGGCGCAGCTAGCAGAGAAGAATACGAAGCTCGAGGAATTGATCACAGATAAGTTGGCTTTGGACACGGAACTCCAACGCCTTCGAGCGGAAATCGCGGAGATCAAGAAACAGAACGCGGCGACGCCTGACCAGCACAACTACTCCGAGGCCGAGACACGCGACTACTTCATCGACCTTCTCTTGAAGGAAGCAGGGTGGCCGCTGGACCAACAACGCGACCGGGAGTTTCCGGTCACCGGGATGCCCAATAAGAAGGACGAAGGGTTCGTCGATTATGTGTTGTGGGGCGATAACGGCAAGCCGCTCGGTCTGGTCGAAGCTAAGAAGACGAAGAGAGACGCGCGTGTCGGCCAGCAGCAAGCGAAGCTGTACGCGGATTGCCTGGAGAAACAGTTCGGGCAGCGCCCGCTCATTTTCTACAGCAATGGCTACGACCACTGGATGTGGGACGACCAAAACTATCCTCCGCGCTCCGTGCAGGGCTTTTTCAAAAAGGCCGAGCTAGAACTGCTCATCCTGCGGAGGGAAACGCAGCTGGCCCTCAAATCGGCAGAGATTGATACCAAAATCGTCGAGCGTTTCTACCAGTCCCGGGCGATCCGGCGCATCTGCGAGTCATTTGAGAAGGACCGTGACCGAAAGGTGCTGATCGTGATGGCGACCGGCGCGGGAAAGACCCGCACCGTCGTCGCGCTGTGCGATTTGCTGATGCGCTGTAACTGGGTAAAGCGGGTGCTGTTTTTAGCCGACCGCGTCGCACTCGTAAACCAGGCGGTGAATGCGTTCAAGAAGCACCTGCCTGCATCGTCCCCCGTGAATCTCGTGACCGAAAAGGACACCGAGGGGCGGGTGTTTGTCTCGACGTACCCGACCATGATGCGAATGATCGATGAGACCGTGGAAAACCAACGGCGCTTCGGGGTCGGCCATTTCGATCTAGTCATCATCGACGAGGCGCATCGCTCGGTGTACCAAAAGTATCGCGCCATCTTTGAGTATTTCGACTCGTTCCTGGTGGGGCTCACGGCAACACCGAAAGATGAGGTGGACCACAATACTTACGGCCTATTTGAACTAGAAACCGGCGTACCCACGGATAATTACGGATTGGAGGAGGCGGTCAAGGACGGATTTCTGGTGCCTCCGAAATCGGTCTCGGTGCCGTTGAAGTTTCAACGTGAAGGCATCAAGTACGATGAGCTTCCCGAGGAAGAAAAGGAACTGTGGGACGAGCTGGAGTGGAACGAGGAGGGGGAGGTTCCCAACCGCGTCGAAGCTGCAGCAATCAATAAGTGGTTGTTCAACAAGGACACGGTAGACAAGGTCTTGGAGCACCTGATGACGCGGGGTGCGAAGGTTGCAGATGGCGACCGTCTGGGCAAGACAATCATCTTTGCAAAAAACCATGATCACGCCATCTTCATCGCTGACCGTTTCGATGCCAATTATCCCCAATACAAAGGTGCGTTTGCCCGCGTCATTGATTTCCAAGTTACGTATGCGCAGAGCTTGATCGACGATTTGTCGAATCTCGCCAAGGCCCCGCACGTTGCGATCTCCGTGGACATGCTCGATACGGGCATCGACATCCCAGAGGTAGTGAACCTCGTTTTCTTCAAGTTGGTGCGCTCGAAAACGAAATTCTGGCAGATGGTGGGTCGTGGCACGCGATTGTGCCCCAACCTATTCGGACCAGGGCGGGATAAGCAGTTCTTTTACATCTTCGATTACTGCCAAAACCTTGAGTTCTTCAGCCAGAACCCTGAGACGACAGATGGAGCGGCTGGCGAGTCGCTTGGGAAGCGCCTCTTCACGACGAGAGTCGAGTTGATCGCCGAGCTAGACAGAAGCATCGCCGGAGGCAGCGACAAAGATAAGAACGTGGAGCTACGCGCCGATATGGCTGAGTTCTTGCGTGGTCAGGTTGCGGCTATGAACGTAAACAATTTCGTCGTGCGGCCAAAGCGGCGCCTCGTGGAGCAATACGCCGAGGCGAAGGCGTGGGAAAAACTCGGAATGGAACAGCAGGGTGAACTTGCCCGGGAAGTTGCGGGCCTGCCGTCTGAGTTGGTGGACGACGATCAAGATGCAAAGCAATTTGACCTGCTGATGCTTCGCCTGCAATTGGCTATTCTGCGGCACGAGCCAGCATATGAACGCCTGCGGAAGCAGGTAGTCGAGATCGCCGGGTTGCTTGAGGAAAAGGCCAACATCCCAATGGTTCAGCAGCAGCTTGAGATCATTCAAGAGATCCAAACGGACGACTTCTGGCAGGACGTGACAACCCCGATGTTAGAGAACGTCCGCAAACGCTTGCGGTCACTCGTAAAGCTCATCGAAAAAGGTAAACGGATAACCGTGTATACCGACTTCCGGGACACGCTGGGCAATGAAACGGCGATCGAGCTAGGCGGCTTTGGCGCGGGAGCCGACTTTGAGAGATTCCGGGCTAAGGCCCGTCAGTTTCTAAAGGCTAACGAGAACCATCCCGCGATCTACAAGCTGCGCTGGAATGATCCGCTGACACCGGCCGACATTCAAGAGCTGGAGAAACTGCTCTTGGCCGCAGGCGCGGGTACCGCCGACGATATCAATCGGGCCAAGGATGAGAACTACCGACTCGGGCTTTTCCTGCGATCCTTGGTCGGCCTCGACCGCCAAGCAGCGAAACGGGCTTTCGATTCGTTTCTCAACGGGAAAAAGCCCACAGCAAACCAAATTGAGTTCATCAATCTCTTGATCGACCATTTGACGCAGCGAGGCTGGATGGACCCGTCCGCGCTTTACGAATCACCGTTCACGGATATAAGCCCTCGCGGTGTCGAAGGCGTTTTTGACGATATCGAGGTAACACAACTGATTTCGGTTCTCACTAGCGTTCGCGAGCACGCCGCGGTCTAGTAGCAAAGGCAACGTAAAATGAGTGGTGCGGTCGCTCCAATAAAGCCCCAGACTCGTCCCAACCACACGTTCAAACACTGAACGAACGTAAAAGCAGGGGGATTCGCAAACGCAAGTCAGAATCACGTGTCTGGCGTAATGCGGCGCTGAAAAACGCTCAGACGCTCTGCAAATGGGTGTTTTACAACTGATTCTGCCCGAACCCATGAGGAATCAATAGAATCTGCTCTGTTCTCGTGATTTCACCAAACATCCCTAGCGGAACACTATGCGAGTGCATCGCGCTGTATTTCTCAATGCAGCCCATCCTCACCACACCCAAAACCTAGTGCCCCTTCGGGGACTTCAGTTTCGTTTGGGCGAATTCTGACAGAGGGTAAGACGTCATCCTTGCCCTGAAGTCGCGATGTCGGACTCGCATCTCAGAGTGTCGGGCCAGTTTCCGGTAATTCCGTATATCAGGAGGTGACTCAAGCGAAACCGGAGATTCAAAGGAGTTTATCTCGTCAAACTCGCGCTTGCGATAATGGTTGTTCGTGGCTGCCTGACAAAATATGGGTTAGAAATTTGAAATGAGAAGGCTCCTTCTGAGGTCGTTGCTCATCGCAGTTTTGGTTGGGCCTGCCTTGACGTTCGTGTTGACCGTGGCTTCCATGCGACGCGCTGTGAAATACGAACCCGGAATTAGCGAAGACGAAATCAAGTCGTACCACAACCGCCCAGTGTCAGAGCTACAAGCTCTCCTGAAATCGAGGGAAGTGAAGCTTACCCGCTACCAATGGTTGCGTGAGTCTATCGGCTACGCATACTTTTGGGAGGGAATTGCATTGACCAGCATTCGACCTTGCATCGGCATTTTCATCGGGTGTGTCATTATCGGGACACTAGAACGACGGCGCGCAATTCCATTGCGATGGAATGATGCGGCCGTCCAAAAAGATCGCACTCTTAAAAGACATTGGGGAAGAATGCTGTGGGTTACTGTCACAAATTTACCGGTAATTGTCTTTTCGATTTATGTGCTAAGCGGCGTCTATCAGGATGACATTCGCAACTCTTTAGGTAATCCACCTCATCCGTCGTTTTGGGACGTAATCCACGACAATCCGTCTTACGCGATTGCACTCTTTCTCGCGGGAATCGGACTTCTTCTTGAAACAATAAGGAGACGTGAAGCTGGTTTTGTTAATTGTGGCTTGTGGCTGATGGTCTCCATTTATTCCATTGCCGTGAGTGAACCGATAGCCTCAAGAGCTGTTGTGATTGGAATCTTTGTCGTCAGTTTCGTCTTGTATTTTGCCGCAGACAAGGCGCGACTTCTTCTCGACAAACTCAACTCCTGAAAAGTCGGGCAAGGTATTTCGGAAAGTATAGATTACCAACGAGGTGGCATCGCATGGTGAATGGATGATCGCAAGGCTCTTTTTCCTTATCGCTGGAATCGCTTTCACGATTCAGGGTCTCTACGGGATTTACTTTTTTTCGATCCGCTGGCCTGGACATGGCGACGATTGGCTGGGCATTTTCAACCGCGAACGGAATGAAGACGAATGCGATTAAAAAGGCCAGGATCGCAATAAGCCTCAGACTGCGCACAGGTGGCCTCCGAGGAACATTTTACCGCTACCTGGGACACGAACACGCTCGTCGCTCTGGAGACAGAACGTTTCTGACACCCCTTCCGGCTTGTCCACAATCCGATAACAGGACTCGTCAGGACTTGGCATTGCACTTATCCCATCGCGCCCCGTTTTCTCGACGCTCGCTGCGAATTTTGGATGCTAGGCTAACCGGAGCATGGGAATCGGCTTCGTTCTGTTGTTCTGGGCAGTGATTGGAACGATCCTGTCAGGGATCGCCCTGCTGATTTTTGGAGGAGCGACAGCATTCTTCACCCGTGGCGTTCCAAGAGGTCGTCGCCGTGCAATCATCGCAACTAGTTTGTTCCCGTTTGCGTGCTTCGCGTGGGCAGCGTTTATCTTCGTCTTTCAAGCTCTCGTAAATGAAGGTGTGCTTCATCGTGATCCAGGACTGGGAGACGCATGGCACTGCCCCCTTCCGAACGGCTATCAGATCCTACTGATCGACGTGACTGACTATGGGTCGGTCTACAACCCAAAAACACAAATCAGTCCGGATGGAGTTGGCGAGCAGGAGGATGCCGTATTCGGGGTGCGACTGTTGCAAATTGCCGGGCCCTACATTGTCGGAGCGGTTGACGAAGGAAAGCCACCAGACGTGCGAAGCAAGAAGATCGACTCGTATTTCATTCTCGACGCCCGAACAGGGAAAAGAACAACCCTGACAGACTACGATTCACTAGCAAGAGCGGCTGGCCAACTGGATATACACCTTGGGCTGGAGCCCATCGAACGGGTCTATTCCAGATATCGGTTCTCATGGTTTGATGTGTTCGCGGGCGTGCTATTTTGCGGCCCTATATTAATCGCTTTTCTCTTCTTGGTCCGCTGGGTTGTGCGGCTGCGTCAAACGCGGGCCCGCTCTTTAGCCAGTTTAAGCAATTCGCCGATATGTTCGAGCCGCCACTAAAACTGGCCTTATCGCTACCTTCCGAGAACAGGACTTATCAGGACTTGGTCCGGTAATAGATAGGTAGCTCATCGGAACATCCAGCGATCAGGCGGTGTCTAAACGAAATAGGATCGAAGCTAGTCAGTCAACCAAGCGTGCGAGGGTGAGCCTGACGGGTTCTTGACGTGAGTCTTCGCAACCTCTTCCCGTGGACTTGGCGGCTCTATCGAACGATTACGGCACCGCTTGCGCGCCGATTCTATTTCTCTGTGTTGACACTACTGGTCCTGCTTACGACAACTGCACGAGTTCGGTCCGTCCTTCTGCTGCGACAAATCAGCCCGATCCTCTCCGGCATGGCTCGAATACAGCTGGACCAAACGACGGAAGTAGAGTTTATGAGAATGGTTCCGGGTCTGGTTCGCACGAATCAAGACTGGCAGGGAGAGCACGTCTATTACCTCGCCATCTCCAATGAATCCGAATGGCTGATGAGACATCTTGTGTTCGCGGTCGCTTCTGAATGGCTGTTACACGCTTTGGATTGGCTTGGGTACCGCTATTTGTACTTTGAGGCTTCGGCAATCGTGCTCGATGGGAAGGTATCGTGCGTTCACTATGGAATCGCGACTAAAATCGAATTTCCCCGGGAAGTTAGCTATATCGTGTCCGCCAAGAGCGTTCATGGATTTGAAAATCGAGCGCGGAACGTCTGAATTACAGGCATCGCGCGATACGACGACGACTTGAACAAGTTTAAAAACAGGAGTATCGTCACATCATTTAGTCTGTTTCAATTGGCTTTAACTGCTTAGTGTTGAGGGTGACCATGTTCCCAAGGTCAAGGCGTCAGGGCATCAAAGGAGGCACTTCGATGCACTTAAAGATAACCAGTGTAGTCCTAATTGGAGGTTTATTGTGGACTCTGAGCCTAGCGTCCGCAAGGCCTGCCGCAGCGCATCACTCACTTGAAGCCAATTTCGACATTCACAAGAAAGTGACGGTCTCGGGAACGGTGGTAAAACTGGAATTCATAAATCCCCATTCGTATTTGAGCGTCGATGTGAAGGATTCCGACGGTAAGGTTCAAAGGTGGGGTTTCGAATTGGGAGCACCGGCCGTTCTCCGCCGGGCCGGGATGACTAGAGTCGACAAGGGCGGTTTGAAACCCGGGGACCAAGTGACCGTGACAGGATTAGGTGCAAGAGATGGTTCGACGAACGGGTTTCTCCAGGAATTGACTTTTCCAGATGGTCATGTTGTTAAATTCATGACGGATGCCAACGGCAACTAAGCAGTGAAATACACTATCATGAGCTACTCGGGCTTTGCCGTGTTCTTTGCTATGATTTCGGCTCTTTGGTGGATTCCCGGAATGGCTGTTGCTCAGGACTTCGTGGCGCCGAGTCATCCGGTTACCGTAAGACCGGCACCAACCGGTCCCACGCCTCGCACAGCAGACGGACATCCGGATCTTACGGGGATCTGGAATGGGATGGGCGGGAATCTGATGGGCGTCTCGAACCAACTCCACAATCAAGGTATTGCCGTGGAGAGTAACACGTCTACACACGACATTCACAGCGGGGCAAAGATCGAGGCGTGGCCGGCGACTAACCGCAAACCACACAACATCGTTGACGATGGACATGCCGCCACGCTTTTGCATAGAGTAGGCTCAAATCTGCCGGTCTACAAACCTGAATACTGGGAAAAGGTGAACGAACTGGACCTGAATTCCAATCAAGATGATCCCTCGAATAATTGCGTACCTTTCGGGGTTCCACGAGTGGGTATTCCTACCTATATTGCCCAGTTGCCCACCCACGTGATCTTTATTTATGCTGGTTTTGGGGGCGGCTATCGCATGATCCCGATAGATGGCCGCAAGCACACGCCTCTGGACGACTTGGATCCGACATATGACGGAGAGGGGATCGGGCATTGGGAGGGAGATTCATTGGTCGTCGACACATGGGGATTTATTGGTGATACTTGGTTCGACCAACTTGAGGACGGTGGTGGCGGGTACTTTCACACGGAAAACATGCACGTGATTGAGCGATTCCACCGCGATGGCAATACCCTCACGTGGACAGCTACTGTAGAGGATCCTGACGTGCTGCTGGAACCTTGGACAACGACTCCGCGCGTCGAGACCCTCAATCCTGATCCCAAGGCTGTGCTACCGGAAACTTTGCCCTGTAGCGAGAGAGCTTTCAGTCACGCTGTCAGTAAGGAACGCCATTAGAATCCGCCTCATTTACTGGGGTACGGCTTTGCATCAGAGGGTCTGCCGATGAAAATGACAAGCGCAGTTGGGTGGGTCATGACCTTGGTCGTGCTGCTTGGTTTGCCGGCGGGCTCGTGCTCGCAAACTGAAAGGACGACCGGGAGTGGCGATGTTGCTAAGACTCTTAAAGCTGCGGCAGACGCTTTGGGGATGGCTCGGTGGTCGGGACTAGGTGGCGGTGAGCTTCCCGAAATCGATGTGGTAAACAGGGTAGATTTTCGCGCAACTGGCTCGACTTATGGCTCCGATGAAGAGCCGGCGCTGACAACTGAATATCACTGCGCTCTTAGTTACAACCCACCGGCTATGCGTGTCGAGATGACACGTACGGTTGGAACGGTTTCGCAGCATACAATTCAGACTGTACGCGAGAATTACGCCTGGAACGAGTCTGAATTGGGCGGAGGCCTAGAACCCGGAAGAGGCACGGCAACGCCTGATATGGCTGCGCTGAAGCAGCGGCTTCTCCAGCTTTGGATTCTTCCGTACGGTGTCGTTAAGGCGTCCTCGGCAGCTGGCGATAAGACGAAAGTCTCGAAAGAGAATGGGAACACAGTGATTAGCTTCCCGCTTACTGGCGAACTTTCAGGTATCACTGTCCGAGCGACACTTGATGACAAGAATTTGATAGCAAAGGTTGAGACCCAGGCCGACAATCGTTCGCTCTCCAGGATGGATTTAGAGACACAATACTCGAATTATGCAGACCTGGGAGAGGCCCCAACGGAAGTTCTATTTCCTGCCCACATTGTTCAAAAGCAGGGCGGACATAAAGTGATGGATATCCAAGTGAAGAGCGTGGATATCAGTCCCTATTTGGTTTTTCCCGTTCCTCCTAATGTCCGGAAAGAAGCCCTTCGGCAATCGGCAGTCAACAAGTAGTACGCCCTCCCCTTTTGAACCACGCAGAGGAGAGCGTTAGCATTGGCCCCTTCCGCTACAACTCTAGAACTCTCTGCGCCTTTGTTCTTTGTTCTTTGTTCCTTTGTTCTGACGTGTTCTAACGTTCAAAATCGTGATAGGGTCCCTAATCCGATTGCCTGGGGTTACGGGTTTCGGGACATCGGAATTGAGATAAGATGCACCTCGTTGATTTTTTTACGTGGCTCAACAATCTTCCATTCAGCGTGACATTGCGTCAGGATGAATGGCCCTTCCCGATTATTGAATCCTTTCACATCTTAGGACTTGGCTTATCTGTAGGAATAATCATGTGGGTGGACCTGCGCCTGATCGGCGTTTCACTTCGTCGCCAGCCGGTGTCTCAGGTCGTCAGCCAACTCGAGCCGTGGGCGATTGTCGGTTTCGGAGTCATGATTGCTAGTGGTTTTTTATTATTTATCGCGGAACCGTTGAAGTGCTATTTGACTGTCGCGTTCCGCTTTAAAGTGGTGATGCTCATATTGGCAGCCTCAAATATTCGGTATTTCCATACTAACGTTTATTCGAACGTGTCGGAATGGGATGACGCGGAGGAGATCCCCTGGCAGGCCAAGATGGTTGGCTGTTTCTCTATGATCCTTTGGTTTGGGATTATCATTGCCGGTCGATGGACGGCATACCTGTGAGGTATCAAGCCATAGCTCTCGCAGCAGATAATTACACGGAGTAGATGATGACTCTGCGACGCATTCTGCCGCTCTCTTTTTTTCGTTGGTGCGAAGAGGGGTCGCTTGGAGGGCTGATCCAGCACTCACGATGGTCCTTTGCCATCATAGAAACGATCCATATCATGGCTCTTGCGGTGTTGCTCGGTGCGCTTCTGATCATCGATTTACACATTCTCGGGTGCGCCATGCGACAGCAGCACGCATGCGAAGTCGTGAAGCAATTCGGGCCGTGGAGCTGGATTTCGCTAGGGTTTATGGTGTTAACGGGAATTCCGATGTACCTGTCGGAAGCCGTAAGGCTTGGTAACAGCCCCCCATTTTTCTACAAAATGCTATTTCTGTTCGCGGCTGTCGGATTGAACCTCAGGACGTTCAAGACAGCAACGAAACCGTTAAGCGATCGCAGTTCTGCTGCCGATAAACTGACGGCGTCCCTTTCCTTGGTCTGCTGGGTTGCCGTGGCCTTGGCGGGCCGGGCGATCGCATTTCTCTCGAAATAAATCCAACTCAATTTAAATACACGCCTTGCCCCTCAAATCTCACCGAGTTCGCACCAATATAAAGCCTTAAAGTTCCGCCCGCGCAAGCTATTTGAAAAGTAAGACACGCGCAGTCAGTAAGTAATCTTCAAGCCCAATTGAATATCCCGGGCACCTCCTGACCCCACAATGGGATTACCCGCGGCTACGTCCGGCGTTGCACACGCGCAACCGAAACCGGTGGAGCCGACGTTTGCGGGGTCAATCGGCCCGGAGAAACCAAAACCATTCCCTGCTCCAAGGGGATTAGCGAAGATCGTATGATTAAGGATGTTGAAGAATTCCGCGCGGAATTGCACGGTAAGCTTCTCGCCAAACTTGAACTCCTTCGTAGCAGAGAAATCCCAATCGGCGAAACCGGGACCTCGGAATAGGTTGCGGCCCATAGAGCCAAACTGTCCGAGGGCGGGAGGAACCATGACAGAACTCCCTTCTATAAAGCACCCGGCGCTATCGAGCGTGGCAATCGATCGAGCATGTGACAAGCAATTTTGCTGATCTGCGGCGGTTTGTGATGCAGAGAACGGAATTGGGCTGCCAATACCATATAAGGGGAACTGATCACAAGTCACCGCACCGGGCGTTTCGAAAGTGCCGCTGCAATGCGGAATCCCTTGGGGGCCAACCGTAAAATCAGCGGGATTCCCAAAGAAATCCCAACGGTCTGCCAGCTCATTGGTTAAGCTGAAGTTGTCGGAGTAATCGTCTACTGTCCAGGGTTGCCCACTCATGATAGTAACGACCGAGTTTACGCTCCAACCTTGCAGGAGCTGGAGAGGAACCTTTTTTGAAGGCAGGGCGTAGGTCAGCGTAGCGGTGAGGCGGTGTCGCTGATCATAGTCGCTGCTCGCATAGTCAGCCCGCGGATTGAGGCTATTCTGTGGCAACTCGGCAAATTCGGCCTGGGAACCATGATCCAATCCGTGCCCGTACGTGTAGCCGATAAGAGCGGTGAGGCCATGATGAAGCTTCTGGTCGACTGTAACTTGAAGCGCATTGTAGTTGGAAACCCCAGTCGTCGACAGATAGTTGATGAAACCGAGATACGGAAATGCCGTGCTGTATGCCCCCAGGCCGCTAGCAGGGTTAATTTGGTTGATATCCCTAAGTAGCGGTAGATGGTCGGCGTGGTTACCGACATATGCTATTTGGATTCCTGTGGTGGGGGTAACACTGTGCTCAACGCCAATGGTCCAATTAAAGACATAAGGATAAATCCAATTCCGATCCACAGCGTTGATGTTGCATTGCGTCCCGGGCGCCGTACCGCAAGAGGGTGTGGCGATCGCTGCGGGGTTGAAGACCTGGGTGTTCCATTGAGCGGGGGTGACGGGTACTCTGACAAGACCCGTCGCGATTGTGCCACCACCGGGAGTAACGCCCATGAATCCGGTCGGGATGGCACCAAGGCCGCCTGTATTGGCGTTTTGTGGAGGCAAGAAGCCTGTAAAGAGCGCCAAAGGCGGGTGATCTCGAAGCAGGCTTCCACCTATACGGACCGCAGTTTTCCCGGTGCCTGTAGGATCCCAGGCGATGCCAAAGCGTGGCTCAAAATCCTTGTAGTCTGGGTTCACAAGGCTGTTAATCTGCTTGCCCAACTGTACCAAGCCGACCGCAGGATCGAAGTTGCCGAGCAAATTATTTGTTTCGCCCAGCGGCGCGAAATACTCATAGCGGAGACCTAGATTCAAGGTTAATCTTGGTGTGACCCGCCAATCGTCTTGGATGAAAGCTGCAGCCAACCAATCACGCACATCACGTCGGGGGTTTCCGCTAAGAAGATATGCGTTACTGACATCTCCAGCCAAAAAGTCCTCGAGCGGGCTGGATCCTGGAAACGCCACACCGCCCAAGAATTGAATCTGGCCTGCTGTAGGGGCCAGATGCGAAACGGTCCATCCGTCCTGACCTAATTCGAATCCAAACTTGAAGGCATGCTTGCCATGCAAATACGAGACGTTGTCCAGGCCATCATATAGCCATGAGGGATACTGGATGTTGTTAAAAAAGGATCCCAGCGCGGTAAAGCCGGCGATACCGATAAAAGGCAAACCTCCGGTCTGCGTGACTCCTGTGTTCAGGCCCAAAGCGCTAGCCGGACTGCTGATGTCGACCGGGAATAAATTACCACCACTGCGGTTATAACCGAATCTGGCTTCATTAACCCAACTGGAATTGGGAGCATAAATCCAGCTCCCATCTCCCACCCACGCTTTGTTGGGCAGCTGAACCAAAAAAGCAGGGTTAGGGACGGGTTGGGCCTCGCCAAGTCCGTAGTAGAAGCCGATGAAAAGCAAACCACTGATTGTATTTTTGTCGTTCAGATGGTAGTCAATTTTAGCGACCCCGTTGTCGCTGGTGTTGCTGTTGGGAAAGCCGAAGGTTTGACCGTTTGAGGCGGAGTTGTTCGCTGGGTACAGACCCAAGACTTTTTGGCTGACGGGACTGACTTGGATACCCGCGCTGGTCAAGGCCGCTTCCGCATCAAAAATATTATTTGTTGTATCGCCAGGACCGCAAGCAGTCGATACCGCGCGGTTGCAGGTTTCCGGAATCGTCAAGCCGAAAACGTTGCCAATCGAGGACCGATAACCCTCGTATCCGACGAAGTAGAAGAGTTTATTTTTCTTGATAGCTCCCCCAGCAGTGGCGCCGAACTGCTCGAGTTGCGTGGGCAATTTCTGGCAGATCAACGCATTCGTCGCATTTGCGGAGCAAAACGCAGGTTCAGTGCTTGGCCCGAAATTGAAAAAGTTGCGAGCGTCCAACCCGGCGCTGCGGCCGTAGGCATAAGCAGTGCCATGAACATTGTTCGTGCCCGACTTAACTCCAACATTAACGACAGCGCCGCCCCTCCACCCGAACTCTGCCTTGGGATTTTCTTCCACATTGAATTCCTGAATGGCATCAAGAGGAAGGACCGTTGAAGTCTCGTTGATAGCGCTATTGCCGTTGATCACGCTGCCGGCACCGTACGGGTCAGAACTGAAGAGACCGTCTACGATGTAGGTGGTCATGTCCGGACGCAGACCATTGGTGCTCTGTGTCCAGGCACCGCCGCCGGGATAGGTCGCCACCCCGGGCCGCAGGTTAATGAGATTTTGAAAATCGCGGCCATTCAGGGGCAACTCATTGATGGCAACATTGCCGATGGTACCTCCCAGGGTCGCGCTGGTAGCATCCACGACCGGGACCGACTCTGTTACGGTTATGGCCTGGGTCTGCTCGCCCGGCTGCATCGCGATATCAACGCGAATGTCCTGACCGACCCCGACAGCAACGTTCTCTCGATTCAACGTTCTGAAGCCCTGGAAACTGGCTTGAACGGTATAGGTACCAGGCGTTAAGCTCGGAGCCGAGTATTCTCCCGCGCTATCCGTCATCAATGTGCGGGAGACATTTCTGGCCACATCAGTGACGACCACCGAGGCGCCGTTGATGACGCCGCCGCTTTGGTCTGTAATCGTCCCGAATATACGACCCAAATTAATCTGAGAGGAAGCGGACATAGCCATCAGCAACAAGCAGAGACTCGCACCTAGCATTCGCAACGAATTCTTCCCATCACGGGAAAACACCCGAGCGGCAAACCGGCAGGACTTCATGAACCCCCCTTCGGAAGAGCCAAAAGGCACCTCGAAAACGCGCTTTCACAGTCGAGCTTCGATAAATGTGGCAACGCCATATCACCCGCGCTCGCATCGTGTCAAGAGAAAGTTGTCAAGGTCTTCGTAAAATGTTGAAAGACGATGGTGGAACTCAGATCAGGTGTGTACAACTTGTACGGCTGTGTGGCAGCCGTTTTACTCCCATCAACAATTGACTTCTTATCCCTGCGGGCAAGGACGCGATTTCGTGAGTCCGCTAGCTCGTTAGAATCTGCTGGCGCCGCGAAGTTTGCTTGGTGTATAAGCGCTGCGAGTGGATACGAAGACCCGGATTACACGGAGTATCTCCAACCGCGACGAACAATGCGACGAAGACTTCCAAGCGGCTGGAAAACGGAGACATTGATATCGGCATGCTTATGCTCAGCGACATGCTTTCCGAGAAAGACAAATGCGACATCGTAGGAGTGCTGCCGCGGAAGATTTGTACGCCAGTTCCGGTTGTGGGGTTCATATCCACGCACGCGAGCGACCCCGCGGGCGCCAAGGCGCTCTTGCAATATCTGACATCACCCGACGGGGAAGCGATCTGGAAGGACGCAGGATACGAGCCTCATAGCTGAGAGTCTGAGCGACGTGAATCCGTCCTTTCGAGAAACAAGTGAACCGCCCATGTCGGTTCAATCCGAAGCATTTGTGCGAAGTTCCTTGCGTCCATTCATTGTAGGCAGTGAAAAAAAAGTGTTTCCAGGGAGTCGGGAGATGAGGCACGGCGTGCTTGGCGCGATGGTGACACTGAGTCTGTTCCTGCTGAGTGTTACGTCAGCAACCGCCCAAACTGCGCAAGGACAGAGCCCACAGATGTCGGAACAAGTCTTCAAGAACGTCCAAGTTCTCAGAGGCATTCCGGTCGATCAATTCATGGACACGATGGGTATGTTTGCCGCCTCGCTGGGGTACGACTGCGCGAGTTGTCACGACCAGGAAATCAGCTCTAATCGGGAAGCCTTTGCCGTCCCGACCCAGGCAATACAGCGGGCACGCCAAATGATTCTGATGATGAACGCCCTAAATCGTGCAAACTTCGGCGGGGAACAACATGTGACCTGCTTCACTTGCCATAGAGGCAATTACAGGCCCGAAACTATTCCAAATCTCGCTCTGCAGTACGGCGAGCTTACAGACGATCCGAATGCCATGATCATTTTTCCCGATCGCCACGGATCAGCCGACCCCATTTTTCAGAAGTATATTCAAGCGCTCGGTGGGGTGGAACGACTAGCCAGAATTAGCAGCTTTGTCGCCAGGGGAACGTACACTGGGTTCACCACAAGTGGAGCAGGAATCCCGGTCGAGATATTTGCCAAAGCTCCCGGTCAGCGCACTCAGATCATCCATATGCCCGAAGGAGATAGTGTTAAATCGTACGACGGCCACGACTGCTGGGTCGCGGAGAAATGGCGGCCGTTGCCATTGATGCCGCTAACCGGAGGAAATCTGGACGGTGCCAGATTGGAGGCCGTTATGTCTTTTCCAGCGCAAATCCAAAAAGCCTTCAGCCAATGGCAAGTCACCACCACTACCATCGATGACCGCAAGATTGAAGTTCTGCAGGGAATAAATACCGGGCAGCTGCCGGTAAATTTCTACTTCGACGAATCCGGTTTGTTAGTGCGGTTGGTCCGCTGGAACAAAGTGGCGGTCGGCACGATCCCCACACAGATCGATTACAGCGATTACCGCGAGGTCGCCGGAGTGATGATGCCTTTTCGTATACTTGTCACTTGGACAGACGGGCAAGACACTTTCGAACTGAGCGAGATCCAACCGAATGTACTGATTGACGCGGGGAAGTTCGGCACGCCAGCTCCGTTTCCATCTCATTAGTTCGTCACATTGGTCTGTTAGGCGTCTCGCGCAAAGCGCTACGCTTGGTGGCGATCATAAGGGAGCTGCACGAGCCTGCGTAGGAATGTAGAATCTTTTCTTCAGGCCTATGGGTGCTCTAATTTCAATAGACTTATGTCGCCTCAACCTGCATTTTGTAGCGCGGTTGCCGCTTTAGGACACCTGGATTCAGCAGACGCGAGAAAGGTAGGATCGGGGAATGAGCCCACGGCTGGAAGAACTTAGCGATTCACTTGGTCGTGTCTTCCTTGTAACCTTCCTGTGCAGCCTCAGGTCCGCCTCGCACGAACAGCGGTTTATTCTCGCCGACCTTGGTGATTAAACGTAACGCGCCCCTGCTTTCCACGAGCTTGCCAGGATTTGCTTCGAAATTTACTTTGTCACCCGGCAAGAGGTCATTTTTGCCCCAACCCTGACGCCGGACGTTATTCGGACTTGTCAGTTCGAGGTTCCAGTTGGCGACCGATCCGTCCTTATTCGTGACATCGATGAATATCCGCATGTGCGGATTCAACCAAGAGACCTTCGTCACCACACCAGTCATAGAGATCTTCTTTGACTGGTCGTACTCCGTGTCGAATCCATGGTGGGCGATCACGGGCACCGTAAGACAGAAGAGGCCGAAAACAGCCACCACCAATACTCCGCGGTTCGCTTTCATCGTCACGTACCTCCAACAATTAGAAGACTCAGTGAGCACTGAAATTTCGCTTCGTTAGGGTTTTGCTCATTGTTTTTGCTGCTCTTTTTGCTTTGCTTTTTCGCCACCTTCGTCGGCCGGTGTGAAGCCGGCTGCGCTGCCGTACTCATTGTCCTCGAGGCAGATGAACTCCATCATCTCCAGGCCCGGGCGGAGAAGCTTGAACGTGAACGTGTACTCAAGCGGCCTGGCGAATGCGCCAGGATCGTCAAGCGTGAAGTCGAGGAGGAGCGTGCCGTAATTGGTTCGCGTGTACCGCTCGATCGTGTGCATCTGCTCGGTATGCGGCGTCCCCTTCCCGTCGATCCAGAACTTGTCGTTGTAGCCGATCGTATCGACGACAAGCGTGTCCCCGTCCCACCAGCCGATGGAGTGGCCAAACCAACTGGGAAACAGATCATTGTCGTCCGGGTGCTTACGACCATCCATGAAAACCTGCCGGTGAGCGCCGGAATCGCCGGTTTCGTGCAGGATGAAGATGTGAGTCAAACCCTTGGCGGTGTAAGACTCCACTATCCGGGTCGGATATGGGTTAACTCGAGGTACGCCCTCCGGCAGGCAACCGACGTAAGGTTCATCCTTTTCCTTGCGCTTAGCCCGCAACTCTCTTGCCCAGGGTTGCAACAGAGAATCTAGTTCACCCGGCTTCATATCCAAATCTTGCTCGATATCGTTGTTCGTGCCACCACCATAGCAACCTTGCGGTCCGAATTTCCAACAGCCATCCCATGGGCCGGAGAGATCTGGATGGCCGTCGGGTAATCTTGGCACAGGCTTGTTTACATCTTGAGGCAAGACCAGGGAAGGGTCTGGTTTGCCTTTGTTATTTTGAGTGTCTTGGGAATACAGATCGGGAAGTGTCGCTAAAACTCCGATGGTTACCGAGATCACCAAAAGCAACTTCAAGAGAACCTTTTTTCCAACCTCGTTAAGCATCTCCTCGGAAACTGACTGGCCCTCGGCGGACTGTGGAACTCGGCATCTCAAATCGTAACTTCCGGTCACAGGTATTCACCTCAAACTTCGGTTATCATACGATTTCGTCTGAAGACTAGACAATCCCAATTTCACTAAAGCCTATCTGTTAGGTCGACGCCCCAGAAACTAGTCCGCTGTTTTTCAAAGCCGTAACGATGCTCTTTTCGAGCCGCAATAAAGCCGATACGTGTATGATAGCGCCCGCAGAAATGGCTGCAGGGGCTACCTACCGGCTCTTCGCGGCAGAGTAGTCTGTCCGAACGACGTTGGGGAGTTTGCTCGATAAAAAAGAGAAGTCTAGTCTCACTGTCGCAGGAGGCCTAGATGTCCGTTTGTATCGAGAGCAAGAAGGGGCTTATCGCCCTACCTTCTCTGCTATTTTCGTTGGTGCTGGTGTCATTTGTTTCAGCGCAGACTCCTATCTTCAAAGGCGAAATCACCGACGAGCACTTGAACTGTATCCAAACACCGGTGAAAGCCGTGGAGGGAGTGACAAAGAAGCAAGGGTGCGTACTGTACTGGGCCCACTTCGCGCAGCCACGAAGTAAGTACGTCCTCTACGATGGCGCGACAAGGACAACATATCAGTTGGATGATCAGAATTGGGTACAGCCATATGTTGGCGAGAAAGTGCAAATTACCGGAACATTGAACGTTGCCACCAAGACCATTCATATCACCGGCGTAAAGAGGCTCTGAAGCGACGCGAAAAGCCACTCGCCCAGAGCGGCACCGAAAATCGATTGCATGGCGCTTGTTGCGGCTAATGATTCCGCAACACCCACGTGAACCGCCGGGATTGTGCTATATTCAGGCATCCTCAGCGAGACAACATAATCTATGAGGGAGAGTCCCTAACGTCCGCGGAGGGATTCGGATATGACAAATCGGTTGATCGTTCTGATCCTCACCCTCATGGCACTAGTGGCGGTTTTCTCGCCATCGTTCATTCAGAATGCCTCACCTCAGCAAATTGGGGTAGACAAGAATCATCAGGTGGCTCCGGCTCCTCGCCATGATATCTCTGGCACTTGGGTGGGACTCCATGGGGCGGCCGATGGAATCCAAGCCAACGGCGTGAAAGCGATGCCGAATGATGGAAAGCCAGAACATCAATTACCCTTCACTCCTTACGGACTAAAAACGTTCAAGTCCCATAAAGCGCTAGAAGGAGCCGATGCCGTTTTGCCGGGTTTTTATAATGACCCTCGTGACAAATGTGAGCCGCTCGGGTTCCCGCGAGCAAGTTTTTATAACTTCAGAGAAACCCAGATCATGCAGGACCCGTACAAGATTGCGATCTTGTATCAATATGGTGAGGTTTGGCGCGCCATATGGACCGACGGACGAGAGCTGCCCAAACTGGTTCCGAGAGGCGTTCTGGTGGGCAAGGAGGTTCGGGAGCCACGATTCTATGGATATTCGGTGGGCAAATGGGTTGACGATACCACGCTGGTTGTTCAGACGATTGGCATGATGTCAGAGGACAAAGTCTGGCTCGATACGGCTGGTCGGCCCATCAGTGATCAGTTGCGGGTAGAGGAGCGATTCCAACGCATCGATCATGACCACATGGAGTTAACGGTAACGATTGACGATCCCAAGATGTATACGAAACCGTGGCTCGCCATGGACAAGTTTCCCATGAAATTGGAGGATCCTCACCGAGATGTCATGGAGATGTATTGTTCCCTCTCAGAGATGGAGCGTTATAACAAGTTATTCGCCGATCCTTCAAGCGACTCAGACACTAGCGTACCTCGGCGATAGGCGTGCGTTAGGCACTAGGAGACAACCCAATGAGCAAGCGAAGTATCTCGGTGTTGGTTTCAAACGTGTTGCTGATCGCCGCGATTCCCTTGTTCGCACACCATGGCAATGCGGTATTCGATCCTGCGAAAAAGGTCACGCTACAAGGCACTGTAACAGAATGGTACTGGTCCAATCCTCATTGCCTTCTTCTGTTTGACGTCAAATCTGACGGTGGCCAAATGAAACGCTGGATTGGGGAAACACAAAATCCGGCTGTGATGGTCGATGGGGGCTGGAGTCGAGTGTCATTCAAGCCTGGAGATCAAGTTACTGTCACTTTGCAACCGGTCAAGACCGGCAAACCGTTAGGACGTATCTTGACGGTCGCGTTACCTAACGGCAAGACTCTAAATGCTTTAGCTGGGACACCGGACGGGGGCAAAACGGTTAGTGATCAGAAATAGGTGGCCCAAGGCGCTTCAGGTCAACACACGGACCTGCCAGTGGTTTGGACCTGAATGTCGGCAGAAAATACGCATATTGATTTATACCAGACCTCGAGTACTTCATAGATCGGCCGACAACTTCCCGCCACGAAAAACAAGAGCGTTGCCGTTTTTGAGGGCTGGTCGGACGGAGATGTCCGTCCCACGCGGCCAGAGGCGGGCGAAAAGGCAAAAATACGGCAGCTGCTTTTTTTCCGTATAGTTCGTTGCCCTGAATTTTTAATAGAAGTAGAACATTCGGGAACAACAACTTCCCACGGCTTAATTGGGAAAACTTGTACCCTCTTTATCCGTGCTCTGCTGGCTGAGCATTGCTCTGGCCGATCGAGCGATCGCATTCGCAGGCGGGTTTTAACTTGACACGGAGCGTAACTTGACCCTGCCAAATACTGAGTACGGCGCGATCAAACTAAAAACCGAGCGAGCCATTCTCAGTGATTTAACCAAAACCGCCTTCTACATGATCTTGGCAGGAGCTTTCTGGGTTGCTGTCGTCGCACATGGGACTCAAAGCGAACCTGCGGCTGTTCTTGTGCGGACACGGCAGGGTTTAGTGCAAGGTTTGGTGGCCGGTAATGTCGAGCAATTCCACGGTATCCCTTACGCGCTTCCCCCGCTTGACAGCCTGCGTTGGCGGCCACCGCTCCCACCAAGACCGTATGTGGGCGTTTTGCACGCGACTAATTTTCCCTCCCCTTGTATGCAGGCCAGACCCGTGGCAGGTTTTGCACCGCCAAGCGAGGACTGCCTTTATCTGAACGTGTACCGCCCCCTCCGGAGCAATGAAGGCAAGAGAACGCCTGTTCTCATTTATATCCACGGAGGTGGTTTCGAAGCGGGAACGGCGAGCACACGAGATGGAGTTCAACTGGCGGCGGGAAACAACATCATTGTCGTTATGGTGAATTATCGGCTTGACGCGTTCGGGTGGCTCGCTCTCCCGGAGCTGGATTCCGAAACTGCAAACGGCTCATCGTCTGGAAATTACGGATTGCTGGATATACTCACTGCGGTGCGATGGGTCCATGACAACATCGCCGCGTTTGGTGGCGACCCAGATAACGTGACGATCGCAGGGACATCTGCTGGCGGGATCGCCGTTTGCGCGTTGCTGACCGCGCGACTTCATGAGAGGATCTTTCGCCGAGCCATAATCGAGAGCGGTGAGTGCACAAGGTCCTCCGCATACATCACCAGTCACCGGGACGCGCTTCTCCACGGAACCAAATTTGCAGCTAATGCGCGCTGTACCGATGCAGCAAAGTTTGCTTCTTGCCTGCGATCAAACCCAGCTACGACATTGCTGTCGGCTTCGGAAAGATCGGGTCCATTCACATCCAACATCGGCGGAAGCCTCATGCCGAACGCACCGATTGAAGCCATCGAATCGGGTGAGTTGGAGCGAATTCCAGTGATCGTCGGCGCCAATCACGATGAGCAAAGGCGCAGTCCTCTCGAGACGGTGGGCTTCCCAGCGACCGAGCAGAGTTACCATAAGTACCTCACGGACGCATTTGGCCCCCTAGGGCCTCTCGTCGCCTTACAGTATCCGTCAGCGGCATTCGTTGACCCTTCGTACGCAGCGGGTGCAGTCGCGAGCGATAGCGGAGTCCCTAACGGTATTGGGGTTTGCCCAATGCTGGTGGAGCTTGCCAGAGCGCTCGCAAAATTTAATCAGACATTTGCCTATGAGCTGAGTGACCCTCATGGATCGGGCGTTGCAGATTCGGCCGGCTTTGAACCCGGGTCTCTGCATACGGCCGAGATTGGGTTTCTGTATTCTCAGGTAGCGCCCGTCTGGCACACACCGGAGCAAGTACAGATGGCAACGCGGATGCAACGTTACTGGGCAACGTTTGTCCAAAACGGCCGCCCGAATGACGGCAGCCACGATTGGCCTTCTTTGTCGTCAGGCAGCATCCTCCGATTTCAACCCTCGGGTGACTTCCTGGTGCCAACCAGGTCTTTTTCAGAAGACCATCATTGCGAGTTTTGGGCTGGGCTCGGATACTGAGTAACTGCTCGGTATTTGAAAAACGAGGCCAAATTGAAATCGTCGGATAATCCGTCCTGTATGTATCCAAAGGCTTGCCGACTGTTAGAACAGCCGACAAGCAGTGTTGTACCTGCGGGATCAGAGAGAATTCAGTCTGGAGGAACGCCGTATGCCCATGAAGAAACACAAGCCGGAGGAAATGGTCGCGCTTTTGCGGCAGATTGAAGCGGAGATCGCCAACTGAAAGACCAACCCCACAGGCCTGCCGCGATAGCCAGATCACGAGCCAGACCTTCCACCCTGGCGCAAGGAATACGGCAAGCTGAAGCTGCTAGTGGCGGGAGCTGTCGCTGGAGAAGCAGATCCTGAAGGATGCGGCGGAGGGAAATGTATGGTCCGTTCCGCAGTTGCAAACAGAGTTTTGCCCGTGGGCATAGTTCCGTTGCTCAAATGTATCCGGCCTCTCACGAGTCATCCGCTTTTGGAGACCAGGCCGTGATGAGAACTTGACAAGTTTTGCCCGCTAGGATGAATAACTCGCCATCGCCATACCAGGAAAGGAGCTACGCTCAAGGAGGTCATTATGTTAGGAGGGGGAATTTTCTCGTGCTTACTTGGTGCGATTGCGCCCTTAGTAGCGTCACAACGCTCGGCGCAGACCGCGGTACTGAGGCTGACTGTCGACAACACATATCGCGGACGTTTGCTTATCACTATGGTGACCCTTTTGGCTTCTCTGGTCGCGCTTCTTGCCCCGGCGGCGCCGAGCGTCGAGGCACAAACTACGCCGCCCGCGGAACTCGTGCTGCTGGGTCCCCAGCAGCAACTAACCGCAGGCCTGTACCGAGGGGCAGGCCCCAACGCAACCACCGCGCTCTTCGTGTTCCACGACACCCTGAATTCCATTATCGAACCGCCGTGCGTGCAGCTGGTCCAACGTGGCTTCACTGCCCTGTGTACCAAAACCCCATTCACCTCGACCGGTCACGAGGATTGGGACCGAGTTGCACTGGATATTGGTTACGGCGTCTCCTACCTGCGGTCTCTGCGTGGCATTCAGCACATAGTGCTGGTGGGCCATAGCGGCGGAGGCGCCAGCGTGGCCTGGTATCAAGACGTGGCCGAAAACGGGATAGCGGCTTGCCAGGCTCCGGCTCGTCTCGATCCGTGTGGCAACAATCTTGCCGGGCTGCCGCCCGCTGACGGCGTAGTGCTACTGGACAGCATCCCAGGGCTGGCGTACACGAACATGTCCGCGTGGGATCCCTCAGTCGCCAAGGCTGATGGACTGACTAGCCACCGTAAACTGTCCCTATATCTCTTCGATCCGAAGAATGGCTACAACGCAGACCCGAAACAGTCTTCGCATTACTCCACGCAATTCATCGACCACTATTTGCACGCGGAGGCCGAACGGGAGGCGGATTTGCTACATGCTGCCCAGCACATCCAGCGGCAGATCGCCGGCGGCCAAGGAGACCTTTCGGATGACATGCCCTTCCCGGTGGGGCACGACGCCGCTCGCATCTACACGCAGGACACCAGCCTGCTGTCCCACACCAAGGGGAAGTACCCGCTGATCACGCCGACGAATCCCAACGGCACGGTCCAAGTTATCAATTCGGTGCGAGTCCCGTCGGCCAGCGCGATCCCATCCACGCCTCAAGCCAACGACTCGTGGGCCAGCTCTGGCAGGGACTTCACCGTCCACACCTTCATGTCGACCGATGCTATCAATGCGCCCGATTACCGGTTGACCGCCGATTCCATCGAGGGTGTCGACTGGTCCTCCTCCAACACGTCCACGGTGTCCAATGTTGCGGGCATCACCGCGCCCCTCCTCATCATGTCGATGACCGCGCACTACTGGGTCGTATCCTCGGAGATGTACTATCTCGCTGCGACAAAGTCCACCCAAAAGACCCTGGCATACGTCTTAGGAGCCACACACATGTTCACGCCATGCGATGTGTGCGGGATCCCAGCTAATCAGATCGGGGACACCGTTGCGGAGACGTTCAACTACGTGGCCAACTGGCTGCAGACAGTGTTCAAAGTCCCTCGTCGCCAGCAGTCCGGTGACTCGGCGTTTTGAGTGAAACGTGAGATTCCTCTTCGCTCCGCCAGGGTCGCAGCGGGCGCCACTTCGCATCTCACGTGCGCCAATTGCAGAGAGTATTTCGTTAGGCCAGAGGCGCTTGCCACTGAGAATCGCCATGGGTCTCCCGCTGAATTGGTGCCAATGATACCGTGCGGGTGCTTGCGAGAGTTAATTTTCTTGGGCATCCATATTGAAAAGGGCGACTTGGCAGCCCCTTTGTCACGTTTTCTTCCAGCGTCGCAACGTGTGATTAGCGTCGCAGGCGTTGTGCGGCGCATGAGCGATTCAATTTGAAATACCCTCTACTATCATATCTCTTGTTCTAAGTCCGGTGGAGTCATCCTCTCTTTCCTTAGCTTTCGAATCTTGCAAAACCTAGCAAGGCTGAACGCACCCCAAGGATACGGTCCTGCTAGAATGTGCCTGCTATGAAAGCGATTCGATACGACCTTCACTTCACAACTTTGACCGTGGCGGCGCTCATATTGTGGTTAGCGACGATGGACCTTACGCATCCGGCTCGGTCCTCTTACTTTGAGTATTTTTATTACGGATTGATCGGTGCTCTTCATGCAATATCAATTGTTGTCTCGCTGCGAGAAAACAAGCCAGCCCGTCCGATTGTTTTTCGGCGCGTGCAATTGCCTTAAGCTACGCCAAGCCCCGGAAAGTCGGGTTTTCGGAAACTGGCCGTTCGACAACCCCTTGAGCGTTAGGCACAGAAATGGGGCAGCGCGGGTTTAAGAGAGGATTGTCATAAAATTGTCATGGTTATCGGTTCAAAACGGGTCAAAACCATTCTA
>Ga0210394_10001205_pt1 | contig 42966 bp, 59 predicted proteins | sample IncBWC12MmetaG_FD_160121 | JGI IMG/M metagenome (GOLD analysis project Ga0210394, IMG submission 160121) | Forest soil microbial communities from Barre Woods Harvard Forest LTER site, Petersham, Massachusetts, United States - Inc-BW-C-12-M | ecosystem: Environmental > Terrestrial > Soil >...
GCATCCCACTTGGCTGTACTGGCCGATTTCTGCGGACCAAATGGAGGGAAACGATAATGTCAAACGCAAAGCACACACCCGGCCCGTGGCAGGCCGTGCACGAAGGACACCGATTGTCTGTGTGGGCGGAAGGCTACGGTTTTATCCACACCTATGAAGTGCCAGAAGTGAACGTCGGGGCCACTGAAACGGCGAATGCCAATAGTCACCTCATCGCTGCCTCTCCCGAATTACTCGCCGCACTGAAACAGATCGAGGATTTTATGCCTCGCCTACCACCTGCTTTAGTTGATCGTATCATAACTGCCATTGATAAAGCGGAGGGACGATAATGCTCCTATACCTTGACTGGGTCCATTTACATTGTCATTCTCTTGCTGTGGGGAATGTGGCGAGGATGTGCTGGCCCAGCACCGATACGATCACACTCATAGGGAGGAAACGATAATGTCAGAAGCGACTTTCAAAGTAAGTCCAGACACGCACAATTTGGCGCTAGAGTGGGACCAATTAAGCCGGCGGAACACTGGTTACAGTAGTCACCGGAGCGTTGGGAACACACGGGTGCAATGTTCATTCTGTGACCATCGTGTCACGTGGCCGAAATACGCTGAGCATGTTGAAAAGCATCGCAAGGCAGGCTTCGTACTGCCGTTGTCAGTTCCAACAAAGCGGGATGCAATATTAGTTCGATGTGAATGGCTCGAAACAGACAGTACAGACAATGAAGAGTAATCGTGCCAGACCATAACCAAGACCATGATCATGGCCATTACTATTAGAGAGGAGATATTGTGATGGAAAATGACTTGTTTGGATACCCCCTGTCCCAGTCCGAGATAGACAAACGAGATGAAGAGGCCCGGCTAGAGGCCCTTGATGCCATGCAAGAGGCTTGGTGTCGTCTACAGGCTGAGATAGATGAGATAATGGGCCGGAAGCCCAACTAGACTGGGATCGTGCGTCTACGGGGCCGCTAGGGGCCTTTACGGGCCATTCCAAGGAGAGTGTATGCACCGTTTAGCTGAACTCTATGCCAAATTCAACCGTATCTTCTCGTGGTATTTCATGCCGTCCTGTCCACCACTTGAGACTCCCTATGCCGAGACCAAGCGTCGATTACGGGCTTTGAGAGCGCAGGACTCGCCCGTTGAAAGGCTCATTCAAGAATTGGAGGAATCATGCGAACGTGGGAAAAGGTAGTGATCGGGGTCGGCATCGTGGCCGGACTCTTGATCGGATTCTTTTTCGGATTCCTCGCGCCGTTACTGTGGTGGGTCCTAATCCGGTAATGGCCATTTCTATAGAACTCCGATTTTACTCTAATCCTGAGCCGCCTCCAGGAGACTTGCACCCTTATATATACCCCGGTCTTTACTGCAAGGTTGCATTAATTCCCGGGGGGTAGCTAGAGGAGTGAAAATCTTAGCGTGTTTGTTGATTTCAAATACTTTAGCATGACCCCTGAAAGATTGCGTGCAAATCAATTTTCCATCCTCTGCAATCAATTCTTGCAGGCTCTTTAAGTACTCCCGCGCACGCCGTTCTTTCCACCCAAAACGGGCTTCTGCCTCCGTTATGATAGAAATTCCCGACATGGCTTTTTGCTCCAAAAGGTGAAGATAGGGATGGAAGGGATAAAGACGGTAATCTATGCGATCAAAGAACAGGGACAAAGGTTCTGGTTTTTCGCCGGCCCGCATCTTACCCCAATGGAATTCAACTGAGGGTGCTCGCGCATCTCGCCGCACCATTTGATGCACAATATCGGGGTCTTGTTTGAATCTGCCGGATCCCACAATCTCATCATTGCCTACTTGGACTTCTTTCCAGGGTTTCCGATCATGTGACAGAATCCATGTTGTTGGGAGCCGTTGCAATTGATTGAAAACATCGGAAGCGCAATCTTGCTCATTGGGACTGTAACCGGCGGGGAATAATTTGGAGGAACTGTCGATGCTGAGAAATTGTAGGTCTTCGGAGGTGGCCCAGTCGCCTATCAGTCCGATGCGTTCCTTTGGCGTCTTGAGTCCGAGCATATGCTCTCGCAGAGTCTCGGGCATCACTTTAATCTCCGGCATCGTATTAACAAAGAACTTAGCAAGGCGATGGCCAAACTGTCGAGGTTTCATTTCGAGTTGAGCAAAGCCCGTCATATAACGAGCATTTACTTTCCGTCCAAGGAATCGCGTACCTAGAGCTAATGCTTCATGTAACTGTAATGTCAACATAGTCTTGAATGACTCTTCCGACCCATGGAGTACATGGACGGCGTCCTCAAGCACGATATCGGGGACAAACCATTTAAGGGGATGTTTCTTGGCTAACTCTATCAGTTCATATACGTTGGAGGCATCTGCCACACTATTCTCCAGTACGCAGACGGGGCCGTCCCTGGAGTAGTAAACGGCCCGCCCACGCGATACCAAAGGGTTTCCTCGGTAGCTGCCCGGCCAGGCAGCGAATCCAGTACAGCACATTCGACGGGAGTTGTCAAGGTGAGAAGCCCCGGCCTGTTACGCTCAGGAGGAGTGTAGGGGTCGGGGCCTTGTCAGGGGAAGACCCTGGTACCGACACTAGCATATTCAATTCCAAATTGCAATCAAAATTATTTTCATCTCCATGGAAGATTTCCCTTGCTTTTTTCCATCATCAGGAGTACAGTCCCGATTGTCTCAGGAGAAATCAAATTAAATGGCGCGGAACGACAGGGTTAAGGGGAATATCCGTCAGTCAAGGAAACGTCACCAGTACGAGGCAATGCTTTGTAGGCGATGGATGCTGCGGCACCAGCCCGAAGCCATGCTACGTATAAGTGACGCTGCCCGTAGACGATATCCCCTTACCCCTGCCGTCAAATCGTCTGTAACATCATCTTAAATTTAAGGAGAATTGAATGGCAGACAAGAACAAAGGGGCATCACTAGCCCCGGAAGACCACGCTGGCGGAGGATCAATCCCCGATGGCGATTACTTGATCAAAGAGTCCTATGCTGGTCTCTTCACTTATGCCGGTGTCGTGCCGGAAGGTGTGCCGGCCATCATGGTGCTGTACCGGGCGGATGACGGGTCCGAGTATGAACAGCCTTATAAGGCCGGGGACAATGAACATTTGGTGCCGTCGGATGACGGGGAACGATTCCTTCATCCTCAGGGGGAAGAGGCCCGCATCTACAAGGGGGGAGCGGCATCTATGTGGCTGGGATCATTGGCTAAGGCCAGCTTCAAGATCAATGGAGACAGTGTCAAGCAATTCAAAGGGACACGAGTTACTTTGGTCAATACAGCGGCACCGAAGGGACGGGACGGCCAGGGTAAGGACAAGGTCATTCCACTAGTCAGCAAGGTACTGGGAACAGCAAAGGGTCCGGGCCCAAAAGTGGCGACGCCAGCGCCGACACGGACGCCTGGTGCGACGACTGCCGCTGCTACCATATCGGCGACTGCATCCCCTTCTAACGGGGCCGGCGATCTCGATGCCACTGCCCGTGACATGATCTTGACAATCCTGGCATCGGCACCGGACAATACCATTACCCGGGTCAAGCTCTCGACTGATGTCCTCTTGACCGCTACGAAGAATCCCAATTTGAAGGCCCATAATACAGCCCTCAAGAAACTCGCCGGGGATTCGGCATGGCTCATCGAAAATGCCAGTGTCGGGGGATGGTCAACCGATGGCGAGACAATTCAACTAGGAGGCAATTAAATGGCCAATACTCGTGGCATGATCGTGGCGGAACTGAAACGTCAAAGGGCCGGCATCGCGACAGAACTGGCCGAGCTCGATGCTCTCATTCGTCGATTCGGAGGAGCGGCACCGGCACCGAATGGGGCCAAGCGTGGACCGAAGCCGGGCAAGAGGACATTGACTCCAGAGCAGATTGCCCGGATGCAGGCGGGCCGGAAAGCCGCTAAGGAAAAGAAAGCGGCTGGGACCGAGACGGCAACAGAAGGGGCATCTCTCTCGGCAGCGGCAACGGAGTAATTGATGCGGATGGCTGAGCGGACAGTATCGGTATCGGACCTTATCATCAGTTCCGAGCAGGATACTGTCCGTAGCTCTGGCATCCACGTGTCGTCTATTATACGGCATATGAGTCAGGCTATCGGCAATCAAAAGGCCAATGATTTCACTGAGGACGATCTCGATATGTTCGCTACTGTCGGGAGATTGTGGGAGGCTCAATTAGCCGCTGCCATGTTCCAGCCGCCCCGATACGAACGCATCGGTGAGATTGAATGTGACGGGATAATTGGATCTCCGGACGCCATCGACACTGTGGATTGGTCGGTACAGGAATACAAGGCCACATTCAAGTCGGCGTCGCAGCCAATTGAACAGAGAGTAGAGTGGTTCTGGCAAATGAAAGCCTATTGTCAGATGCTGGGGATGGACCGGGCTTCTCTATTCGTCTTTTACGTCGCTGGTACTTGGAGGCCCCCGGTCCCGATCATTCGAGCATGGGATATCCTATTCACATCAGCGGAATTGCGAGAGAATTGGGATATGTTGCTGGCAAATCGAGAGGCCATAAAATGAAATGGTGGCAATTATGGTCTCGATGTATACACTGCCGCGGAATCATATGGTCATGGCAGACATACCTAGGGGTATGGAATTCTGATTTTACTGCCTGTCGAGGTCTCCTACATCGCGGCTGTTTAAAGAAATTGTAAAGTTTCGTCATCGGCGGCAACTATTCCCAAGCACTAGCGGGAAAGTTAGCCAAGAAGGGGCAGGTCATGTCTCATGCCCGTCTGAGCAACCGATGACGAATAGGCGACCCCGGTGTCGAGGATGCAAGAGGGCTGGGCACGGCACCGGGGGCAATTACTTTGAAGTTGTTGTAGACGGGAGGGGTCCAGGTCGTCCCCGGACCCTTTCTGACATTGTGGGCGGTGGCGAAAGCCGTTAAAGGTCGTCGGCAACGATACGGGAAGCGAGATGCAATAACACCGTAAAGACCGGCAAATGTGACCGATTCCCCGTCGCGGGGGAGCCGCCCAATACCTAAGTCTCAGGAGGACTTTGAAATGAAACGTATAATTGAAGACACAGACACTAATGGTCTCGATGCTCTTGTCGGTAAAGTAGTCCTGCTTCTCTGCGCCAATTACTTTTATACCGGCAAACTCATGGGAGTGAGTGATACTTTCGTGGAATTGACCGATACATCTATCGTGTACGAGACCGGCGAATGGTCATCCAGGACGTATAAAGATGCCCAGAAATTACCCGTTGATGTGTAGTTTGTGCAACGGGCATTTATTGAATCGTTTGGAAAAAGCAAATGAGAGGACGAAAGCAGAAATTTAGGTCGTGGTCGGGGTCGGGGTCGGGGTCGAGGTCGGGGTCGTGGTCGTATTGATCCCGGAGGAGGATTTCATTGGTACAGGCGCAATCATCTACCGAGCTATTATCCTATCCTAATCGTGAATTCATGCTCATTGGCGGCAAAGATGGTGTCGGCAAATCCTCCAGTGCCGTGTCGATAGCATGGTGGGTACAGCAACTTAAACCCGACGCTACTGTCAATGTAATTGACTCGGAAAACAAATTCAAATCAGCTCTCCGGTCCTTCGGCAGTGACCGGCCCACCAATATCCAATACTATAAGGTCGGCAATATGAATGAAGTGACTGGTGTCGTGGCCGGTGTCATGGAAGGGCACGCACCGGGAGACTGGCTCATCATTGAATCCATGGGACCGATATGGGATATGGCCCAGGATTTGGCCTACCAATCTATTGCTGGCGTCACTAAGGCCGAATACCTTGAGAAGAAACAGAAAGGTAAAGGTCCGATCCCTTCCCCCGATGACTTCTGGAAGATAGCTAAAGGGGCCTACGATGGGGCTTTCCTTGATCCTATCCGTCAGTCCGAGGACCTTAATGTCCTCTTGACTTCTGTGGCCAAGCCCGTCAAGGCTGACGGCGGCTTTATGAAAGAGAACAAGGACAGAAAGCAATTCCGCATTGAGGTCGGAATGGACGCCAATTTATCTGGATCGCCAACTATGCCGTCTGTCGTCGAGACTCTCTGTCTATTGGAACTAAATCAAGGAGCCGTAACCTGTCGGGTACTTCGCGACAATCTATCGGTGCGTGATGTCGGTCGATGTGAATTTGATATTCCCGGCCGGCGAGACTTCGGATTGACTTTCTGGTCTGAATGTCGGGGAGGAGAAATTAAATTATGAGTACCAGCGCGCCATTCTTATATGCCATTGAGACTCCAGAAGGAGATTGGTATGACGGTTCGAGTGGAGAGGCTTGCGTCTTCGGTGACGTGCAATCTGCCCGCGATGCAATTTTAGGATTGAATGAAGACGCTCCAGATGACCAACAATTCAAAGTCGTGCCGCTTTACCGAGACGCCGAACTCGCGCCCACGCCGGTGAGGGGGAAGACGTTTGAGGAGTGGCGAGTCGAGCATGTGCCGCGATTGAGTATGGCAGAAGAGCCGATTGCTCTCGAAGCGTGGAACGCCGCCCTTGTTAGTAAGGAAGCTGAGATTGCCGAGTTGATAGAGAAGATTGCCGAAGTAATGGCCGAGAACAAGCGCCTCGATTCCGAATGGAAACAAACGCACGAATGGAATAGCAAGTTGGTCTCGGAGCATTACGACCTGCGCTCACCGGGTCCGTGCGGACGGCATCCGAAGATGTTCTACCACACGCATACAGATTCATGTTATGGGAAAATCCCCGAGACGGAAGGTACCGGAGATTATTTACGCTGTGGGTTAGTTGCAGGTTGCACCCTCTGTGCTGAACTCGCCTCAGCCCAGTGCCATCCAGCCGCCTGTAGGGATGAAGAGTTGTGGCGTAAAGAGATTGCCTCAGCCGAAGCTCGTATCGAGGCTGGGGTCAAAATAGCGGGATATGCGGTCCACAAAAACGCTTGCCACAAAGCAAGTTACCGAGGATTCCTGGCTATACCCGAGAATTGCGATTGCGGATTGCAGCCTCTTCTCCGCGCTCTCGGAAGGAAGGTCGAGCCATGAAATTGACACTGGAACAATGTAAGCAGCGCCGCCAAATCGTCGAAGAGATGGTCCGCACAGGAGCATCGGATTCTCAATTCTCGGTGCTCTATAGGAGGGAGTTAGATGCACTCGATACTATCGACGCCCTCACCGCCGAATCAGCTTCAATTTTGCAGCGAGCGACTAGCTGCGGTGACGCCCGGCGAGAACTTGAGTTGCAGGTTAAAAGACTCACCGCCGAACGCGATGTAGCTAGCGGGCAGGCGCTGCGGGAAGCAGACAAGCTCTCTGAGGCATTCGGACTAGAGTTACTCTCTAAGGGTGATAAGCATGGATGGTCGATTTGCGACGATTTCGGCCATCGGCTACGCGCCCTCGACCCATCGGCGGTAAAGACGGCTGAGGAGCACGACAAGCAGATTCACCATCAAGGCGTTGTGTGGATGCTAGAAGAGATAATTTGCTCATTACGGGGCTATCCAGATCACGGCGGTGATATTCAGGTGATGACGGAAGTTGAGCGAATTGCAGCCGAGGCGCGGCGGGATGCGCTCGCAGCAATGCTAAGCGTTCAGTCAGTCGTGGAGTTCTACCTTAAGCGAGAGATTAACTCACCGTCGAATCATCAGGAGTTTGCCCGGGAGGCTCAAGATAAGTTAGGCCGATTCCATGCGGCTATGGGTGCGCTCGCCGCCCTTCCCGCGTCAGGGCAAGCGGAAGGGAAACAGCCATGAAGGATGAGCCTTGTGTAGAGTGTGGTGCGAAAGATGTTAACCGAACTAATTGCTTGTACTGCGGGGATTTCGTTTGTGGGGCTTGTCAAGGGACACACAAGAACAATTGCCCCGATCTGCCTTGTATAGAGTGGGAATGAGCGCCGATGAAAGGGAAACAGCCATGAGTTCCGCGATTTTCTGTCTAGGTTTCATTGTCGGCAGCTTACTCGGATATTCGCTTGGCTACAGTGACGGGAAACTATTCGCCAAGGAAATCTGTCTATGGGAGCGATTCGATAGAATTATTAAGCAAATTAAGAAGAACTCGAATTGAGAAGGAAACAGCCAGGCTCACTGACGCCTGCTAGGTGAGAGCCGCTAAGGGAGCAGGCGATGAAAAAGAATCTATATATAGCCGCAATCGAGCGCCGAATGAATCGGCTACGAGCGCCCATAACAGAGACGTTTCGAGATCCGGCATCCGGTCGCAGCGAGACAATCACGAAGGGAGAATGGCAAGGGTCTATATTCGAATTCGAGCTATTTAGTTCGCTCCTGAAAGAGTTTCAGGAGATAGCAAAAGACGCGAACGAATCATGGATACCTGGTAGGCTCGGCACCGCCTGCCGAACGATAAAGGGCGGACAAGTAAGTAAGGAAGGTATAAGATGAGAAAGTTACTCGTCGGATTGTTGTTCACATTCGCATTCGCAATCGCGCCATCACTTCACGCGCAAACGTGTAATCAGACTCCATTCAATTACTCGGCTGGGGGTATCGGCTCGACCGTTACCGTGTTCATTCCTGGCGACGGCTCTCCAGGCTCAGGCTGCACTAAAATCTACATCGACATCGTGTCAGCGATATTGTCCGACCAGACGGAGAATTGTCTGCAACTCTTCACCATAACGCAGGGTGTAATTGGCAGCAACATCACCGTATATCGAGATATGCTCCTCACGTCAACCGATACCTCCGACCATCAAATTTCCCGGCTGCCATTCCTCGGACCGTTCCTGGCCCCGAATTGGCTATGGTTCAGCGGTCATACAGGCGGCGGACTGCAATTCTCCGGGCATTGTCCTAACAGCTATGAGTTCATCAACGTGGTGGGACATTACGCACCGTGAAGTGCCGGGGGAAGTAGTGGAGAATGAACGGTAACGGAGACCGGGAACTCCGCTCAAGGGGAGGCAAATACAATGAAACGAATATTGGCAATGATGCTGTTCGTGCTCGGCATGGCAATTGGGGTATTAGCACAATCCGATCCACTTCCAATCACGGTCGGGACCGTTGCCGATGCAGGGCCGGCATTCTATGGTCATCCGAATCTCTATTCCGTTCCAGTCACCGTCGGCAGCGCGACCGGCACGATGTGGCTATATCCGCAGGCATGCAACTCATCCGGCGTCTGCGGATGGGTATTCTTTCGCTCGCCGCTTGAAGGGCCGAATGGAGGGTTCGCCACGGTGACGGACTATTACGCGACCGTGTTTGACTCGCAGGGCCGTCCAACGTCACTGTTCATCGCCTTCACTATCACGAATAAAGCGCCGTGGCTTCCCTCTGATCCCGATGGCGACGGCGACGTGGATCAGGTGACTGGCAGCTTCACGATCAACTTCAATTACTTCTACACAGGAGCGGGCCGGGGCCGGGGATGGCACGAGGGAATTATGGGAGGTAGCGGGTCACAATATATTTCACAGGACTGAGCATGAGGCCATTTCTAAAACTCGCTGTCGTCATCGGACTGGGTACGCTCCCTGTATGTGCCCAGTCCGTCCCGTTTCAGCCCGTGCCGACAGTTCGAGTCAAACTGACTGATGGTATACGCCAATGGTACGAGCCGCTACCTGTCCGTCATCGCACGGCGGATCGCGGGTGGTGGGCCACTACTATCATCAGCGCCGGTCTCACGTTTGGTGATGTCGAGAACAGTCTGTACGCGCTACATCGTCCCGGTACCGTAGAGGTTGATCCCGTCTTCGGTAAACATCCGACTCGGGCGAAGTACTATGCAATTGCGCTACCGGGTCTCGCGCTGGCCGCGTGGTTCAGTTACCACGACAAGAGGGAAGACGATGCCTTGAGAGATGCCGGTCTGCCAGGACATCGGTATGTGAAATGGTGGTTATATCCCCTTATCAATGGCGGGGAACATCTCATTGGAATTAGCGTGACTACGGCATCGACAGGACGATAAATGTACGATACCATCAATTACGAGTGTTCTTTCTGCGGAGATATCGGCCCAATCGACGATGCTGTAACTTGTCGGTACTGTGACCGGGTCTCGTGTCGGGACTGTCAAAATAACCATGAATGCGGAGAGGTCGAGAATGACGCCGTCATTGAAAGTCGGAACTGACGTATTCGTTGATACTCTAGGTGTCGGGACCATAACTAGAGTAGCTTTCAATCCCAAATACCCTAATGACCATGATTTTACGGTCTATGAAATTAATTTGGGATACAAGCGTATTCGCTGGGGGGATACTGTAAAGAAATGGGTCAGAGGTAGTGATGTCTATGTATTACAGGGAGAAAAGTAATGGCCCTCAAGACACAGTGTCCTAACTGTAGATTCATTTTCAATTTGACTGACGAAGCCGAGAGGGAATTGCTTGATGCTCTCACAGAGCCCGCGCATAGGGCCATAGTCGAGTGTCCCAGTTGTCATCAATATACCTTCACTTTAGAGTCTCGATTGAAGGTAAAGGTACCTTGATATTAATTGATGATAGGATCGGGTCCAAGCACTATGCCGATATCATTCCCGGCTCAGTCATTACCCGGTTAGACTCTGCTGATTTAGCTTTCGATGCCGGCGACCTCACAGTAGGCGTCGAGGTCAAGAAAACTCTAGACGCTGTCAATTGTCTATTCAGTGGCCGATTAGCTGACCATCAAATTCCATTGATGAAAGCCTCATATGATGTCGTCTACCTTGTCATTGAAGGAGTGTATCGTCCATGCCCTCAAAGCGGCGTCCTGCAAGTCCTAAAGTTATTCAACGAAAACGAAAAGGGAATACAGGCGGGGAGGTGGTCCGATGCCACGAGTGGCCGACAACGTCTCCTGTTTTCATCTTTCGAGTCTTGGCTCAATACTCTGGCGGTCCAAGGTGGGATATTGGTGCGGAATACGTCATCTGTCGCCGGGACAGCAGCCCTGGTCTTGTCCATGCAGAGCTGGTGGCAGAAGTCCGAGCACCGCTCCTATCACGTAATGGACGAGACGTTGCCGGAGACGGTGCTGTCAAGGCCGACGATGCTACGGCGCATAGTGGCTTTGCTGCCTCGGGTGGGTTGGAGTCGCAGCGCCATCCTAGCGAAACGATTCCAGTCCGTAGCAGAACTGACAGAGGCATCTCCGGAGGCGTTCTTGATCGAAAATGAGATTGCGATGCCGACAGCTATAAAGATATGGGAGGCGTTGCATGGGAAGAATAGTTAAGGCGACGGGGCCGGTCCCTTGCCGGTACATGATCGTAGCGGAGAGGCCGGGGAAGGTAGAGGCCCAGCGCGGATACTGTCTCTGTGGTCCGTCTGGCCAAGAACTAGACCGATACCTTTTTGTCAATGCCGGGATCAGTCGCGACTCTATCCATTGTACTAATCTTGTGAAAGATTACCGGGATGATGAATCGCCATCAGAGGAAGAGATACAAAGAGATTGGCCTTTACTTGAAGAGGAATTGCATATTGTCTGTCCCGACTACATTATGGCAATGGGATTGTACGCGGCTCGGGCATTCCTTGGTCCCGACATCGACATGGAGGTTTTCAATGGATGTTGTTTTCCTCGCATTACAAGATGCATAATGCCTATCATTCACGTAGCCGCCGGCCTCCATCGGCCCCGGTACGCTGCTCAGATTGCGTGGGGATTCGAGCAATTTGGAAGGATGATAAAAGGAGAGGAGATGCCATCGGGTCATCTTCGGGATATTGAATCCAATCCTCTCTACAAGGAACTGGAGAGTTTTATCGTCAAGAAGGGCATCGTGGGAATGGATACGGAGGGAACGGCAGAGGCCCCATGGTGTCTATCAGCTTCCGACATGGAAGGTTGTGGTGCTGTCATCAGACCAGGAAAACGCGTTGACGTATCGTCATCGTTAACGGTACTTCACAATTCCATCCATGACCTTCAAGTCCTCGATGCCATGAATGTAAAGTTAGGAGAATGGACCGATACTATGACGATGGCGTCGTTGCTGGGGACAGAACCGTTAGGATTAAAGGCCCTGGCTCGACGCCATGCCGGTATGATCATGTCGGAATATTCGGAAGTCGTAGCCCCTGCCGCTAGAGACCTTGGACTAGAATATCTGGGAAAGGTGCTGGAATTTGCCGAAGCAAACACTAACGCAGAGAGTGAATAGGCTCTTATCCGACGCTGCCGACGATCCCACCGTCGATCTCAAGGCCCGGTGGCAGAAAATTGTCGATGATGGCGTCGGGGCTGAGGCTGAGAAAGTACTAGGCCCGATGCCGGTGCCGTCCCTCTCAGATATTCCTCTCGAAAAGGCCGTCTCCTATGCCGCTAGAGACGCCGATGCCGCGTTCAGGCTGTACCCCACGCTGAAAAGTAAGATCGACGCCCTAGGGCTCGGGAAGGCCCTAGAACTTGATTTACAGGTCATTCCGATGGTAGCGGCCATGTGTCGGAATGGGATATTGGTCGATACCGGGCACCTCAAAGTACTAGAAGAGGTCTTTCTCGACAACTTAATGGACCTAGAATCAAGGATATATGGATTGGTCGGACGTAGATTCCTAGTAACGTCAGGAGATCAAGTAGCCGAAGTCCTGTACGGGGACCTAGGCTTAAATGGCCGTCGCCAGACCCCTTCCCGTAAACGCCTTAGCACCGATGAGAAGGCTCTCCAGTCACTTCAAGGCCAACACCCGGTTATTCCCTTACTCTTAGAGCACCGGGAAATTAGTAAACTTCAAGACAGCTACGTTCATAAATTGCCCGGACTGATATCGAAGGATGGCCGTATCAGGATGGAACTGGGAATGTCTACGGTGCCGTCAGGTCGATTGAATTGCTGGGGAGGAGTCAATCTCTTGGCTATCCCTGTACGTTCAGCATTGGGCCGAGAGATTCGTCGGGCTTTTGTCGCTCCTCCAGGACATCAGCTCGGCTCTATTGATCTAAATCAAATTGAATTAAGAGCATTGGCTATTCTATCGGGCGATGAGAACATGCTCAATGCCTTTGCCACGAACAAGGACCTGCATAAGTTGACGGCCTCAACTAGATTTAAGGTCCCATTCGATGCCGTTACATTCGAGCAACGTCAACGGGGCAAAACTCTGAACTTTGCCATTGCCAATCAGATAACAGCACCGGGCCTGTACGATCAATACGTTGTCGCCGGCATCAAGGATGTCGATGTCATGGACGCTGACGAGGATATCAAGTCATGGTTTCGGACATATCCGCGTGTCGAGCCTTGGTTCGAGTCCGTCTACGATGAGGGCCGACGATATGGGTACATTAGATCTGAGTTGTGTGGCCGTATCTTATGGACGCCGGGACTGAGATCCCCGATTGAAAAGGTTGAATCCGAGGCCAAGCGAGTAGCAACTAACTTCAAAATTCAAGTATTTGCACAGGAAATTATCAAAATGGGCATGTCGGTACTGTGGAGGGCTCTTTGTACAGAACAGGGGTCAGATTTTAAGCCCCTTTTACAAGTGCATGATGAAATACTTTTAGAGGTTCCCGATCTATTTGCCAATGATGATGTCGGCGATTCCTTGATTGATCTCGTTACGAGTGGGGCCCCTAAATTACCTATCCCGATCCGGGCCGCTTGCCATTTCGCAGGCAATTGGATGGGACTAAAATGAGTCCACGCAATCAAACTGAGATTGTTGATAGAAAGACCTCTCGCCAAGACTGGGGTACTCCCCTTGATTTGTATAGCGCCCTCTATGCTGAGTTTGAATTTACTTTGGATGTCTGTGCCACTGATGATAATGCCAAGTGTGGGGACTATTATACTTCCGAGATGAATGGCCTTATACTTCCTTGGCGTGGTCGAGTTTGGTGCAATCCTCCTTATGGACGTGATTGTGCCCTCTGGATAGCAAAGGCCGCGACCGAGTACGCAAAAGGTAATTGTGAGATCATCGTATTGCTTGTGCCTACATCGACAGATACCCGATGGTTCCACGATAGTGTATTAGGGAAGGCTGAATTACGATTCATTAAAGGACGACTACGTTTTGAGGGCGCTAAGTACCGGGCTCCATTCCCATCCATGCTAGTAATTTACAGGAGATAGTGACATGACCGATGAAGTAATCTTAGATTCCCGTGAAGTCTTCCAGTCCCATCAATTATCGGCATTCGGGCATTACATGGAACAACGTATTGCCGTTGCCGAGTCCATCAAGGAACTGGAGGAGGAAAAGAAGAGGCTGGACAGTGAAATTAAAGCCCTCATGGAAGAACACGGTGCCGTCAAGGTGTCGTATGAGGGCCGTTCCGTTAGTATCGCGAAAGGGAGCCGGTCCAATCTCTCTAAAGAGAAATTACTATTAGCCGGCGTCCCAGCCACAACGATACTGTCCTGTACTGACACGACCCATTACGATTACGTACTTGTTGGCAAAGCTAAGGCTTAGGAGGTAGTCCCGCCAATAGCGCCTGTATCTGCGTTGAATTGGTCAGGGTCTGCGACTGGGCCGCTGCCATAATAGCGTCGTCAGTCATTCCACTTTGACCTCGAATGGCATTAACAATATTTAAAATCGCATCAAGAGCTGCCAATGCTTCATTTATCGTACTAACGGGGTCCACTTTTCCTCCTAGAGAGTCCGTGGCACGAACTACAGAGCCACTTCACGTCAAGTCGTTTTGTGTAATCATCATGGTGCGCATGCATCTTTCCATCAACTCCACATTGACAGCAATTCAATGCACGGATCAATAGTCCTGACTTTACAGCTCTAAATACAGCTCGTTGAGCGTTAACCTTTTCCTTATTTCTTTTTTGCCAGTTAGCAGTCGTAAGAGAAAATTTCTCTCTGTTTTTCAATACATATTCTCGAACCTTGTCTCTGTTGCGAGATTGCCATTTTCTAGCATAAGAACGGGCTTTATCCGGATTCTTACGATACCATTCTCGTTTATAGGCTCGCTGTTCTTCTGTTTGCATTATTTGCCAGCCAAGGCCGTAATTGTGGTCTCTACGAGCGTTACAATTCCTTGGACGACAGCGGTAACTTTAGCTTGAGATGCCGGGTTCGATACATGGAGCGCCGCTAACGTCGTCGGATCGCCCATAGCCTGGGCTAGGGAATTGGCGCATGCCGTAAATCCCCCTACCTTTGTCGTACTGATATGGGCCGCCTGAACGCAAGCAATGTACGTGCCATCGAGTGTATTGAGAGAGCTAAGATATCCTAAAATTAGTCTCTCTTCATCTGTCGTAACTGTGCCGGCCACACGAAATTGATCTATCGTGATGTCAGCTTGATTAATCGAGACCGCTACGTCTTGGGCGAGCTTAGCGGCAGTACCGTAAGGATCGCTACATCCTGTCATTGCCATCGCCAACATAATGGTAATTACAATTACTTTTACTTTCATTGCCACTCTCCTGTTCGCATTTGTGTCGCGAGTCTAGTTGCCCTTGCTCCAACTTGTTTAGCCCACAATGAATCGAGCATTTCGATAGCAGCGTCGTTCCAATCACCTTGCGCCACATATTGTAACATGGCCGAGAATTTTTCGAGTCCCCCGAACCCTAAATTGAAGGCCATGTTGATAAGGACGCTTTGGCGTATTGAGTCCAATTGCTCAAAGTAAGGTAAACGGGACTGGAGTTGATTCGTTACTTCGGCTATGTCTTCCTGTAAAAGAAAATTGACAGCATTGTCACTGATACCTTTGTCGGTCAGATTATGGCCAACACCAATTGTGAGTTTGCCGACAGTGTCAGTGTAGGGAAAGTTACGGACTCCTTCATCTCTCTTTAACTGTTCGATGATATCCATTAATCCCCCGATGCATTTAAAGTCTTGATCAGTAATAGTATCTGATCGGTCCCGTTTTTGTAATAGTCCTTCAATTCAGTTTGCCGGGCTTCGTACTCTTCCCGAGTAATGTAACGACTGGCCTCCATTTTGTCCATTCTATCTTTCATGCCATTGATTCGAGCCTTAGTGATGCCCGTGGAGACTCCATAAGCGACGGCCCCGGATAGCACTATACCGAGGAACGATACCAAGACAGCGGCCCATTCAGGACTCACTTTTTCACCATTTCCACCATAGCGATCAATAGTCCGATAGCGGACAAGACGAGAGCAATGTTAGCTCGCCCTGTGTTGGCGGCCAGTACGAGGGCTTTAGCTGTGCCTTCGAGTTCTTTCTTGACAGCTACCAATTCTTTTTCGAGGGCACAAATCTTTTCCTCTTCGTTGGTCATGGCTTAGTCCATGACTGGGCCGCTACCGGGGCCTGTGGTGTCGATGGTATAGTTGGAGGGACTCCATTCGCAGTCTGCCCATCAGTTCTATTAACCCTCCCAGTCAATATCAGAATGAGAGCGCCTAGAACGGTACTGAAAGCATTCTCAGCCCATTCAAGTGCTCCTTGATCGGCAGTGCCGTGGTGGATGATGTGCATGACGATATATCCAGTCGCCAGCACAAGTAGAAACAACAATAATTTATCGGTGTTGTGGTTAAGCCACGTATCTTTCATGTCCCCGTCTCCTGAATATGCCCGTGCTGCGATCACGGGGTCGATACATCTACTGAGCTACAGCCTTGGCTCCCGTAGGTGCGTTTGGGACTGTCGGCTGATTCGATGGCAAGGAAACATCGCCCGAGGCATCCACGGCGACAACTTCCCAGAATCCCCCTGTATTGACTGTGTCGAAATAACTGGTTGTCGTGATTGGTGCGGAATTGACGACCGTAAATGTCCCGGTCGCTGTCGCACTATGGAGTAAATTATAGGTCACTCCGGGCGTTGTAGAAGCCGTCCATGAAATTAAGACACCGTGAGTTACTGTTTGGGGCCATACGAGCAGCGCCGAGAACAATATTAATGCCATCAATCGCCCGATGATTTTCATAAGTCTCCTATGGTCCGCACTGTCTTATAAGTCTGTAAGTGGCCCCTGCCGCACTGGGAGTGCCCGTAACGGTAAATACAGGGGCAGTGGCCGAAAGTGTCGTTTGATCGGCATAGATCGTGGTCGCTGCCGTACCGTTATGTATCGTCACCCAACATTGAACTAAGGCTGTCGGTAGACTGTTCGTTAAAGTGTCGGTGATGGTCGGATTCGCTGCCGTTGTCGTCCCTGTAGTAATAAGCCACGAACAGGTCTGTCCCTGTCCCGTCACTGCCGTCACTGTCGCCGCCCCAGTAGATTGCCAGCCCGCACTAAGCCCAATCTCGGCATTGGTACAGGGCAAGGCACTTGACGATACGATAGGACCATCGACAGCAAGGACAGCACCAGTATTGGCCGCGTTACCGTTCCGTACTGTCACGTTACCGAGGTCGAAAAAGTAAGAGCCGCCAGCGCTGCCCGACCTGAATGCATTACCACTGACTACATTGAACTCGACACTGGAAGCTGCTGCCGTCGATGTATAGGCCCCGGAATGTGTCGTGCCATCCGTGATATCTCCCTTAACTGAAATGGATGATGTGCCGGCAGCATTATTGGTATTTGGCTGCATATAAATCGTGCCACAGAAACTGACGTTACTGGCCCCGGTCACGGCCTGGAATAAGCCACTTCCACTCACCGTGAAAGTAACAGTAAGCGTACCGACAGCCAATGTATTGGCAACACTAGTTACTTCTATATATTCCGGTAATTGAGCGAGTCCCGCCCCGTCCGTATTGTTGGCCCATTGCCCAATGAAGATTGCTCGCCAGGGCTTTCCAGTTGTCAATGTCGTGGACGATATGATCCGGGCCACTGTACTGAAATCCCAGCATCCTTGATTGGGATGGTCTTGAGGGTCGTATCCAGTGCCGCCGACTAGTCCATCACTTGTCTGGAAACCGGGAATGATCTGCGTGTAAGTGGCTTGTGTATTCATCCATTGCTTGCCGCTTAAAGGCTCGAAATTATTGCGTAGGTTCGTATTGATGCCATTATTCGTAAAGTTACCTCGCGACATCGACACTTGCGTCAAATGAGTATTGACCGCCGTATTGTCAATGAGCATGGTCCCGACTTGACCACCCTCAATGAAATTGTTACTACCCTTTATATGAAATTGCCCTGTCCCTATCGTCACCATTGAATCGTAGAAAAAGTTCTGCAATGCCGCTGTCCCCAATATCACGGCATCGGTAGCGGAACTATTTTCAAATAGACAGGAATTGAATGAATTGTTCAGACTGGGATTGGTGCTGACTCCCTGTTCAATGTCCAAAGCCGTCACATTTGTCGTTACTTGGCACGCACTCATCGAATTGGCCGCAGCATTCTTCATGCTGATGGCGGTACCATTGATTGCCTCACATCGAGGCGTCAGGAATGTCGTTGTCGTGAAGCCAAAGTTAGCTCCAAGCTCCCCGAGTTCCATACAGCCCGTAGGAGTAGTAGTAAATGCCCCAATACCATCATTGGGTGTTGTCATCCAGTGACTGACCACGTTACCTACGCCAAAGAGCCATTGTAGCGCCGATCCCGTTACGTCCCGGCCATCCACATCGACAAGGAAGCTGCTGTTCACTCCTTGTAATCTAATGGCATGGGTAACATTGGCATTACCTCGAACGACGCAGCCATCAATTACAATGTGATTCAATAGATTGACTGTGGGAGTTGCTGTTCCGATGTCGATGACGGCAGCTATAGCGCCACTTCCCGTATACTGTATAATTGAAGAGTTGCCCCCGGCGCATCTGATGTGAATGCCGCTCTGTCCAGTGCCATTAATGACAATAGCCGATGTCGTATTCCAGGTACCGGCAGGAATAAATACATCGCCATTGCCGCTTGGAAATGAATTGATGCAATTCTGCGGACTCTGAGTGACGTTGACGATGCAAGTACCGTTAAATATCGGCCCCGACCCCGTACCTCCACCGACTACGACTTGCCGTAATGTCGTGGTGATGCCCCCGCCATATATCTGGACATAATAGATGCCGGAAGGAGCTCCCGCACTATAATTTCCCATACTGTCGGCTAAGAATGGATTGGCCTGGACAGTACCGAGGAGGGCATCGGTATAGATCGTAGAGAGACCGGCACATGGCGTCACACTGTTGCCCAGTTGAAGTACCGATCCAGTTGTCGTGGCGCTACCATTAACATGAACGATAGGACCGGCAATTATCTGAGTAGAGGTCACTGACAGTATCGGGACACCCCCTGTCAAGAAACCATCAGTCAATGTCCCTTGATTGAAGTAAGTGTCGGCACCAGTGAATCCAAATATCTGAACTTGCATACCCGTCACGTAACCTGCTGTAATGGGATTCGACGACATCGTGAATGTGGCTAATGTCGATGTAAGTGACGCCGCTGTTGTCGTGAGTGGCTGACAAACTGCTATCGTAGCCCCGGCAACTGGATTACCTTGACGGCTACTGACCCATGGGTCCTGAGTTATCTTACCTCCCTGGGCCCGGACTGTTAATGGTAAGAGTAATAGTAATAGTAAGAGTGACCGTTTCATCGCTTTCCTCGACGCTCCTGTGCCAATAATTCGTTGATGTAGCGATTGGCCTGTTGAGCTTCCACACTATTGGAACTCTTGGCCCGTCGAATCAAATTCTCTACCCGAGCCTCCGCCGATGGCCGGTCAATGCCGGTACGGGCCACGACAAGGTCCGTCAAGTTATCGGTCTCGGGACGGCCATTAGCCCCTGGGCGGTTAGGATTGTCGGTAAATCGTTTACCAGTAGTCTTAGGGGCCTCTGCTGGAGCTGGAGTAGCCTCGGTAGGGGCTGTTCCCGGTCCCTGCGGAGCCTCAGGAGGCACGATCTCGCCTAGATTGACCTGAGACCCCGGTCTAGCCCCTCCGTACTCCTCAGAGGCTATAGGAGTGGGATATCGAGGAACTTTACGGCCCTCTGCCGGGACCTGACCGCCAGCAAATTCCATGCCTCGGCGCTTGGCTGCCGTTTCAGCTATCTTGAACATTTGGTCACGGGACCGGGCCTCTTCGGGAGTTACGATCAAGTTGCGGGCTGGTCGAGCGACGGTCGGGCCCGGCATATTCGGGGACTCAGCCGCAGGAGAGGCATCGGACGGACCTTTCCTTAGCCCCGCCTTGATATCGGCAGCCCGTTGAGTCAATTTCATTTTGGCTCTCAGCCCCGCGAGTTCTTCATCCGTAAATACAGAGCCCGCGCCAGGAAAGCGACTAATAGCAGCGTCAGGGATTGCGGCAGGTCCGACAAGAGCACCTCCCCATTTACCGATCTGGGCTCCCGTCTCGCCACCGAAATGACGACCGAGGGCCTCACCACCTTTTGATACTAAGTAAGACTTTGCAAGGGCTCTTGCTGCCGGATAAGCGTATCCTGCGATCCCTTTCTCGGCAATACCATAACCGGCCTCGGGAATAGCGATACCGGCAAGAGCGGCATTCGTAAGAGCGGCGGGATGTTCACGGGCCATTTGTTCGTTACCATGAGCTTGGGCCTCTTCCCCTTCCCCCACCATTTCCGTTGGACTACGCGGAATATCAAATTTAGCGGTCGGAGGATTAGCCGCTGCTTTTTGCTCTTCTGTCTCTTCATCCCCAATTTGATATCCCCTGGGGGCATCTTCTATTGTGTAGCCGGAGGAGCCTGCCATTTGCCTCCTTTCGAGACGGCAATAATGTTGCCATCCTTCCGCAATACCTTGCCATCTTCCTTGGGAGCTTCGGGGGCATCGGTCGGGACTTTAAATGCGCCGGCACTTTTAGGATTAATAGCCCCGGCAGTCTTTAATATGCCTTGAATTGAAGCTATCGTAGCGTCGGGGTCCTGTGCCAATCCCCCTACGACCTTCTCGAAAGCCTCTTGAGCTGACCGGGCCCGGAATCCATGCATGGCAGGCTGGAGAGCTGCGAAGGTCTTTAATTGAGACGATAGATATGCCGCCTTCTGATCAGCTAACGGTGTTCCTAATGTTCCTTGCTTAATGTAAGATCCGAGATTGCCCAATATCTCTCGATTGTCGGGACTCTGTAATTGCGTAATTATATCGGTACCGGCGCGATTGACTGCCCCAGCTTGGGCCATTTCATGTCCATAAGCTCCTGTCGCCGATGTGCCTACGGGCTTGTCATAAGTCTGGGTCTGGGGATTGTATTGGAATACTGTTGGCAATCCACTCTCGGGATCAATTAAAGTTGTAGTTCTCGTATTGGCATAAGCAGATGTCGCCGATGCTGGAGGAGGAGCCTCACCCAAATCTCTGTCGTAAGTGTGAGTACCGGGATTCCACATCATAACATGGGGCTTGCCATTGACTTCGATGGTCTTGGTGCCAAGAGCTTTGCCGCCCACCATAATCTTAGCGGTCTCTTCCCGGCCCCCGACATTAGTGGCCGCAACATCCTCGGCAGTCTTTCCTCGAATATTGGCTACATTAGCAGTGCCTTCATTCTTAAGCCGCTGTATTTCTTCTTGCGTCAATCCCCGCTCACCGTAGGCTTTGGCTTGAGCCGCTTTTAATTCCTCTTCGGATGCTTCTTTGCGGGCCTCCTGTCCTCCCTTTAATTGTTCCTCATATTCCTTAGTAGCCGCTCCGTATCGTTGCTCAGCTTGTTGTTCGGGTCTTTCATTGACATAGGCATTGGCGGGGCGACTGAATGATGCCAAAGCATGTCCGACAGCGGCCAATCCATGAGGTTGAGGCGGAGCATAGTCTTTCCATGCTGGAGGAGGGGGAGGAGCAACTTGGGGGTTAGGTCCTCCTCCCATAACAGCCGGATACGGTGATGGGGAAACGTCAGGAGGAGACATAGCAGGGACATTAGAAGGACTTGACGGCGATTGAATGACACCCATACCAGGGATTTGAACAGGAGGATATTGTTTCTTCAATTCCTCGTCATCGTCAACGCCCGTATATGTATCTGTGGCCATTTATTTTCCCCCCAATCCGAAGAGGCCACCTACAGTGCCAATACCTTTGAATGTCGAATTCACTGCATTGGTCCCGGCATTTAACAGGGCGGGTGACAGTCCATACATTGACGCTGTCTGAGCTTGATTCCCCTGTTCCTGTCCCGCTAGTCCATACATGCCGGCCAATTGATTCTGCATTTGCTGTTCTTGCAGATTGGCGGCAGTTCCTCCGGCGGCTTGACCTTCCTCCAATGCTAATTGATCTTGTTGAGCTGTTAAATCAGAAGCATTTCCCGTAGCTGAGGCTCTATTGGCAGCCTGAAATTCCGCCGATTTGAATGGCGCTGTCGTCGCTCCCATCTCACTTGTCGTGGCCGCGGCTTTCTCTTCGGGGGATAGATACCCCGTATTCATCAGAGAGGTGTAGCCGGGAACAAGTTGACTTTCTAATTGCTGAGCCTGTGTATTGTTCTGGGCTCCAATAGCATTGGTTGTCTGTCGCTCCTGATCAGCTTGTCTCATCTTAAGACCCCTTCACGAACAGGAACAATGGCGCGATGATAGACAGGCCAATTAGACTTTTGCCAGCCCATCTTATTCATAGTAAGAGTAAATTTAAGATCATCTATAGATGGCGGAACGAATGCATGGACATCATCATAGCCGAGATCGGCAGCGACAGGTTCACATTGACGATGAAGGGCCAGGAATCGTCCGAGTGTCTGTCTCTTCCACTGGGCATTGCCATCGAAGACCCAATAACATTCCAATGTCTGACGGAGGAATAGCCCATGCGTAATGTTTCCTCCCTCTTCAATGACACAGGAGACAGGGCACTCATTCAGTACCGGCAATTCATAGCCTAATCCTTGCCGTCGATGAAGATTAAGGACGGCGCTGAGATCGGCATCGGTATATGGCCGTACTATCAATGTGATGGACTCCCAGCCGATACAAATGTGGGCGCTGTCAATTGCGCTGTTCCGAGTGCCTGCCATGTCGATGGCGTAGTAGATGGCGTATTCCCTACATTGACATTGGCCAAAGAGCGATAGTAAATGCCTTGGTATAGAACAACATCCGTCTGGGCATATGTCGCTGTGGCCACATACGTTCCCTTATAGACCGTGACCTGATTAATGTAACTTTGAATCTTCTGAGAACCTTCACCCGATGGCGGATTCTCTTTCTGCATTCGGTCCAAGTTCGGAATGTTAAGAGGCATTGGTAGTCTCCAATGGAATAGCGCCACAGAAAATGAATTTGATCTCGGGAGTGTTGTCGAGTTCCTTGTGAATTTGACATAGATGAAGGACTAGTACAGGAACGCCATCCTTGTCCTTGACAGTACCACGCCATTGGGCCCAGCGATCACAATCGTCACAGTTACGCATTGGTCCCCCTTACGACAATGGTAGCGTCCTTCTTGAGACATGGAATCAATTGCTCTAAACGGAACCATGAGCCGACGGCATTCGTCTGTACTGTTATACTGAATCTCTCGCCATGTAGATTGAGAGACCGTTCCCCATCTCCTGTCGGCGACGATCCCAGTATATATCCCCTTAAATTTGTCGTCCTCTGCGCTGTCGTAATGGCAATAGCCAAGACCCCGGACCCGAATGCCCGCCACTTCAAATAGCCCAGTAATTTGCGATGTACTCCCAATTGAACTACCTGTTCTTCGACGTGGCTGGGACTGTAATAGGTAGAGTAGAATGAATTTATAGCTACTCCGTCATCCGAGGCCTGAGCCTGAGCAGGCTTCTGCCAATACACTTTCCCATTACCGACACTATTGCCGTAAAATGGCTGTACCGTCCCGTCACTTCTCTCGACAAAGGCCATAGACGCCGCCGCAATATTCCACAACATCCAGCGTCGGCCTCGGCCATGAGCCAATACTTTCCCGGTAAATGCACTATACGTCACCATGGGGGACGATGCGATGTCTTGGGCATTGTCGAGCCATTTATAGTCCAGCATAAAGATGGTGTTGGGAAGAGTACTTGCCCCCATCGGCACTCCCACCAATATCTGCTTATTCACTTTGTCGATGCGGACCCAGATAGATTGAGATGCCGTCCAATTGATACTATTCCAATTCAGTTTACCTGTCAGACTAGCATCCTGCTGTATCTCTGGAGTTATCTTGACGGGATCGGCACCCCAGAAAATGTAAAGACCGCTACGCTCAGCAAATACCGCCCATTCTTCCGTAGCGTCCCAGGCATTAGGACCACAAATACCTACAGTTGACGATACTTCATTGACTTGCCATGACGCGGGCTCATTGATGCCGTCGTCAGTGACGTAGCAGAGATAATGGTCCTTAGCTAAATAGTAGTTACTGCGAAGGGAAAATCCCGCTCTCAGCACCTGCCCATCATTTGGCCGTACCTGTATCTGACTTGTCGTATTGTCGTAGGATTCCGGATTAAATGCATGGGAGAGCCATGCCGTCGAATAATTGTACGGGACTGATGCCGGGTATATCTCGATGCTGTCTACGAGGAAGACACCATTATTGTTAGGAGTTCCGTCAGCGTAGACTTGGAGTAGGAGGTCTGTCGGTGGCGATATAATGGCCGTAGTCAATAGCCCGTCAAATTCCTGGTACGTGGTCTTAGTCTGAGAGGCTTGAACGGCCAGTCCCGGCGTCGTAAATGTCCCAGACGTTGATTGTAAATTGATATGAAGGGTGCCTTGAGTTAACCCGCCGGCAGAAGCGACACGGGCACGGACTCGATACGATGTGTTGCGGGCAATTAAAGGGGCCAGTAAGTAGTCCTGATAGGCCGTTTGAGTTATCTGTCCTCTCTCGGCAGTGGCCCCATCCCCTGTAATGGCGTAGGCATCACCCCAATCAGCGGTAAATCCATTTGTCAGGGCCGAGCCTCCACCGGCATTCGATGCCCCGGCAGTCCATCCAAGAGGAATTACCGCGCCCGCCGTAGGTGTCGTATAGAATACTTTGATGGATATATAATCAATCTTGGCGGTTACAGTCCCGGAGCCATTATTGAATGCCACGATAGCGACACCGAATCCCACATTATTGATGTCGGCAGGTGTCCATGTCGTACCCCATAAATCTAGGCTACTTCCATAAGTTTGCGGACCAATGACTGTACCCCAAAGATTCCCATTCTGATGATTGGAACCCACGAGTATTCCGGCTCGCGTCAATTGAACAATATCATCAGAAATATTTCCTGCTACCGATGCCGCAACTTGAGCGACTACTTGAATTCCATTAATCGTAGCGTTAGATGGAATAGCGAATCCGTAACCAGAAGCTTTGAGTTGACCGCTTGGACCTGCCGGTACGAGTGATGACGATACGATACCGTCGAGAGCAAATACATTCGTGGGATTAGACCACGCCGGAGGTCCACTACTCGATGCCGCTGTTGGACTATTAGGTCCCGCCGAAGTAGATGCCGGGACGCTGGCAGTAAATCCTCCATCAAACATGAGATTAACAAAATTCTGCTGTTGAGTTCGTTCCCCCATCCATCCGAGCCGGGCATTGTATCCGAATACAAAGGAAGGCTCTCCCAATACCCGTTCAGTAGCCAGATAATTGGCTTGGAACCCGGCTATCAAAATGACATCAGTGAAATCGACAGTTAGAGTTGTCGTCACATTGTCATTAATGAGCATCATCGTAGGAGTAGCTAACTGTGTCGTTCCTGTAGGCAACGAATAGAATGATCCTGTCGTCGCCGGGGCCGTAATGACGGGAGTGAATAGAATGAGACGAGCAATGATATTGGGAGGACCTGTGGCGATAGCCGACAATGCTACTTGCTTAGTTCCAGTCGCTGTCCATGTCGTAGGCGACGGCGCATACTGGGTTATGAACCCTTGGCGATTGATGAACGATACGGTGACTTGATGTTTCCCGGCTGTAATATTGCCAGCAGTGGCACTCTCAACAGCAGCAGGAGCAGCACCAGGACCACTCTCTGACACTCTGTCCCAATTCATTCCATCCCACTGCCGGGGAATGTCAAGGCCAAGAAGCGGCGAGGCGTAACCAAAGAATGCTTGATATTCCCGTCCAAACAATGTAGTGGACTGGTAAAGAGTATTAGCCCCCTGAGGACGAACTTGAAGTAAAGTTAATGTCCCGTCAGGGCCCTCTCCATATAAATTACCGGCACTATCCCACACCATCAATTGATGATTAATTGTCGGTGTTAAGTAAGTCTTCAATCCATTGATAGTGGCGGTGCTGGGAATTCCATTTGCCGGCCCGAAGATGGCAAATAGCCCTCCTCTTGTCGTAACACCCCCCTCAGGAAAGTCACAGTCCTGGGTAGATGGAGAGGCCCCTGGAGGCACAACTGTAGGCATTAAAGCGGGATTGTACCCGCCGAACACTTCGATTGGCATGTCCAGTAAATCGGTAGTATACACAAGGACCTCTACAATGCCACGAACGATGCCTCACCGACAATCGTATCAGCCAAGACAGAAGCCGGGTATGCGGCCCCACCAGTAGCTTCTGTGCCCAATCCAGTCAAGACTTTCAATTTGCAATTGGCCTGTGTCGTACCGAGAACGGGGGCGTATTCTGTCGTGATATTGCCGCCATTTGTCCAGGCATCGAATTGAAGGGGAGCGCCCAGAGCTATTACCTGGGGGTGAACGCCAACAAATAATGGATCAACCGTAGCGGTAGTAAAATTGACAGTATCGCCCCCGGTAATATACGTCCCCGACGGCGTCAATTTGAATCCGATACGATACTCGGCCCCGAACTTTCCAGCTTTTGTAATTGTTACTGCGAGTGCCATAGTAATCTCCTTAGATTGGACTTTGAATTCGAGTACCGCGACCGGAATATGGTTGACGACGTACTTGTTTCCGTTGCCGACGCCGGGCCGATATCTGCTGGAGCATGGAAATCTCTTCATCGGCCCGTAATTTGAATTGAGGGGCTATTGCTCCTCCGCGGGATTCCGTAAAGATAGTGGCCCCGTGATAAGCGGCGGCATTGACAACTCCGCGTATCGGTACAGGATCGGTCGGGGCTGACAAGATAGGGAGATGTTTCTCGTACTTTATCTTGACATCCTCGGATTGTAATGCTCCCCTGAACCTAATGCCATCGCCGAGCCATTCCCAATCGACAAGAGCGGTCTGTTGACTCATGTCAAATAACCCGGTATTGGGCTGCATCATGGGAATGAGAAAGTTAGTAGTGTTGTTTTGACGTTCCCATAACTTTAAGGGAAAGATAAGGTCTTGGGGTAATTGCGGAGTCGAGGCCAATACGTTGCCTATGCCATTAGGGTAGAGGATGTTGGTGCCGGTATCATCCACGACCATACGGGCCTCGGGATCTAATGTCGGCATTACCGGGAGGCCAATTAACCACGCCTCTGTTATCATGGTCTCGACACCGACACGGGCCAATTCAATTTGCACTCTCTCGAATGCCCCATTGACGACATCGAACGTAAAGGGAGCGGTATCGGTAAGGACATCGCCGCCGGCCACTTCCGAGTCATTGATAATGACCCGGATGCGATTAAGGACTTGCTCGACGATTTGATACGCTGATGTCGGTATCGGCATCTAAATGGCTCTAAGATAGTCTTTGAATCGACGCTCGGCATCTGGTCGAACTTTTTCACGTTGGCCGGGAAGAAACTCGAACGCGAATCTATGTTCGTGTCCTTCGTATGTTGCCGACAGAATTGAGAACCGTAAATGTCGTTTGCCATGCACGATGAATGGAAACTCTGTGATACCTTGTGAGGTCACTATTGTTATATTCATTATTTTCCCTTTCCTGGTCCTGTTGCCACTACGGGATCTCTGTCGAATTGGTCGGGATACATCTTGACTCGACGTTCCTTTGGCGGCATCTTGGCCAGTACCGTAACGCCCTCATCGAGCCAACCTGAACATGCCGGACACTTGAGGACATTTTCCTTAATCTTAGCGCCACAGCCAGGACAGTCAACCAATTGAACGGCAATGTAGCACCATACCCGTTCCTGTCCCAGTCGGATGCAGGCCCCCTTATGCCTCTCATTGACATTCACTCTACCGGCCTCGGGACCGGCCCAAATCTGGTCTCCTTCCGCTAAGAGTCTCTGATCCTCGGCTTGGAGATTGGCTTTGGCCTGGGCCACTTCCGCTGCCGTTACGAGGCCACGACAGTCATCCTCGAATGCTTCTCTCAAGATAGCTACTGTCGCCGACAATTCAATCTTCTTGTCCCGCATGCTGTCGGGTTCACGGGACACTAAGACAGCGGCTCCAGTGACTTCATCTTTCTCGTAAGCGGTGCGGGCAGGATGCCGATTCAGGTAATTTCTCTCTTCCTCAATGGCCTTTTCAAGATCCCGTGGGACATCGGGATGGGCCGAGCACAGTAACAGTCCCCATTTCATCCGGGGACCGGCATCGGTCCCGATCCCGACAATGGACTTGGCGATGTCATTGGAATGAGCCCATTCCGGTCTCGCTACGAAACGGCCTTCGCCAAGGTCCTGAATTTCAGAGCCGTCATACACGACTAGCAAACCAAATTGTTTATCTTGAGCTGCCGGGACCCTATAGAGTCCAGACAGACCATTGTGATGTAAGTACGATTCATTGGATACATTGATGACGAGACTAACGCTCATACATTCTCCTTGTCGGTACTTTGAGGTACCGTTCCTAGATCACCGTATAGAGGTGGAGCCCCCATACCGTGTTGTTCTGGTACCGTCACAAAAATTTCCCCGGCAAAAGGTCGTAACCCTTCGCGGAGTTGATCCCGAACTTTATTCACGTACCCTTGCTCTTCTTTCCTCAATCTTTGCTCGATAGCTGCCCGGCGCTGTAACAGTGACATACTTCCCCGTCCCATTACGATCATCCTGACGATATCGGCAACAACGTCAATGACGAGAGGAATAGGAGTGCCATGACTGGTGCCGTCGCTGGTCAGAGGATAGCACAATTCATACTCTCCCCTTTCAGGATAAGGTCCGGCAGCATCAATTGTCAGGCCCCCTACGATCTCCCGCCCGACCTCTTCCCATTGCTCTCTCGTGCCGTAGTCTTGGGGGGGACGCCACATTTCCAAGTGCCAGCAATTCCCCGGCAGATACTTCGGCACAAGTCTAGTTTCAATGACGGAACGTTCGAGTTTCATAAATTTCCGGTACTCTCGATGCCCCGTAAACTTATCGGTAAGTTTCGCTTGGTAATTGCCCCATTCCTGCCACTCACCATAGATGGGCACGATACGGTCATAACCCCAAATGACCCGGAACAGGGGATCTCCGTAAGGATTGAGACCCCCTGCCAGGGACAGTTCTCTCACGACCTCGGGAGGAGGCGTGTGATGTTCAATGCGCTCGACCTTTGATTTCACGCGGATTGTGCCTGTTCTGGTGCCGATACCGACACCATGACTTGGACTTCAATGCCGCCTGAAATAGTCCTCTTGACACTGAGGACTTCACCCTTGAGTTCGGCATCCTCAGAACAGAGAGGGAATTCATTGTCCGATTCAACGGTAGAGGTCAATAAATGGGCGTTGCCTTCATGATTAGTGTCTTTGGTTGATACGTGCACTGTTATCCTCCATGAGAATTCAGATACTGTACAGCCTTTGCCATCCAATCGGAATCGGCCTCCAATTTGTGTAGGAGCGGATTACAGTGGCCACAAAGGAGACCCCGATTCCGTAGAGTCGTATGATTGTGGTCAACAGCCAGTGCTCTTCCAGATCCCACAGGATCACTGCAAATAGCGCAGCGGCCGTCTTGGGCAATGAGTTGAGCATCGTACCATTCGACCGTGACACCGTATTTACGTTTGAGATCCACTTTTCGATTGAGCTTCTGTCGAGTTTCCATTGGAAGAGATCGCCGGTATACTGTCGCGTACTTTGTAAGTTCTCCGCGATGACCTTCACGGTATCTTCTGCGCGATTCTCGAACCTGATCCGGGTGCTCACTTTTCCATTTGGAATTTTTGGCATTGGTCCTGTCCGCGAAGTTCTTTTGCCATTCCGTAGTAAGTTTGATCGCACAGTTCTTACAGCGGGATTGGCACTTGTCAGGTGACTTCGTATGTTTGTGAAAATCCGAGAGAGGCAATTCGACCTTACAGATACTGCAAGTTTTCGTTTTGCCTCTCTCGTCATTTTGATTGTCCATTTCTTCCTCCCAAAATCAATCTACCATGTCGGGAGGAGAATGTCAATTAATATCCGCTAGTAACCACCGACGGGCAAAGCTAGGCCGTCGTAGAAGACCCCAAACCGCGGACAGTCCATAAACACATTGAATACCGTGTCGAAATAAGACAGGTACCCGGCCAGCAATCCACCAGACTGACCATAGAGTTGGAATACCGTCTGGCCACCCTCTTCAAATAAATCCACTTCCTTGGTCACGCCCCGGCCCCAATGCTTGAGGCAAAGAAGGTCGATGCGCTGGATCGTGGCGTGGATAGAGGTCTTGATCGGGATGCCGCCAAAGGTCTTAGGGGGCCTTCGTGACAACATATCGGGAGTCGATTCTCCCTTTTGCATCGCCCGAATATCGGTCGTGACGGAGACATTGACATTTTCCCATGCGGCCTCTTGATCGACGTTCATAAAGGCTACCATAGGTTCGTCGAATTCAACTCCCAACACTCTACGGAGCTTGTTCTCGCCAAGACGACGAAGTGCCGGCGTGATAGTAGCGCCCCCGGCAGCGACGTGCGGAGTCTTGAGGACTTCGGGGTAAGTTGATCGGGCCAGATTGTTCCACGACCCTGACGCCGAATCGACGTGGTTATAAAGGAGTCCTTCCAAGGCCACTGGATTGGCTCCCCCAGCTCCCTGACTGATGTTAATTACGAGAGCATCGCCGACGCTCGTGCCGGCGGGGAGAGCATTCACAGTAATGGTCTTGAGAAGAGGATCGACCTGAGTGATCGTGGCAAGACCTCTGGAGGCCGACGCTAGACCCGCGGGGTAGACTTGAATGTCCTGGTTAAAGTAAAAGATGTTGGGGTTGGTGACAGTAAGGGTTGTCCCCGATATCGCCACGATGGAATCCTCGGTGCCCGTACCGTTAGTTTGATAGACACAATCGAGGAATCGCTTGAACATCTTCATGGCTTCGGCTACTTCCCGTACAGCTACGTCCTCGACAGCCTTGTCATTGCCTTTGGTGGCGTATTCAGCGAGTTTAGATACCTCGAATGCCCACCGATAGTGCAGAGTAGAGAGTGTGGCAACGTCCCAGGTTGACCCCGAGCCGCGTCCCATGTCATCAAAGTCGGCGGTCCCTTGACTTCCTTTCCCTCCAGGCCGCATCAAGATGGGGAGACGGATATTACGGGTTGAAGCGTCGATAACATCCCCTCTCTTATCAATCATATCAAGTAAGATGTGTTCCTGTTCGTAAGCCGTTGGGACCGTCTTTCGTACCTTTTCGAGTTGTAGAGCAATTGACTGGATATTTGACGGGGGTGCCATTGGGCATCCTCCTTAAATTTAGGATGAGGCCATCTCCTGACGCATAGCCTCGACGGTAGTCATTCGACGACCATCTTTATGGAACCATTGGCCATTCGATTTGAATGGTCCTGTCGGCGTTTTGTTGCCGTTGTCTGTAATCACCGATTTAACCGGCGGTCTCTGCCCAGTACGAGTCTGTACTGTTGTCCTGTTCGCATTAATAAGTTGAGGAGTCTCTACTTTCAAGACATCCCGTACCATGCGGTTAAGGAGCCATTCCTGGGTCCAAGTTGCTCTCTGTATCTTTAGGGCCCCGTCAAGGTCACGGGACTGATATGCCGCCGTCACCTTTCGCATGAAGGCCGGACTATTCTTTAGAAATTGCTGCATCTTCAAGCAGACCTTATCGACAATCTCGGCCCGTTTTTGCGGTGTTATCGTTTTGATTGCAGCCAACTTTTGGATTACTTTATGTTGACTGACAATCTCACGTTGCTGTTTCACTCCCTCTGTCTGGAAAGAGCGATTGAATTGTTCATTCGTTTTCTGGGTATCAGCTTGGCGCTGACGGTCCAGTTGCTGCCGATCTCTATTGAGGGCTTCTTGACCGGGGTCGGGACGGCGCTCTTCCACGAATGGAGCGAGGCGATTCAGAACCTTGTCTAGGCCCGGAACAAGACCTTTCAGGCCGTCTGTCGCCGCTACATGTTCCCTCAATTCAATTAATTGTTCCCATGACCCGGTCCCGACAAGCGTCGCTCCGACTATCTTCCCCATGACATCATTGTAACTGTCACGGTCAAGACGAGCCCATTCCTTCGGCAGAGTCTTGAACAAAGCAACGGCAGCATTACGGTCACTCGTGAAGATGTTGTTAATTAACTCTGAATGACCGGCATAGTTGCCGTCCTGGTCTTTCATATAGGTGAGGTTGTCGATGCCTTCAATTTCCTTCACGTCCTCTTCAAGGGCTTGGACATCTTGGAGGCCATTGGGGAATCGTTCTCTCATAGCCTTGGCTTCGGCTACGGTCGGGAAGACATCGCGATAGGCTGCATCCCGTCGCATCGTGGCCTCTATCGTGGCTTTGATGTTCGGGTGAGTGGCCAGTATCTTGCCCAGCTCCGGAGCCTCTTTCATCATTCGACGGATTTTACCGCTAACGTGACCGGCGAAGTCTTGAGTTTCAGGATCTTCCTTGATCGTCGGTTGAGTCTCAGTCGTTTGTTCCGTCGATTGAGTTTCCGTAGTCGGCTGCTCAACGGTTTCGGCTCCAGTATCGTTAATGTCGAAGTCTAGGCCGGTGTCGAGGCTGGTGCTGGTGTCGGTACTTGTCCCGGTATCGGTCCCTGCATTCAACACAGTTGTGTCGTCATTCATACTATGCTCCTTCACCCTGAGGGTGTAATTGATTCGGCATCGGCTTCGGTGCCGGTTTCGCTGCTTTATCCAGCATCACCTTGTCGATAAAATCCTGTGGCGTAAGGTTGATGCCAAGTTGAGCAAGAACTTGCTGTTGCGCTGCCGGAGGCAGGTCCTTGAAATTGGTTGTAAAGGTCTCGGACAGGGGCTTTGTCGGAGGCGGGGGCTTCGGAATCATGGCAGATTGAGCTTGCATATACTGTTTAATGGCCTGCCATGCCAATGGATTCTCTCTCTTAAGTTTCTGTCCTTTGGCATCATTCAAATACCATTTACAGGTGGCAGCCTCGACATCGTGAAAATCGCTGTCGTCAGGTTCAACCATCGGGACGCCGCCCATTGGCTGGTCCTCTGTCGGAGTCAGAGCTTTGATGATGTCGGCGATGGCTTTTAGGGCCTTGCGTCGGGGCCCGGCATTGGGATTCTTAAGGTCAGGAATGCCCGTCAACTTCAATATCAGTTCGGCATTTTCCGGGTCCTGAGCTAGAGGCTGGCCATAGGGAGAATCCATTATTTGCATTAGGGTGGCTCTCTGCTGATTCCACAATTCGGGGAAATTCTCGTCGCCTTCGGGATAAGCTTCGGCCTCACCTTCCATAGCAGTAACATCGACGGCATCGGACTCGAAGTCACCGGAATCGCCCAAGACAGGAGATTTAATGACGCCGTCAACGTGTTGTTCAAGGTCCCGGCAAGCTAAAGTCAAGATATCGGCATGGGCCTGCTTTAGATTGACATAGAAGATGCCCATACGACCCATGGCTTGATCCCGCTGCATGGCCTGTTGCCCTAGTGTCTCGGGAGTTGAGCCCGGAGCAGCGGCTCCTGACAGTGCCGGGTATGCCCCCGATATCTCGTCCGATACCGGCCCCATTAGTGCCTGTTCATGGGCCTGCATCGTAGAGGAAGCGGCATCGGCCCGGACTTGCATAATCCTATTCTGAATCTGTTGATTCGGCTGGAGCGCAACTTCTACTTCGAGTCCCGGCGCGGCTCTCTGGTCTTCATTGGCATCGCCATTGAACGTGTCAGAGGCTCTGTAGGTGATAGGAATGCCGTATTCGTAGGTCTCGGCCTCGATGTTAGAGAAGGTGTTGACACGATCCTGTATCGACAACATGGATGTCCCGATAGCTGGCCGGTGTTGTCCTCTACCGGGCATGACATGGCAGGTGACAACACAGTCATCCATACTTTGAGCTTCACTCTTGAGATAGGTTGAGCCGCAGAGTTCGACTCGGCAACCTCTCGGGAATAGTTCTAATAGTTCCTGCCTTTTCACTTTATCGTCAATCATCCAGAAAGCAGAAGGACGGAACCATACGACGGCGTAGGTACAGAGAGCTGCTTGAGCCGATCCCGTTTGCGTCAACAGTTTGGTGTTTTCGGCGACGGCGAGACGGGCATTACGTTCAAACGAGTCATCAGCGCCGAAAGCCAGGCCGGGCTTAATTTCGTCAGCTTTCTCATCAAACGCAGCCCGTAGTGTGGAATAGTGCACTTCACGCTCAATACCAAAATAGTGGTATTCGGATTGATCTTGGACATGCTGAGGACGTTTACAATTAAGGGCTCCAAATACGGATATGACTTGACGGCCTTTCGGGGCATCTATTGTGCCTCCGTCCTCGGGGACCGGAATGGGCTCGCCGGGCACAATGTCATCAGCTGTGAGTTCATGGCCACATTCAGGACAGGGCACAGGAGGCTCAGCTTGATTCGCCGGTGCCGACCATCCACACTGAGGGCACAGTAACGTATCATTGGTGGCCTCTTCACTCTCAGTAAGTAGCGCCAATGAATCAGTCCCAAACTTCTCTCCGTCGCCGACATATCGAGTCCAATAGGCAATGAATCCGCCGGTCCAGGCATGATAAGTTTCCTCCTGTAGCATTTTCTGGGGAGGGTTCCATCGTTGAATTAATCGCGCGAGCTTTGTGCGACCATCGGCAGTCTCAAGGTCCGCTGCGTTATCGGCATCGGAAGGAAAAAAACGGACTCTGGGAGGAGCTCCTGCCACCGCACCAATGACCATGAGTCCTCTTGCCTGGTAGATATTGGTGACGAACTCGAATCGGGGCTGGTCGTCGATATTGAGATCGCCGTAATTGACGGCTTGAGCTTGTGATGGCAATTGCCATGTCTTGTCGTTGCTCGACCACCAGACATACTGGCGGCCTCCCCAATAGTACTCGGCTTGCTTGACATCCTTGACCTCTACTAATCGAGGATAGCGGTCCTCTGAGACGCACTTGAGGTAGAGGGTATAGAGACATTTCTGTAACTCTTCATTGCCTTCAAGAGGATCCCCCGGCTTAGTAGCCGACGAGGTATCGACACTCTCGGTGTCTTGGCCGACAGTGTTATTCATTTCGAGATTGTCGTCAGTGGCCATAAATTAGTGGTGCATTGCCTTAAATCCCTTTGCCGATGCAATCATTCTACCAAGTCGCCCACTGTGATGGCCCGATAGTTTCGACGCTGGTATCTTATCGCCTTCGGGGATACCTAGAGCCCGATGGAGAGCCCCTGGGCGGACACTGAAAGAGCCCTTTGACCCTAACAACACCTTTTTCTTCCTTGGCATCACGTGTCTAGCCATTTCGTTTCCTCTTACGTGGCATTACATGTTTCTTCGTTAATGATCCCTTCGGTGTAGCTCTGTCCCATTCCTTGACCCCTTCCTTACCCAAGGCAGCGACTCCAGAGGGTGAATGCCCCCATTTGGCCTGTGCTTTACTTTTCCATGGCATTTAGTTGACTACCTTCACTGTCAATGCCTGTAGAATGAGACCGGCCCCATCTGTTCCTGTCGTATGCAAGTAAATGACATTGAGACGGGCAGCATCGGCAAGATTAAGTAATGCTGTCGTCCCAATCAAAGTATTGGTCCCGGCACCGGATACGCCAAGGGCAGCGGCACTACCACTCAATGTTCCGCCCGCTGTATTGATAGAGCCTCCTGTCGCTGTGGCTCCTGTCGCTGTCGTGATGAAGTCTTGGCAGAAACTCATAGTCAGGATGCCGGTAGCGGTCATATTTTCATAGCCGATAACGACGCCTTTGCCGGCAGTATTCTGGCCATTGGCATCCCATTGGAATTGAATAGCCTCGATAGTGTCGGTAGAGGTGCTGGCGTTAGTGGCGTAACCGCAGACTTCAAGGGTCCGGCCTACGTAATTCATAAAACCGGGAGCGATATTGATAGTGCCAAGGACGTTGGGCGTGACTGTAGCAGCGGCTGTCGTAATAGTGAAGGGTTGGGATCCGGCAACAGTGCCGGGAGTTCCCAGGTGACTGCCTGGAGTGTAAGTATAGGCTGTGCGGCCACCGGGATTCGGGACATAAATTGTAGTACTGGACGCTGTCGTAAGTTCGGGCTCGATCTGGGATGTGTTCAAGGTAAGGGCCGACACGACAGCACCACTTCCGGCCTGATTATACGTTGTATTGGGCAAGGCACAGGCCGGTGTGATGGTTTCAACTACCGTAAGGGTACAGACACCGTTAGAGACCGGATAGACGCCGACAACGGTAGGCTGGGCCACTAACGGGACATTGTAGGCACTGATATAGGAGCCACCATTCAAAGTAATGTAGATTTTATAGCCGACTTGACCTGTTGCGGCTGCCGGTATCGTGTAGCCGATTTGATCTGTAGTGGCCACGCCCGATGTAGAAATTGTGAAAGTGGCTGAACAGGGACTTTCCTGACCTGCGATATCGACGTAGGTGATGCAGGTAATGTAAGTGTTGCTGCCGGTGTAGAAACCTCCAGTGAAGTTGGCTCCATTGACGCCGAAACCGGCCGTGGCAGCTGTTAGAACAGCGGGCGCTGTCGTGATAGTGGCCCCGCCTTGTATGGGCCAGTATTGGGGGGCTTCGAGTCGCTGGTCATAGACGGCCACGTTAGCGAAAGGAATAGCCGCCGTCAGCATGGCATTGGTCCCGCCCATTTGACGCCAGACAGTGTCGATAGATACCATGCCGCCACCTAGAGCATTGGCATAATTAATGGCCGTCTGGAGACCGTAAGTTCCATCCGTCACGACGGCGGATTGACCGTGAGTATTGGCGAAAGTAGCGGTAATTGACGCGCACTGGACTGACCCGCCAACACCAATGTTACCGGCTGGGCATGTCCCTACTGACACTGCTGTCGGCGTCACGGTCTCGGCAGCTCCTTGACCCCAATCTACCGTCACGGGCGTAAGGACACTAAAGACAGTTTGGAGGGCCACTGTGGTGCCATCGGCCATTTGGAGGCCACCAGCGCCCCCTGTCGAGCCCGCTATGATGATGGTGCCGACCCCGGTAGCGGAATTTCCTGAAATGACACGACCTTGCCAGAAAAAGGCTGGGGCATAGAAGGTGCCGGCGGGACGAGACAGAGACGATGGATTGCCCGAGGCTCCGGGGAAATTCTGGGCATAGGAGATAGAGTAGAGTCCCATTGCCATAAAGATAGAGAGAACTACAGCAAGATACTTTTTCATGGTGTTCCTTTCAAAATTGAATGTCATGGTTAGTCCATTTCCCCTTGTTCTAACGGCATCGGAGCGCCTTCGGATTGGACATCATCCGCAGCGCCTCCTAGATGCTGGTGGATATGTTCGGCCATGCCTTGGGCATCGCCGTGACTGTGCTCAAACTTTTCATGCTGTCCCGAATGGTGCATGATGTGGACAGTATGGCCCTGAGAATGGCTATGGATGTGGATATGGGGAAGATGCTGGCCCGAGCCCTGCTCTACGTCGTGAGCGCCTTTGATGGAATCTCCACCTTGACCTTCCATGTGTGCCCCGCGTTGCTTATTCATGTTGTACATTTTAATCATCCTCACTTTCCCAATGATTGCAGCAGCCGAAGTACTCGACCGTGCCCGCTACTTTCATGCAAGGACCGTTACCGTTCTCGGAACCTCGATAGTACTCGCAATTACCGCAGTGTGTTGGACCCTCTTCGACATAGCCCGCAGTTTCCTTGCTAATCTGATCGACATCGACAGGAAGATTAGGCTTAATGCCGTCGAATACCCGACCATTGACATAGAGACCACAGACGCCATGAGGACCATTGATGGGACCGGCAACTTCAATACATTTGCCGTGACTTGATTCCGACCCGATAAATTTCCAGCAATCGCCACAATGAGCCCCGACCTTAGAGCCGAGGGATTCTTCATCGAAATATAAAACAATGGCTTTGTCGAGTTTGTTTGACTTGTCACCACGTAAGATTGCCTCCGTCGAACCTCCACCCCGAGTCTCAGCCATTGTTTATTTTCCGTCCCCCATCAGTTACCTCAAGCCATCGGCGACGTTGAGGCCAACTCATTCCCAACATAGGATTCCTCGGATGTTTCAGTACCTTTACGTTGGCCCTCTCTGTTGGCGGAACATCGGCCAGAGTCTTGACTACTTTCCCGGCATCGTCATATTCGACAGCGAATTGCCGCTCAACATCCCGTAGCCTTGTTTCGAGGGCAGCTACGGTTATGCCTATGTCGCGTATGGCGGCTTCGTACTCAGCACGAGTTGGAACAGGCAGCTTCATCAATTGTTTTGCACCCTAAACAGGTTGCATCCCGCGGCGGCAAGGCTAGTAAGTCGAGATTGCAGTCCAACTGTTGCTCCCGATGCGATAGAGATATTCGCTGCACCATCTATCGTTTCGGTGCCAAACGGAACTATGGTAGAACCTACTGCATTGATATTTTTGAACCACCGCGTTTGCCCAGTCCATCCCTCGCATGGTACCATCGTAAAGTTGCCCGCACCAAAGTTAAGAACCACATAGTTATCCGCTTGCTGCATCTGAGAACAGACTACCGTCCCGGCGCCGGTCTGGGCGCCCAATCCGCTTGTATCGTTGTATGCAGTAATCGTAGTAGCATTGCGGGCGTTGATCCACCAACCGAACGGACTGACTCCCGCAAGATTCGAGTTGCTGTATCCGGCAGGAGTCGTACCTGCAACCACGGCCCAATCTCCTACTTGGCAATTGGCAGGAGTAGCCGCCATGGTAATGGTCATTGTGTTGCCAGTTTCGCTAAGGGCCGTAGTAGCGACAGCAGCAGTTGCAGGAGCTGCATATACCGCGGCTGCCGAAAAATCGTGAGGACCAAGCAACGATGCAACAGCTTCGTACACAAGAGCTGATGTGATATTTTGAGAGCAACCCGCCGTCTGGTGGATGCCATCCGTGAAGCATGCGCCCGTGCTTGCTCCAGAAGCCCCCAATATCTGTACGGATGCTAAATCGGAAAGGTAGGATACGCCGGAAGCAAACGCGTTGTTGCGAATAGTCGTGTCGAGAGTTTGGATGGTGGCGTCGAATCCGGTACTGGACACCACCGTGGATGCGATCAGCTTGCATCCCGTATTTGCCTCGTTACGTAAGACCGAGCTGAGGTTGCCCCACGTTTGCGCAGCCGTCTCCCCACGTGAAACAATGTCTACAGTCCCCAGCCAGTTATGGATGAGACACACGCCGCCGTTGCCAGCAACCGATTGGCTACCGTTATAGACTGGGACCATAGGCTGAGCGATATAGGGAGTAGTCGAGAGTTCCGCCAGAGCTGTGTTGCCTGAGATAGCAGGCATGGAAATTAGAGATACGAGTGGTGTTGTCAAGGCTGCGTTCACATTTCCGAAATAGACGTAAAGACCGCCAGGAGATTGCGTCTGCGAGTCACCCACGAGTATGATCGTGTTGCCGGATGTCGTAGTCTGCCCATTCATTACGACACCATTCTTTTGCAGATAGTCACGAATGATGTAGTAGGCAGCTTTGATTTGGTTGGAAGTGGCTTGACCACTGAAAGCAGCAATGGCATAAATGGTGCCATCGAGATAAGTGCGAAGGCCAAACCCGATACCGGCAGCCTGTCCACCAACAACGTAATGGCCGATGGTCTGGGCAGCACAGTTCGTCTGGCCAGTAGGGATAATTGGGTTGATGTCGTTATAATAGATTCTGTCGTTGCCCCCGCTATTAATAACGCCTGCCGTGAAGACTGGGGAACCTACTGGCAAGAGGGCGGTAGAGAGATCGGCGTTGCCACTGTTGCACAGTATGGATGGGATATAGCCCGATGGAACGGTATTGCTGAATGCCGTGATGCCGATGATAAGGCCATCAGCCCCAGTAGCGCCACCGTTGCCATTTCCCATGATAGGGCTTTGAAAATTGCCGCCTACGCTCGTATAGGACGCCACCGCTATGAGAGTTTGGGCAGGATTGATAGTTGCGGGCATGTTGATACATTGGGATGAAGCACTGACGAATGTGAGGCCAATTACGGGTACCCAGGTGGGATTGTTACAACCACTACCAAATGTAAGGTTGTTGCCCTGGCCAGAAAGATCATGCCAGACGGTGCCGGAACCCTCCGTGGGGAAGCCGATGAAGAGAGGACCGGTGATGCCAAGTTGCAAGATGGAATTGGCAGCGGTGGGAGCGGAATTGGCGGGACCGGAACATACCACAAGCACTGTGCTGGACGTAGCACAAAGGAACTGGTTTGTGGTTGTATTATAAAACACGTTGCCACTGACGAAAGTGACGGGGTTGCTCGTAACATAAGTTATGCCAGAACCACTGCCGGGGAAATTTTGGCCCTGACCTCCCACAATGATAGGGAAGATCAGGAATACGCATAGCAACAGGTATGGCAGTAGTCGTCTCATGCAAGTCTCGTAATTTTAGCTACCCAATCGACATCATTGGCCATAGTTTTCAGGAACAGACGCATGAATTTACCTCCCGTTGGAGATAAATCTACTCGGGCTCTGTCTGTGGCGGCAACGACAACAGTGATGGCATAGACTGTGTTGGACGGTTGGATATAAGCTGCGTCACAATCTGTGTCAGCTTCCTGCACATCAATCTCGAATGTACCGGGAGCGGCTGGAGTTAGTCCGGGAGGTACAACGGAAGCCACTTCAATACAGGCCATTGGAGGGGGAGACCCGGGCTCTCCAGCGCTGAGGACTACGGCTAAAGATGCCGTCCCGACCGCAACCTCTTCGCCAATTACATTGTTATCATTAATTGGAAGTTGAGTTGCCGTCGCGTTTAAGACACCCCAAACATACGTGGAGTCCCCTTTACTTAGAGCAATGGGACTGATAGGGGAATTGACAGGTACGGTGCCGCCAGCAACGCCAGGATATTGACCCATATTAAGCCGCTCCTCCTGCTGTATGTGGCCGCCATACTCGACCTAGACCGCCTCTATGTCGTCCTGCCAAGGCTCGTTCCCTTGCCGATACCCGACGATGTAAATTCGCTATCGTATTGATGTCAAGGTCCTCAACAGCGCTGTTGCGGGCAACGGCAAATTCCACAATTTTGTCGTGAACTTTCTCGCCGATAGGTTTGACACCGGGGCGTTGGCGGGACTTGATGCCGTAACGGGCACTATCCCACGCGTCGTCACCGTCAAATTTCTCGATCTCTTCGGGGTCGTCCTCGGCTGTCGTAATCATGGGGATGACGTCGATGAGTTGACGACACGAGGGATCAATTTCGAGTGTCTTGGACTTCATCAGCTCGTACATAGCTTGAGCGCCATGGACTCTACTGTTGTCGGCCTCGGTCGGATAGGGCATCCCGTTACGTTGAAATATTTCCCCCATCTGGGCCGCGAAGGAATCCTGTTCAGACCGTTTCTGGAAAGCGTCAGGAGACAGATAGATGGCGTCAATTAATTTGCGCTCATCCTTATCGGTCCGGTCAACTATTTCCTGGGCCTGGGATCGGGCAGAATGGTGATTTGAGACTGTTTCCCGGTAAATTCTCGTTACGGGTCCGACTTGGGCCAGCCAATGACAGGACATCGGATGCTGGAATCCCCAGTCGATTCCCAGCCAGCGCGGGTGCCAGTCCCGGTCAGGAACGCAACGCTTGACGTAGACGGCTGGGTCCCAAATGTCATAGAATTGACCGGCGAATTCGTCCCAATTGCCCAGTAGCCAACCAGTACGCAGACGTTGCGGCAAATTATCTAATTCATGGCCCCGTTGCGTATATTTGATGAAGAATTGGAATCTCTCTTGATCGGACAGACCCTTAATGGGCTCGGTATGTCCCATGACGCAGTTACCGCCAAAGTCGAGAACTCGCCGGCCCCGGTCATTCGTGCAGCCGTAGAAATCGCACATTGTCCCCGACGGCACCATTTTGCGCTGGACAAGGGTTGACCGGCACCATTCGATGTTGTCCCAGGCATAAGAGGGAATGAACGCGTAGTCCTCTTCCCGTTCCCGACCATGATATTGGCGCTTATACATCAGGCGACGGATGTAGGCGTGGCTAAGACCCCCCGGATTCATGCCCCATACCGTCTTACATAAACGGTCCGGTATCGGCTTACCTTTGACTCGGCCAGTCCACCGCCGCGTTTCATTTAACTTGACCAGCATCATTTCGGAGCATCGCGTAGCCTCATCCACGATGACATCCATGAATTCCTTGCCCTGAAAGTCGTCGATGTCGGACTCATGTTCGGCGAATCCAAAGACTATTCTCGACACCGGCGTAGTTGGGATAATGAGAGTCTTTTCGGACGCCTTCCACCAGTCCCGCGTAATGGGCCATTGCTTGAAAAATACGCCCTCCAGCACCGTGTCCCGTAATTGATTCCACTTGCGCCTGAACATCAATCCTGCCGTCCCCGGATATCGAAATCGGCGCAACAGCATAATTGCGGCCTCGGCATGGGTCTTGGCCGAACCTTTGCTACCGCCAATGCCGAGACAGACCGGGCCGTTATAGTCCTCTACCATAGCCAACAGTTGGCGCTGCTTTGGCTGGAGACTGATGTTGAGATTGATGGGAGGGGCCATAATTAAGTGCTTAAGAAGACCTCAACTTTCCGTCGAATCAGGCTGCGGATTTAGGCCATTCGCGACCGCCTTTTCGAGCGGCAAAACCAATCCCCCATAACGGCCCACAATCATCAATGTGCCGTCCGGTTTCTTCTCTTCGATGAACATTCCATTACGATACGTTCGACCTGTCGGAATCCAATCTTCTGTACCGGCCACGGCTAGGCTCCTGTTTCCATGGAAACACTTTCAATTCTACTTTTCCCTAAATTTCCCGTATCCAGCTCGACATTTTCCATGGAAATGACATCAATTCCCATTTTTGGGGAATTTCCACTCAGGTCGAAAGCGGTGGCCCCCGCCGTCTCTCTATTAGCGGGGGTGCCGGGTACGGGGTCGTTACCTATCTCTACGTTGGCCCTAGTCCATGCTATGACATAGACCATGAGGCCGG